>Ga0102593_1001495_pt1 | contig 22650 bp, 23 predicted proteins | sample AraplaCol_mMS_r2_2_FD_76862 | JGI IMG/M metagenome (GOLD analysis project Ga0102593, IMG submission 76862) | Arabidopsis root microbial communities from North Carolina, USA - plate scrape MF_Col_mMS_r2 (SPADES assembly) (version 2) | ecosystem: Host-associated > Plants > Roots > Endosphere...
TGCAAGTCGTCCTTATTTAATTGAAGATTAATTGAGTTCGGGGGCTGGCCGGCCGTTCAGCTTGTCGGTGATGCCGCGAATGCGGGATGAAACCTCGCTGAGCGCCGCCGCGAGGTTCTCCTCGGTGCGGGCAGTAGCGGCAAGCACCGTGTCGCGGTTGCCGCGCAAGGATTCGAGTTCGGATTCCAGCCCGGTGACGCGGCGCGTCAGCTCGGCAATCTCGTCCATGATCATGATACCGGCCATGACCGTAATCCTGAGATCGCCGATTTCCCCGAACTGCCCCTTGAGATGGCCGACATAGCGGTCGAAACGGGTGGCGAGATCGGTCAGGTGATCCTCCTGCCCTTCCTCGCAGGCCATGCGATAGGCTTTGCCGTCGATCGTTACCGTCACCTGCGCCATGCCAAACTCTTTCTATAAGAGCATGATGCCGAAAAGTGTGAGCGGCTTTCGGACGACGTCATGCTCTAACTCTTTCAATGAGAACAGGATCTAGATTTTGGGCCAACCTGGCCTGAAACCATCCTGTTCTAGCGATCCAGAACCGCCCGGATCGTTTCCATGGCCGTCACCAGCCGCCGCGATACCTCGCGGTTGACTTCCTCAAGCCGGTTGGCGCGGAATTCGGCCTGATCAAGCTCCTGCGCCAACCGGGAGCGATCGGCGTGCACGCGCCGCACCTCGCCCTCGATCTCGCCCTGCTCGCGCTCCCGCTCGACGCGCATGTCGACGGCGTTTTCGAGACTCGAAATCGCCTGTCTCAATTCGTTGAGCGCTGCTTCCATGGTTTTGCCTGTGGGCATCATGCCTTCCCGATTCCCGCGCAGGATACGCGAATCGGCACGCCGCGCCGGTCCTGCGATTTCAAAAAGGATATGCAGCTCGCCGACGGCCCGTCAATAAATCCTGTCACTTGCCCACCGGCCTATCTTGTGGATGAGCGGTTTAGAGATCCTCGCCCAGCAAGATTTGTCTTTTGTACAATCGCGCGATCAAATGTCAAAAATCGCGGCGACCCGCCCGGATTTGGTGTCCCATTTGTTGACTTGCTAGCGCCAACTGCTATGTGTCTGCCGCTTTCACTCGATGGTCTTGGAGGCTCTAGGCCATCCCCCGACACCCGGAACTTGCGGAAAAGCCATGACCTCTCCCGAACAACATGACCGGATGGCGAATGCGATCCGTTTCCTCGCCATGGACGCCGTCGAAAAGGCGAACTCCGGCCACCCGGGCATGCCGATGGGCATGGCCGATGTGGCGACGGTCCTGTTCACCAAATATCTGAAGTTCGATCCGAAGAAGCCGCATTGGCCGAACCGCGATCGCTTCGTGCTCTCGGCCGGCCACGGCTCGATGCTGCTCTATTCGCTGCTGTATCTGACTGGCTATCCCGACATGACGATCGAGGATCTGAAGCAGTTCCGCCAGCTCGGCTCGAAGACCGCCGGCCATCCGGAATATGGTCACGCCACCGGCATCGAAACGACGACCGGCCCGCTCGGCCAGGGCATTGCCAATTCCGTCGGCATGGCGATTGCCGAACGCAAGCTGCGCGAGGAGTTCGGTTCCGATCTTCAGGATCACTATACCTATGCGATCTGCGGCGACGGCTGCCTGATGGAGGGCATCAGCCACGAAGCCATCGCGCTCGCCGGCCACCTGAAGCTCAACAAGCTCGTTCTGTTCTGGGACAACAACTCGATTACCATCGACGGCGCCGTGTCTCTGTCGGATTCCACCGATCAGATCGCCCGTTTCAAGGCCGTTCACTGGAACACGATCGAGATCGACGGTCACGATCAGGCCGCCATCGCCGCCGCGATCGAAGCCGCCCACAAGTCCGACCGACCGACCTTCATCGCCTGCAAGACGATCATCGGCTTCGGCGCGCCCAACAAGCAGGGCACCCATAAGGTCCACGGCAACCCGCTCGGCGCCGAGGAAATCGCCGCCACCCGCAAGGCGCTGAACTGGGAATCCGAAGCTTTCGTCATCCCGTCGGACGTCCTGGACAGCTGGCGTGCAGCCGGCGCCCGCTCCGTCGATCTCGTCAACGCCTGGGAACAGGGTCTGGCCAAGGCTCCGGCCAAGGCCGAGTTCACCCGTCGTATGGCAGGCGAGCTGCCGGAAGGCTTCGATGCCGCGATCAGCACCTACAAGAAGAAGCTCGCCGAGACCAAGCCGACGGTTGCCACCCGCAAGGCTTCGGAAGACGCGCTCGAGGTCATCAACGGCTTCCTGCCGGAAACGCTCGGCGGCTCGGCCGACCTGACGCCGTCGAACAACACCAAGACCAGCCAGATGCATTCGATCACGCCGACGGATTTCGCCGGCCGGTACATGCATTGGGGCATCCGCGAGCACGGCATGGCTTCTGCCATGAACGGCATTGCGCTGCATGGCGGCCTCATTCCCTATAGCGGCGGCTTCCTGATCTTCTCGGATTATTGCCGCCCGCCGATCCGCCTCGCTGCGCTGATGGGCATCCGCGTCATTCACGTCCTGACGCATGACTCGATCGGCGTCGGCGAAGACGGTCCGACGCACCAGCCAGTCGAACAGCTCGCCGGTCTGCGCGCCATCCCGAACCTGATGGTCTTCCGTCCGGCCGACGCCACGGAAACGGCGGAATGCTGGCAGATCGCCGTCAAGACGCACAATCGTCCTTCGGGCCTTGCGCTGACACGCCAGAACCTTAGCCCGGTCCGCACCGAATACAGCGAAAAGAACCTCTGCGAACAGGGCGCTTATACGCTGGCCGGCAATGCCGACGCCAAGGTGACGATCTTCGCCTCCGGCTCGGAAGTCGAAATCGCCGTTGCCGCCCGCGCAGCCCTTGAAGCCAAGGGTGTCACGGTGCGCGTCGTATCGGTTCCCTGCACGGAACTGTTCTTCGAGCAGCCGGACGCCTACCGCAAGGAAATCCTTGGCAACTCGCCGATCAAGATCGCCGTCGAAGCCGCCGTCCGCGAAGGCTGGGATGCTTTCATCGGACCGGAAGGCACTTTCGTCGGCATGAAGGGCTTCGGCGCTTCCGGCCCGGTAAAGGACGTTTACAAGCATTTCGGCATCACTGCCGACGCCGTCGTTGCGGCCGCGGAAGCAAAGCTTTAATGAGGGCGCCTTGAGGCGCTCTCCATCTCCTCAATTCCAGGCCCTTTCTATCGGGCTCTATTCTATCGGGAGTGAATGAACATGACAGTCAAGGTTGCCATCAACGGTTTCGGCCGCATCGGCCGCAACGTTCTCCGCGCTATCGTCGAATCCGGCCGCACCGACATCGAAGTCGTCGCCATCAACGATCTCGGTCCGGTCGAGACCAACGCCCATCTGCTGCGCTACGACTCGATCCACGGCCGTTTCCCTGCAACCGTAAAGGTCGAGGGTGACACGATCATCGTCGGCAACGGCAAGCCGATCAAGGTCACCGCGATCAAGGATCCGGCAACGCTTCCGCACCGCGAACTCGGCGTCGACATCGCGATGGAATGCACCGGCATCTTCACGGCGCGCGACAAGGCCGCCGCTCACCTGACGGCCGGCGCCAAGCGCGTCATCGTTTCGGCGCCTGCAGACGGTGCCGACCTGACAGTCGTCTTCGGCGTCAACCATGACCAGCTCACCAAGGAGCACATGGTCATCTCCAACGCCTCCTGCACCACCAACTGCCTGGTGCCGGTCGTGAAGGTGCTCGATGACGCCGTCGGCATCGACCATGGCTTCATGACGACCATTCACTCCTACACCGGCGACCAGCCGACGCTCGACACGATGCACAAGGACCTGTATCGCGCCCGCGCCGCCGCCCTCTCGATGATCCCGACCTCGACCGGCGCTGCCAAGGCCGTCGGCCTCGTTCTGCCGCATCTGAAGGGCAAGCTCGACGGCACCTCGATCCGCGTTCCGACCCCGAACGTTTCGGTCGTCGACTTCAAGTTCGTCGCCAAGAAGGCGACCAGCGTCGGCGAAATCAACGAAGCCATCCAGGCGGCTGCAAACGGCAAGCTGAAGGGCATCCTCGGCTACACCGACGAACCGCTCGTCTCGCGCGACTTCAACCACGACAACCACTCCTCGATCTTCGCAAGCGATCAGACCAAGGTCATGGAAGGCAACTTCGTGCGCGTCCTGTCCTGGTACGACAACGAGTGGGGCTTCTCCAGCCGCATGTCCGACACGGCCGTTGCTTTCGCCAAGCTCATCTGAGCGCTGTTAAAGCATCGACAGACAAGCGGCCCGGGAAACCGGGCCGTTTTTTGTTGCCATGTCGCAAACGAAACCAGTCTACCCCGGACTGGTATCTTTTCGCTCATGGCCGGGACGAGATCTGTTAGAATAACTCACCTGGACATTCCACAATGCCCAGTTCCTCGCGCCGCATCGGCCACCGGCCAGGCGCGGAACGCCAATACCGTGCGGCAGCGCTGTCGCCAATATGAGAGAGATGGATGGATTATTTTACCGTAGAAATCGCCGGCCGCGCCGTTGCCAGCTTTCGCTCCGAAAATAGCGAGGATGCGACGCATTTCTTCGAGGCGGAAGACTTTCGCGACGACCTGACCATCCTGGAGTCCGAGGGTAACCCCCTGTGGGACCGCAAGGCCGCGCTGAGCCTGCGCAAGGCGACCGCCGAAGAGGCAAGCGAAGTTGAGCATGCCTATGAATTCGACGACGACCCCGAAAGAACAATCGAGGACGAGTTCGTCGTTTTCCTTGTGCCGGTCGCGGATCTGACCGACGAGGGCGAGGACAGCGAAGACTGACACCGGCCTTTGAAGCCACATCGAAGCGACGGCTTCGGTGTGGCGTTGCCGCTCGCAGGCAAGGATCAATCGCGGATTGGCAATCCGCTCGCCAGGCGTGATAGAATGAGGACAGGCCCAGCGCTGCACAATGGCTGAAATGATCCAAGTGGAGGCGATAAATGGCAGAGGCACAAAAACGCTTGTCCCCCACCACCCTCAAACGGCGGCAACGGTTTCACCCCAAGCGGGACGTCAGACCCGCCGTGCTGGCAAAGGCTAATCGTCTGGTCATCTGGGTTGCCGCGTTCATCGGCCTCGCATTTCTCGCCATCATCATCCTTCAGGCAGTATTGGGATAGCGGAGCGGCGGCGGACCGGCAGGAAAAATCCGTGCCTGTCTTTTTTGCCCTGCTCTCGCCTGATTTTCTTATACATTCTTTATAGAGAATTTCTCCCGTAGCATTCCGTGGCGGTTGGCCGTCCGGCAGCCGTTCAGCAGCATGATGCAGCATCGCGACGAGGTTAAGCCGCAAGGCCTACCCTTCTCTGGCGTTTTGCCGTTTACTGATGGGCCGCCGCGCGTGAGGAGGGGTTGGATGAAGACGGATCGGCCGGGTGGCCGTATTCGTGAAGCAGTCGATGGAAAGGGGTGGGCATGGAAGCGTTCTATATCGTGGTGCTGGTCTCGACGGCGCTCGTGCTTCTTGCCGCTTTTTCAAGCCTGCTCGCCTTCCGGTTCGGCGCCCCGCTGCTGCTGCTTTTCCTGATGATCGGGCTTGCCGCCGGCGTCGACGGCCTCGGCATCGAGTTCAGCAACAATTACCTCGCCTATATTCTCGGCTCCATCGCGCTCGCCGTCATCCTGTTTGATTCCGGCTTCGGCACGCCGATGCATGCCTTCCGGCTCGCGGCCGTGCCCTCGCTGGCGCTCGCCTCGGTCGGCGTGCTGATTACCGCCTCGCTCTTTGCCTTCGCCGCCATGTGGCTCTTGAACTTCACCTGGCTGGAAGGTCTGCTGCTCGGCTCGATCGTCGCCTCGACGGACGCCGCCGCCGTCTTCTTCCTGCTGCGCATCGGCGGCATCAACATCCGCGACAAGGTGCGCTCGACTCTGGAAGTCGAATCCGGCACCAACGACCCGATGGCGATTTTCCTGACCATCGCCCTTGTCGAGGTGCTGGCAAGCGGCGAGCGCTACGCCGGCATCAATATCGGCATGCTCGCCATGTTCGTCCAGCAGATGGGCCTCGGCGTCATTCTCGGCCTGCTCGGCGGCATGATGATCGTGCTGATCGTCAGCAAGCTCGACACCGATCGCGGTCTGACGCCGATCTTCGTGCTCGCGCTCGCTCTTCTCGTCTTCTCCTTCACCGGCGCCGTCGGCGGCAGCGGCTTCCTCGCCGTCTATGTCGCCGGCATTTACGCCGGAAACCGCAAGATGCAGGCGATCGGCACCATCAAGCGCTTCCAGGACGGCATGACCTGGCTGGCGCAGATCATCATGTTCCTGGTGCTCGGCCTGCTCGCCACGCCGTCGCAATTCCCGGTGATCATCGTGCCGGCCATTCTGCTTGCCCTCTTCCTGATCTTCGTCGCCCGGCCGCTGGCGATCTGGCTGTCGCTGCTCCCCTTCGATTACACGCAGCAGGAAATCGGCTTCGTTGCCTGGGTCGGCCTGCGCGGCGCCGTCTCCATTCTGCTTGCCATCATGCCGATCCTCGGCGGATTGGAAAACGGCCAGATCTATTTCAACACGGCCTTCATCATCGTGCTGGTCTCACTGCTCGTCCAGGGCTGGACGATCAAACCCGTCGCCAAGAAGCTCGGCCTGATCATTCCGCCCCGCATCGGCGCGGTCGACAAGGTCGAGGTCGACTTGCCGGGTGCTGCCAATCACGAACTGCTCTCCTACCGCGTCATCAAGGATAGTCCGGTGCTGCGCGGTGAGCGCATTCCGCGCTGGGCCACACCTTCGCTCGTCATCCGCGACGGAAAATCGATGCGCTATCAATATGCCGGGCGGCTGCGCGAGAACGATCTCGTCTATCTCTTCATCGTGCCGAGCTACTCCCGCCTTCTCGACCGGCTCTTCGCCAGCCGTGCGCCTGTCGATGAAGACGATGCCGAATTCTTCGGCGCCTTCGCGCTCTCGCCCGCCCGCCCCGCCGCCGATCTCGATGCCGCCTACGGTCCCGGCCTGCTAAACGAATCCGAAAAAGGCCTGACCATCGCCGAATTGATGCGGCAGCGCCTCGGCGGCAAGGCCGATTATGCCGACCGCGTCCGTCTCGGCTCGATCATCCTGATCGTCCGCGATCTCGATGAGCACGACCATGTCGCCTCCGTCGGCATGTCACTCGAAGCCGTCGAACCGGCCATCACGCTGCCGATCTTCATTAATCTCAAGGACATTATCGAGCGGATCCGCGACCGGTTGAAGGGGCGCCGGAGGCGAGAAGCGGCGGCCTCCGAAGCCGCTCCGAAAACAGCGGTCGGACGCGACGAAGGCACACACGAAAACGGTCGTTGAACGCCTTGCGTCTCGAATGATCCTTGCTATGGTCGGCGCAATTTCCGCCAACCAAGACTGGATCTCCCCATGCCTTCCTTCAAGACCCTCGACGATCTTTCCGACATCCGCGGCAAGCGCGTTCTCGTCCGCGTCGATCTCAACGTCCCGGTCAAGGACGGCAAGGTCACCGATACGACGCGCATCGAGCGTGTGGCGCCGACGATCCTCGAACTGTCCGAGAAGGGCGCCAAGGTAATCCTGCTGGCCCATTTCGGCCGGCCGAAGGACGGCCCGTCGCCTGAACTGTCGCTGTCGCTGATCGCCCCTTCCGTCGAGGAAGTACTGGATCATGCCGTGTCGACGGCCTCCGACTGCATCGGCGAGGCCGCCGCCTCCGCCGTCGCCGCGATGAATGACGGCGATATCCTGCTGCTGGAAAACACCCGTTTCCACAAGGGCGAGGAAAAGAACGATCCCGACTTCACCAAGGCGCTCGCCGCCAACGGCGACATCTATGTCAACGACGCCTTCTCCGCCGCCCACCGCGCCCATGCCTCCACCGAGGGGCTTGCACACCATCTGCCGGCCTATGCCGGCCGCACCATGCAGGCCGAGCTGGAGGCGCTGGAAAAGGGCCTGGGTGATCCCGCCCGCCCAGTGGTCGCAATTGTCGGCGGCGCCAAGGTCTCGACCAAGATCGACCTGCTGATGAACCTAGTGAAAAAGGTCGATGCGCTGGTCATCGGCGGCGGCATGGCCAATACCTTCATCGCCGCCCGGGGCACCAATGTCGGCAAATCGCTCTGCGAGCATGATCTCGCCGAAACCGCCAGGCAGATCATGATCGAGGCGGCGACATCAGGCTGCGCCATCATCCTGCCGGAAGACGGCGTGATTGCCCGCGAGTTCAAGGCGGGTGCCGCCAACGAGACGGTCGATATCGACGCCATTCCCGCCGATGCCATGGTACTCGATGTCGGCCCGAAATCCGTCCAAGCCATCAGCGCCTGGATCGAGCGCGCTTCGACCCTTGTCTGGAACGGCCCGCTCGGCGCCTTCGAGATCGAGCCCTTCGACGCCGCAACCGTCGGCGCCGCGAAATACGCAGCCGAGCGCACCGCGGCTGGCAAGCTCACCTCCGTTGCCGGCGGCGGCGACACGGTTTCTGCGCTGAACCACGCCGGCGTTGCCGACGATTTCACCTATGTCTCCACAGCCGGCGGCGCTTTCCTCGAATGGATGGAAGGCAAAGAGCTTCCCGGCGTCGCCGTCCTCAACGCCGCTCGGTAACCTGCCCCACGCATCGGCCCGACAATCGGGCCGATGCGTCCGTTTAAAATGTTGGCAGCGTCCTTTGCGCCCGCAAAAGGCGCGCGGCGCGGCAAGCCCGATTTGACAGGTTTTACATGTGGATAGACCGCGGCGGCGAAGAGCCTTTCGCGGTCTTTTGCTCACGCGTTGGAAAAATTCCCATTTTTTCAAACGATTGAATTGATTTCAATCGTTTCAGTGACTTAGGCTTCCATTTTCCTCTCTATAAACTTCTGTTATCGCCGTCCTATATTCTTAAACCGCCGATGTTTAATGCTGTGGAGAGAACGAGAATGAGCGAACGACTGGAAGACATTGCAGTGCAGATGGTTGCAGGCGGCCGGGGACTGCTTGCGGCAGATGAATCGACCTCCACCATCAAGAAGCGTTTCGATACGATCAACCTGGAATCGACCGAAAGCAGCCGCCGCGATTACCGCGAGATGCTCTTCCGCTCTGACGAGGCGATGAAGAAATATATCTCCGGCGTCATCCTGTTCGAAGAGACGCTTTTCCAGAAGGCCGCCGACGGCACGCCTTTCGTCGATATCATCCGCGCGGCCGGTTCCATTCCCGGCATCAAGGTCGACACCGGCGCCAAGCCGATGGCCAAATATCCGGGCGAAACAATCACCGAGGGCCTCGATGGTCTCGGTGAGCGCCTTGCCAAGTATTATGACGCCGGCGCCCGTTTCGCCAAGTGGCGCGGCGTCATCGCCATCTCCTCTTCGCTGCCGACCCGCGGCTCGGTCCGCGCCAACGCTCAGGCGCTTGCCCGCTATGCCGCCCTCTGCCAGGAGGCCAAGATCGTACCGATCGTCGAGCCGGAATGCCTGATGGACGGCAAGCCGGGCGACCACAACATCGACCGCTGCGCCGAAGTCACCGAAGCCACGCTGCGCGTCGTTTTTGAAGAACTGGCCGATGCCCGCGTCAGCCTCGAAGGCATGATCCTGAAGCCGAACATGGTCATCGACGGCAAGAACGCCCGCAAGGCCTCGGTCGAGGAAGTTGCCGAGCGCACTGTCCAAGTGCTGAAGCGCACGGTTCCGTCTGCGGTTCCCGGCATCGCCTTCCTTTCCGGCGGCCAGACCACGGAAGAAGCGACCGCGCATCTTTCCGCGATCAATGGTTTTGACCTGCCCTGGCTCGTCACCTTCTCCTATGGCCGCGCCCTGCAGGACAGCGCGCTCAAGGCCTGGAACGGCAAGCCTGAGAACGTCGCCGCCGGCCAGCGCGAGTTCACCCACCGCGCCGAGATGAACAGCCTCGCCGCCAAGGGCAGCTGGAAGAAGGACCTGGAAAAGGCCGCCTGATTTTTCGGCAGCCTTAACTCAGATGAAGAAGGGGCGGCAACACATCGTTGCCGCCCCTTCTTGCATTGTCACGGCGACAAGAAACCGGCTCGCCTCGCCGGAAAATCGTGATTATCCATAGCCGCAGCCGCAACAGGAGCCGCCATGGACACCCTCTCCTACGTCACCGTCGATGTCTTCACCTCCACCCGCTTCGAGGGCAATCCGCTTGCCGTCATCTCCGATGCGCGGGGCCTGAGCGATGCGGCGATGCAGAGGATCGCCACCGAGTTCAACTACTCCGAAGTCACCTTCGTCCTGCCGCCGGAAAATCCTGAAAATTCCGCCCGCGTGCGCATCTTCACCCCGACGACGGAAGTACCCTTCGCCGGCCATCCGAATGTAGGCACAGCCTATGTGCTCGGCCAGCAGGCGGAGATCTTCGGCAAGCCGGTCGGCGAGAAACTGCGCTTCGAGGAAAAGGCCGGCATCGTCGAGGTCAGCCTGAAACGCAACGGCGGAAGGGTCGCGGCAACAGCCATCCGCGCGCCGCAGCCGCTGACGGTCGGCAATACCATCGCCGAGGAAACCATCGCCCGCTGCGTCTCGCTCGAATCTCGCGCCGTCGTCACAACCACCCACGCTCCGGTCTTTGCCTCGGTCGGCCTGAACTTCGCCATTGCCGAAGTGGGCGGGCTTGAAGCGTTGGCAGCCGCCCGTCCCAACCTTGCCGGCTTCCAGGCGGCCGCCGGCCGCCAGACGACGAGCGGCCACGACTTCTCGCTCTTCGTCTATGCCAGAACATCCGAAAATCCGTGGCATATTCGCGCCCGGATGTTCGCACCGCTCGACAACGTGCCCGAGGACCCGGCAACCGGCAGCGCTTCAGCTGCGCTTGGCGCCTATCTTGTCTCACTTGCGCTGGACGCCGACATGAACGTCCGCATTACCGTCGAACAAGGCGTCGAAATGGGCCGGCGCAGTATCATCTCCCTCGATGTCTCGAAATTCCGCGGCACCGTCACCGATGTGGTCATCTCGGGCAGCTGTGTTCCCGTCATGCGCGGAGAAATCATCCTGCAGGACTGACGATCGCAGGCCGACGACAGGCCTACATCAGGAAATCGCGCAAAAGCAGGTCAACTGCCCAGATCCCGAAAGCGATCAGCGCCATCTTCCAGAAATCCGTCCGCCGCCTGAGGCCGGGGAGCCCGAGCGGCTTGATCAGCTGTATCGCCATGGCAAGGATGAGCAGCAAGGCTATCAGCTTTGTCATGCTTTATTTTTTCCATTTTTCGGAATGTCACAGGACGGACATTTTTCCGCGCCAACACAGGTGCTTCGCACGCCGTAAAGATATTCCGGGGCACAATCAATCATCTTGAGGCTGGGCTGACGCAGGTCATGCCTTATGTCCATTCCAATATCACTGAGACCGAGTCTGGGGAAATGAAGAGAAACCTTCTGTCCGTCGCCGCGCTGCTGTTTGGCACGCTCTTCCTTTTCATGGGCAACGGCCTGCAGGGCATCCTGCTTCCCGTCCGCGGCAATCTCGAAGGCTACGCCACCACGACGCTTGGCCTGCTCGGCACCTCATGGGCCGGGGGCTTCGTCATCGGTTGCCTGGTGGCGCCGAAACTGGTGCGCCGCGTCGGCCATGTCAGAGCCTTCTCCGGCTTCATCTCGATCATCGCCATCATCGCCCTGGTGAGCGGCATCATCATCCATCCGGTCTGGTGGGTGGTTCTGCGCGCCGTTACCGGCTTCTCGACCGCCGGCACCTCGATGATCATCGAAAGCTGGCTGAACGAGCGCGCCAGCAACGAGAGCCGCGGCGCGATCTTCTCGCTCTATATCGGCATCACGCTGCTCGGCGTCGTCGGCGGCCAGATGATGATCCCGCTCGAGGACGTGCGCACGCCGGTGCTGTTCATGATCTGCGGCATTTTTTATTGCATCGCCATGCTGCCGACAACGCTTTCGACCGCCGCTTCGCCACAGCCGCTGAAGGCTGTCCGCCTCGACCTGCCGGCGCTCTATCGCAATTCGCCGGTCTCCTGCCTCGGCATCCTGCTCGTCGGCATCGCCAACGGCGCCTATGGCACGCTCGGCGCCGTCTTCGGCGCCGGCGCCGGCCTCTCCGACACCAGCATCGCCATCATGATGAGCGCCACCATCTTCGCCGGCGCCATGATGCAGCTGCCCGCCGGCCGGCTTTCCGATCGTATCGACCGGCGCTATGTGCTCGCCGCCATGTCCAGCGTCGCCGCCCTTGCCGGCTTGCTGATCTTCATACTCCACCCGACGTCACCAGCCTTGCTGATCGGGCTCGTTGTCCTTTACGGCGCGGTCGCTAATACGCTCTATCCGATCGCCGTCGCCCATGCGAACGACTTCGCGGCATCGGAGGATTTCGTCAAGGTCTCCGGTGGCCTGCTGCTGCTCTACGGCATCGGCACGGTGATCGGCCCGACGATCGGCGGCCCCGTCATGTCGGTGATTACCCCGCATGCGCTTTTCCTCGTCACCGCCGTCGCTCACGTGCTGATCACCGTTTACGCCATTATCCGGAGCCGCATCCGCGCCGCCGTCCCGGCCAGCGATCGCGACGCCTATACGACGATCCCGACCGGCACCTCGCCGATGCTGACGCCGCAGAGCATGTCGCTTGCCGATCGCGGCGCAGGCAAAGCGGCTGAAACTGGCAAATCTCCCGAAAGCGGCGATCCTGCTGTAAAGTTCGGCTAATGCATGTCGCCCGGAGCTGTGCAGCGGTTCCGGGATAACGATCTGCGTAAAACAAGGGACTAAAGGATGAATTTAGCCCGGATCGGCCTAAATTCCGATTCCGTACCTTTCGGCATGATGCTCCAGGCAGTAATGGAGGAGAACCCATGAGCTTCATCGATGACGACCGGCCGCAGAAGAAGATAGCCCACGAGATCGGTTCCGATCTCTCCATGCTTTCGGTGGATGAGTTAAAGGCGCGGGTGGATTTGCTGAAGGCGGAGATCGCCCGTCTCGAAGCCGAGGCCACCCGCAAGGCCTCCGGACGGCAGGCAGCGGAAAGTTTCTTCCGCTCGTGATCCGATAAACCCCAAAAAACAAGGCTATAGGCGGATAAATGAACCCGCCTCAAGTCTTAGTTCGGCACAGTGTTAATAAAATATTAAGCTTTATAAGATATTACTGTACTCATCCGGATTTTCTCTGGATCTCAGACAGTTTTCCAAGCGGTGAATTGGTCTGATTTTTCTCCCTGTTTTACCTTGAGAGCCGCTTTTGCGGCTCTTCTTTTTCCTTGTGCCCGGCGCTTCTCCACGAAACTGTGGAGATTAACCCTTTCTTAAGAAACGGCTTGCGCATTTGGGCTAATGATACCATCTTAAAGTCATAAAGACCGGGCTCGGAAACTTTTCCGTCGGTGCCCGCGTTACCTGAACATATGTAGCTGCGTGCAACAGGGACTATTGCGATGTCGGAAGTTGGATTGAACACGATCAGTTTTGCAGGTCGCGCCGCTGCATCCTCGCAGTTCAAGGCACTTTATGCGGAAGGCATGTCGCTGGTCGAAGAGACCGCCGCCTATCTCGACGGCCAGGGCCGCGCCGCGTCCAAGGTTCTGCCGCGGATGGCCTCGGTTCTCTACGCCGCAGAATCGATGCGTCTCACCACCCGTCTAATGCAGATGGCCTCCTGGCTGCTGCTGCAGCGCGCCGTCAACAATGGCGAAATGTCCCGTGACCAGGTGCTGGCCGAGAAGAACAAGGTTCGCCTCGACGGCTTCAACGTCGACCGCGCCGCGCCCGGCTGGGGCGACCTGCCGGAATCCTTCCGCGACCTCGTCGAGCGCTCGCTGCGTCTGCAGAACCGTATCGCTTTGCTCGATCGCGAGATCTACCGCCCGTCCGAAGCCGTGATCGTTCACGACAATCAAAACAGCGTCCAGGCCCAGCTTTCCCTGCTGCAGACCGCCTTCGGCAACAACTGACCAGATCTGCGGGAATTCCATACAAACCGGCCGCGTCCGACGCGGCCGGTTTTTCTTTGCCTGAAAACGCCCCTTCCCGACAACGCAAAAAAGCCCGGCAAAACCGGGCTCTTTTCGAATTCCATCGAGCAGAAGGGATTAGAGGCCGAGGCCGCCGAAACGCTTGTTAAACTTGGAAACGCGGCCGCCGCGGTCCATGAGCTGCTGGTTGCCGCCGGTCCAGGCCGGGTGCGACTTGGAATCGATTTCGAGGTTCATGACAGCGCCTTCCGAACCCCAGGTCGAACGGGTTTCGTATTCGGTGCCATCGGTCATGACCACCTTGATCATGTGATAGTCGGGATGGATGCCTGCCTTCATAACAATCTTCCTGCGATACCAGAGTTCAATTTGCCGCATGCAGTTGCGGCCACCGAACCGATTGAATAAATGAAGCCGCAGTCGTGATGGCTACGGCTTCCCATTAGGATGGCGTGCCTATACATGAAGGGCGCCTAGATAACAAGAGCCAACAGGCCGCATTGCGCGGGGCCTGAGGGCGATCGGAGACAATTTGGCAGAGCAGGCACGGGCTGAGGAAAACAAAAGGCGGTCGCTACGGCCGCTCGGTAGGCTGATGCCCTACGTCATGCGTTATCGCGGCCTGGTGGCCGGTGCGCTGACGTCGCTGGCGCTTGCCGCCATCACGTCGCTGGCGCTGCCGCTCGCCGTGCGTCGCATGATTGACCACGGCTTCACCCAGTCCGACGGCCGCTTCATCAACAGCTACTTCGCCATGCTGATGATCATGGCCGTCGTGCTCGCTGTCGCAAGCGCACTGCGCTATTATTTTGTCATCACCATCGGCGAGCGCATTGTCGCCGATCTTCGCCGCGATGTCTTTTCTCATGTGACAAGGCTGTCGCCATCCTTCTTCGACGTCAACCAGTCCGGCGAGATCGTCTCGCGCCTGACCGCCGATACAACGCAGATTAAATCCGCCGTTGGCGCCACGGCCTCGGTGGCGCTCAGAAACCTCATCCTCTGTATCGGCGCGATGGGTATGATGATCGTCACCTCGCCGAAGCTTTCGAGCCTCGTCATCGGGGCGATCCCGCTGATCGTCTTCCCGCTCGTCGCTTTCGGCCGCTCGGTGCGCAAGCGCTCCCGCGCCGCCCAGGATACGCTCGCCAATGCCTCCGCCTTCGCCAACGAGACGATCGCCGCGACCCGCACCGTCCAGGCCTTCAACGGCGAGGATGCCGCAGCGACACGCTACGGCAGCGCCGTTGAATCCGCCTATGAAGCGGCCCGTGCCGCCATCCGCTCGCGCGCGCTGCTGACCGGGATCGCCATCACGCTGATCTTCGGCAGCGTCGTCGCCGTGCTCTGGGTCGGCGCCCACAACGTGCTTGCCGGCACGCTTTCGGCCGGCACGCTGGGCCAGTTCCTGCTCTATGCCGTCATCTCTGCCGGTTCGCTAGGCGCCTTGTCGGAGGTCTGGGGCGAACTCTCGCAGGCAGCCGGCGCCGCCGACCGGCTGACCGAGCTTCTCGACGAAGTCTCGCCGATCGCCGCCCCCGACCATCCGCAGGTTCTTCCTTCGCCCGGCCTTGGCCGCGTCGAATTTTCCGACGTGCATTTTGCCTATCCCTCGCGCCCCGGCAAATCGGCGCTGCATGGCTTGAGCTTGACCATTGCGCCGGGCGAGACCGTTGCCATTGTCGGCCCTTCCGGCGCCGGCAAGAGCACCGTCTTTTCGCTGCTTCTGCGTTTCTACGATCCGCAACAAGGCAGCGTGACGATCGATGGTGTCGACGCGCAGCTGACGACCCCCGAAGAACTGCGCCGGCGCATAGCCATCGTGCCGCAGGATGTCACTATCTTTGCCGCCTCGATCTATGACAACATCGCCTTCGGTCGTCCCGGAGCCTCGCGAGACGAGGTCCGCGCCGCAGCCCTTGCCGCCCAGGCCGACGAGTTCATCACGCGGCTGGATCAGGGTTATGAGACCGAGGTCGGCGAACGCGGCATTACGCTCTCCGGCGGCCAGCGCCAACGCATCGCCATCGCTCGTGCCATCCTGAAGAACGCGCCCGTGCTGCTGCTCGACGAGGCCACGTCGGCGCTGGATGCGGAAAGCGAGACCCTGGTGCAAAAGGCGCTCGACGGCCTTGTCGACGGCCGCACGACGCTCGTCATCGCCCATCGCCTGGCAACCGTATTGAAGGCCGACCGCATCCTCGTGATGGATCAGGGCCGCGTCGTCGAGGAAGGCACCCATCAGAGCCTGATCCGCCACGGCGGCATCTATGCACGATTGGCGCGGCTGCAATTCGATGCCGCCAACGAGGATGTGCTCGCCGCCGCGAAATAGGCGGCCATCCGCTTCTCCGCGACTAAAGTCTGACCCCTCACGCGCCAGCCCACGGTTGTCATTCGCGTCTTCCGCCCTACCCTCTTCATGCCCCGGGGTGGGGATATCGCTGTTGAGATTCTTGGGAGGAGATAGGAATGGCGCCTTTCGATATGACGCGACGTGCGGGCCTTGCGCTCGGCTTCGGTATGCTTGCGGCCTTTGCATCAGGCGCATCCGCCGCTGCTGCCGATTTTCCCGATCGCGCGATCACCATGGTCGTGCCGTTTGCGGCCGGTGGCTCGACCGATGTCGTTGCGCGCATCGTCGCGCAGAAGATGTCGGAGGATCTGGGCCAGCAGGTGATCGTTCAGAACGTCGCCGGTGCCGGCGGCAATCTCGGCGCCGGTAACGTCGCCCGCGCCGAACCCGACGGCTACACGATTCTGATGGGCACTGTCGCGACCCACGCGCTCAATCCGCTGATCCTCAAATCGACCCCCTATGATCCCGAGAAGGATTTCGCGCCGGTCTCGCTGCTCGTCGTCGTGCCGAACGTGCTGGTCGTCAATCCGGAATTGCCGGCAAAGACCGTGCCGGAGCTGATCGCGCTGCTGAAGGCCGAGCCCGACAAATACAGCTATGCCTCGTCTGGCAACGGCACGCCGCTGCATCTGTCCGGCGAACTTTTCAAATCCATGGCCGGCGTCAGCATGCAGCATATTCCCTATAAGGGCGCTGGCCCGGCCTTGAATGACGTCATCGGCAATCAGGTGCCGATCATGTTCGACAACCTGCCCTCGTCATCGAGCCATATCAAGGCCGGCACTTTGCGGGCGCTGGCGGTGACCACGGCCGCGCGCGCGCCCTCCTTCCCCGATGTGCCGACGGTCGCCGAGTCAGGCATACCGGGTTACGAGACCTATACCTGGAATGCGCTTTTCGCCCCGGCCAAGACGCCGAACGAGGTGGTGATGCGTCTCAACGCCTCGGCCAACAAAGCGCTTAAAGACCCGGCCGTTGCCGAACGGATGAAAGAATTCAGCGCCACCATCGTCGGCTCGACGCCGGATGAACTCGCCGCCCATGTCAAGGCCGAGCTCGCCAAATGGGGACCGGTGGTCAAGGGCGCGAACATCCAGATGGAATGACGTCGGCGGCGCAGACCCCTCCGGTTGCGTCCCTGGGAACGGCGACAATTGGACGCCGAGCATCCAACTCTAATTAAGGCAGTGGAAAAGCTCGCCATTTTGATCTAGCCTCCCTAACGCTGATGGTTGCAATTCAGCGTTTCGGGAGACATCCAATGTATAAATTCGAAGTTTATAAGGATAAGGCCGGCGAGTTCCGCTTCCGCTTCAAGGCATCGAACGGGGAAACCATGTTCCTTTCCGAAGGCTACAAGGCGAAGGCGTCCGCCATGAGTGCCATCGAATCGATCAAGAAGAACACGCCAAGCGCTGACGTCGTCGACCAGACGAAGGCCGAGGCCTGAGCAAAATGGCGGCGGCGGCGTAAAGCGCCGCCCTGCCTCTCCGCGCGCCGATGAGCGATGCGGCACCTCGCGCCCGGCCTGTTTCCTTGTGATCTCCGCGCCATTTTTCTTTTTTGCAGATTTCTTGAAAACCATGTCGAAATGACCGCTGGTCGCGCCTCATTGTCTCGGAACGGCTGAACCGCTCCACCGGGCGTCACGGCTTTCGGAATATTCCCGATATGGCGATGCCCGGATCAACGCCACAAAGAGATCAGGAGTTTCCCATGCAATATGCTCTCATCATTCGCGAAGCCGCCGAGGATTTCGCCAACCGCAGCGATCCCGCCTATCGCGACGGCTGGGTCGCCTACAGCAAGGCGCTTGCCCAGGCAGGGATCATGACCGGCGGAGCCGGGCTGACGGCACCGGAGACCGGTACGATCGTGCGCCGCAAAGGCGAGGATCACGACGTTCAGGACGGCCCATATCCGGAAGGCAAGGAACAGCTCGGCGGTTTCTATCTGATCGAAGTCCCCAACATGGACACCGCGCTCGAATGGGCAACACGCGTTCCGATCTCCGACAGGGGTTCGGTCGAGGTGCGTCCGCGCCTGCAAATGTGAAACGGCGATGCCGCCCGATGCGGGACGCGCCGCCGAACAGGTGGCGCGTCAGTCCTACGGCAAGCTAATCGCTTTTCTGGCCGCCCGCTCGCGTGACGTGCCGGCGGCGGAAGACGCATTGTCGGAAGCGCTGGCGTCGGCCCTTCGCGTCTGGCCGGAGCGCGGCGTTCCCGACAAGCCGGAAGCCTGGCTGCTGGTGGCCGCACGCCGCAACCTGATGCAGGCGGCCCGCCACCGCACCGTCGCGGCCAACGCGCAGACGACGATAACCGTCGCCTTCGAGGAGGCGGAGGAACGCATGAACGAGGCCGGCAAAGCCGTCTTTCCCGATGAGCGGCTGAAGCTGCTCTTCGCCTGCACCCATCCCGCCATCGACAGCTCCGTGCATACGGCGCTGATGCTGCAGACGGTTCTCGGCATCGAGGCGAAAACCATAGCACGGGCCTTCGTCGTTTCACCGGAGGCGATGAGCCAACGGCTGGTGCGGGCCAAGGTGAAGATCCGCGATGCCGGCATTCCCTTCGCCATTCCCCCTCGCTCCGCTCTGCCGGAGCGGCTCGCTGCCGTGCTTTCGGCGATCTATGCCGCCTACGGCCTCGGATGGGACGGTCTCGACGGCGAGGAGGAGCGCCATTCGCTTGCCGGCGAAGCGATCTGGCTCGGCCGCGCGCTTCTGGCGGTGCTGCCTGATGAACCGGAAGCGATCGGCTTGCTGTCGCTGATGCTTCACTGCGAGGCCCGCCGCAGCGCCCGGCGCGACCGTAATGGCCGATACGTGCCGCTCGACGAGCAGGATACGGCGGCCTGGAACGTGATCATGATCGCCGAGGCGGATGCGCTGCTGCGCAAGGCCGGAGCTTTCGACCGTTTCGGTCCCTTTCAGTGCCATGCTGCGATCCAGTCCGTGCATGCAACGCGCCGGGTTTCGGGAATGACCGACTGGCCGGCGCTGACAACGCTCTACGCGGCGCTGGTAAAGATAAAACACACGCTCGGCGCACGCGTCGCCGAAGCAGCGGTGATCGGCAGGGCCTTGAGCGCCACCGCCGGTCTGGAGCGGCTCAATAGGCTCGATCCGCGCGATGCCGCGGCCTATCAGCCCTATTGGGCCGTGCGTGCCTTTCTTCTCGCACGCGCCGGCGACGATGCCGCAGCAGTCGATGCCTACATGACGGCGATCGGCCTCAGCGACAGCCCCGCCGTGCGCGATTTTCTCGCCGACCGGCTGAAGGAGGTGCGACAAGCCACGCCACGCTGATTATTTCTCTGTCAGCTTCAGCTCGATGCGGCGGTTGGTGGCGCGCGCATCCGGTGTTTCGCCGGGCGCAATCGGCTGGAACTCGCCGAAGCCGGCGGCAACCAGCCGGTCGGCCGGCACGCCCTGCGCAATCAGGAACTTGACAACCGAAATCGCGCGCGCCGAGGAGAGCTCCCAATTGTCGCGATAGCGGCCCGTCCCGGCCAGCGGCACATTGTCGGTGTGGCCGTCGACACGCAGCACCCAGTTGATCTCCGGCGGAATTTCCTTGGCGAGATCGAGAAGAGCGGCGGCGAGCTTGCCCATCTCGGTCTGTCCCTCCGGGTTTAGATCGGCGCCGCCCGAGGGAAACAGCACTTCCGACTGGAAGACGAAGCGGTCGCCGACGATGCGGATATTCTCGCGGTCGGAAAGGATCTCGCGCAGGCGCCCGAAAAAGTCGGAACGATAGCGGTTCAACTCCTGCACGCGCGCGGCGAGCGCAACGTTGAGGCGGCTGCCGAGATCGGCGATCTTGGTCTGCGAGACCCGGTCTTTCTCCTCCGAAGCCTGAAGAGCGGCTTCGACGGCGGCGATCTGGCTGCGAAGTGCTGCAATCTGCTGGTTCAGCAGCTCCACCTGGCTCAGCGCCCGCTCGCTGACCTGCTTCTGCTCGTCAAGCTCCTGCGTCATCGCGCCAATTCGCTTCTGCGCCGCGTCCTGCCCGCCGGACCCGGCATTTAGCAGCGCCTGCAGCCGCGATCGATCGCCCTCGGCGCTGGCAAGCGAGGCCTGAAGATTGGCGACCGAATCCTGGAGGTCCTGATTGCTGCCCTTTTCGAGCGCAAGAAGCTGCGTCAGCTCGTTGATCTGGCTGTTGAGGCGACTGAGCACCTCATCGCGTCCGGTGATCTCGCGGCTGAGGATGAACTGCCCGACGACGAAGACCGTCAGCAGGAACATGATTGAGATGAGCAGCGTCGACAGCGCGTCAACGAAGCCCGGCCAATAATCCACCGTGCGTTCACGGCGCCGGTTGCGGGCAAGAGCCATGGCTTACTTGCCCTCGCTCTTTTCTGCCTGACTGGCGCGGTCGCGCACGCGCTCGCTTCGGTCGCCGGCGCGCTCCTGAACGCCGATGCGTTCGGCCAGCCGGTCGAGCGTGCGGCGCATCGCCTTGGCCTCGTCCTGTTGCGCCTCGATCCAGTCGCGCAGCATCTGCTGCTCGTTGCGCATGTTCTTGACGAGACCCTGAATGCCTTCGGCAAGGCTCGCCATGGCGGCGACCGAGCGCTGGCTGCCGGCGCCCCCCTCCTCGGAGACCTTGCGCAGATAATCGGAGAGCGCACGCATATCGTCCGAGGAAGCGCCGGCAACGGCGTCGAGGGCCGGCGCCAGGTCGGAGCCGACATCGGTGACCGAGGAGAGCCAGTTTTCCAGCTCCATGTAGAAGCGGTTCTGCGCGCGGCCGGCCTGAAGGTCGAGGAAGCCGAGAATGAGCGAGCCGGAAAGGCCGAGCAGCGAGGAGGAAAAGGCCTGGCCCATGCCCGAAAGCGGGGTGGAAAGCCCTTCCTTCAGCGCCGCAAGCACATCTCCCGTGCCGTTCGAGCCGGCATCGAGCGACTGGATCACCATGCTGATCGAACCGATCGTGCCGATCAGGCCCCAGAAGGTGCCGAGCAGGCCGAGGAAAACCAGAAGGCCGATCAGGTACCGCGAGACATCCCGCGATTCGTCGAGGCGGGTGGCGATGGAATCGAGGATCGAGCGCAGCGCCGTCGTCGATAGCGCCACCGAAGATTTGCGGCTGCCGATCAGCGCCCGCATCGGCGCGAGCAGCCGCGGATTGCGGTTGACCTTGTCGGCGCTGCCGGCGGCGCGGAAGGAGTTGAACCAGCGCACTTCGGGGCGAAGCGCCAGCACATGGTTGAAAACAAGAATGATTCCGACTGCGAGAACACCGACGATCAGGCCGTTGAGGCCCGGATTGTGCATGAAAGCGGTCTGCGTCTGCCGGAAGAGGATGGCGGCGATAAAGCCGACGATGACGAGGAAAAGCAGCATAGTCCAGAGGAAGGGCATGGGGCTCGAAAGCCTGTAGGCATAACCGCTGGCCGTCTTTTCGGTGGAGCCGATCTCCGCCACATTCACATTTTCCATAGGGTCCGCTGCCTCCGGAGTCATTGCTGGCGGAGACTAGAGCAACATTGTGCCGAATTGAAGTATGCCGAGGCGAAAACCGTGACTTTACAACAGCCGGATTTTCGTCCGCTCACTTGGCGGGAATTGGCCGCTTGACGACTTCGATCAACGCCTTATGGATGATCTCGTTGCCGGCGACGATCGTGCCGCTCTCCAGCATCGTTGCACCACCGTCCCAGTCGGTGGCGAAACCGCCGGCTTCGCGGATGAGCAGGATGCCGGCCGCCATGTCCCACGGCGCAAGCTCCGCTTCCCAGAAACCGTCGAACCGCCCGGCAGCGACATAGGCAAGATCGAGCGTCGGCGAGCCCAGGCGGCGGATGCCCGCAACTTCGCCCATCACGTGGCGAAGCTCGACCAGGAACTTGCCGTGATTGCGCTTGCCGAGCGCCGGCACACCGCAGCCGATGACGCAATCCGACAGCGCCCGGCGCGCGGCGACGCGCAGCCGCCGGTCGTTAAGGAAGGCGCCGCCGCCGCGCTCGGCGGTATAGAGCTCGTCGGTCGCCGGATTGAAGACGACGGCGGCAACGATCTCGCCATTGCGTTCGAGCGCGATCGAGACCGCGAAGGCCGGGATGCCGTGCAAAAAGTTCGTCGTGCCGTCGAGCGGGTCGACGATCCAGCGATGGGCGCCGTCGGTGCCCTTGATTTCCTCGCTCTCTTCGCCGAGGAAGCCATAGGTCGGACGCGCCTTGAGCAGCTCTTCCCTGACGATCTTTTCGGCCTTGCGGTCGGCGGTGGAAACGAAATCGCCCGGCCCCTTCACGGAAACCTGCAGGTTCTGCACTTCGCCGAAATCACGTCCCAGCGACTTTCCTGCCTTGAGGGCAGCCTGAACCATGACATTGAGAAGAGCTGAACGGGCCATCGGCGCATTTTTCCTTGGGACTGATACGGGGCGCGCGCGCTGCCAGGG
>Ga0102593_1001498_pt1 | contig 22623 bp, 22 predicted proteins | sample AraplaCol_mMS_r2_2_FD_76862 | JGI IMG/M metagenome (GOLD analysis project Ga0102593, IMG submission 76862) | Arabidopsis root microbial communities from North Carolina, USA - plate scrape MF_Col_mMS_r2 (SPADES assembly) (version 2) | ecosystem: Host-associated > Plants > Roots > Endosphere...
CATAACACCAACCTATCCTTCCCTCCCCCCTCCTTTTCCTCTTTTCTTTCTACTCGTTTTTCACGCTCTCTATATCCGCCATCATGGTTTCCGCCTCCAAGGCCGCCCGCATGGCCAAGCGTGCCGACGACAAGAAGACTAAGAAGGGCTCCAAGGCTGATGAGGCTTCCGAGGACCCTAGCGAGCAACCCGCCACCACCGATGACAAGATGAAGGAGGTTGAGAAGCTCACAGCCCAGATGGATAAGCACGGCCTGTCTGATCGTGTCACCACTGGTGTGCTTTCTTCTATTCCTTCTTCCCGCGATTGCAAGATCACCTCCGCTTCTCTGGTGTTCCACGGAAAGGTCCTTATCACCGACTCCACCCTTGAGCTGAACTTCGGTCGTCGTTACGGTCTTCTGGGTGAGAACGGCTGCGGAAAGTCTACCCTGCTGAAGTCTATCGCTACCCGCGAGTTCCCCATCCCCGAGCACATCGATATCTACCTGTTGAACGAGGGTGCCCCTCCTACTGAATTTGGTGCTCTGGAGTGGGTTGTTCGTGAGGCCCAGAACCAACTGGACAACATGGAGAAGCGTGCTGAGGAGATTCTCGAGCAAGAGGGTCCCGAGAGCCCTATCCTTGAGGACTTGTACGACGTAAGTGATTTCTATTCCCCTGGACGAGTGGCATAGTCCTCTTTTTTGGGTCATCATCAAGCTTATACTAACGATCTGTACAGCGCATGGACAAGATGGATCCCTCCACCTTCCACACTCGTGCTTCCCTGATCTTGACTGGTCTGGGCTTCAACAAGACCACCATTAACAAGAAGACCAAGGATATGTCCGGTGGCTGGCGTATGCGTGTTGCCCTCGCCAAGGCCCTGTTCGTCAAGCCTTCGCTGCTTCTTCTGGATGACCCCACTGCTCACTTGGACTTGGAGGCCTGTGTGTGGTTGGAGGAGTACATGAAGAAGTGGGAGCGTACCCTGGTTCTGGTCTCCCACTCCATGGATTTCCTGAACGGTGTCTGCACCAACATGCTGGACATGCGTGGCCAGCAGCTTCTCTACTACGGTGGTAACTACGATTCTTACCACAAGACTCGCAGTGAGCAGGAGACCAACCAGATGAAGGCCTACGCCAAGCAACAAGAGGAAATCCAGCACATCAAGAAGTTCATTGCTTCCGCTGGTACCTACGCCAACTTGGTGCGTCAGGCCAAGTCCCGCCAAAAGATTCTTGACAAGATGGAGGCCGATGGTTTCATCCAGCCTGTCATCCCCGACCGCGTCTTCACTTTCCGCTTCGCTGAGGTCGAGAAGCTGCCCCCTCCCGTCCTGTCCTTCGACGATGTCAGCTTCTCTTACTCTGGTAACTGGGACGATACCCTGTACGAGCACCTTGACTTCGGTGTTGACATGGACTCCCGTACTGCCCTGGTCGGTCCCAACGGTGTCGGCAAGTCCACCCTGCTCCGTCTCATGACCGGCAAGCTGAGCCCCATCGGTGGTCGTGTCTCCCGCCACACTCACTTGAAGCTCGGCATGTACAGCCAACACTCGGCTGAGCAACTTGACCTGACCAAGTCTTCTCTGGAGTTCGTCCGTGACAAGTTCCCCGAGAAGTCCCAGGACTACCAATACTGGCGCCAGCAGCTGGGCCGCTACGGTCTCAGCGGTGAGTCCCAGACCGCCATCATGGGTACCCTGTCCGAGGGTCAGAAGAGTCGTATCGTTTTCGCTCTGCTGGCCATCGAGTCCCCCAACATGATCCTGCTGGACGAGCCTACCAACGGTCTCGATATCCCCACTATTGACTCGCTGGCTGATGCCATCAACGCTTACGAGGGTGGTGTTGTCGTCGTGTCCCACGATTTCCGTCTTCTCGACAAGATCGCCAAGGACATCATGGTCTGCGAGCACAAGACTGTCCGCCGCTGGGATGGTACCATCGGAGCGTACAAGAACTACCTGCGCAACAAGATGCTGGATGCCGGTGCCGTCTAAACGGTCTAATCTACTTCTTATTGCATGAAAAAGCGGTTTATATTCACCTGATGCCAATATTAAACCTGATGACGACGAAATGCTAGACGAGAAATTTCGAAAAGGAATTGCAATGTCGGAAAAAGTTTTAAAGTCCCCGCGAACAAAACGAGAAATCCATTCCATGAGAGCGTCCGGTTTCGACAGCCTGAGCCGGGTTATATCTTGCATATGATTATTTCTCATTCATGATGGGCGCGGCGCTTGATTTTGGTTTTTTCTTTCTTCTTCTTTTTCTTTTTACACACTTGTTCTTGTTCTTAGATCGGTGGTCTTTCCCTTATTTTCCTCCTTTCCCGTCATGGGGGGAGCATTGTTTCAATTGTTTTTTTTGTCTTTAGTTGCTGGTCATGAACTCATTCCCCCCAACCAGCGCATGGTCATTCTGCCTGTGCTGGAATTTTCTTTTATTTTTTTGAATTCCTCTTCCTGTATCTTGGGTAGATTAGGCTTTGGAATGGAATGATAGTCCATTCAAATTGATGATTGGATGCTTTTGTAATTCTGATATTGTCGAGTCTGAGTGTTCCTTGTAGGCATATCTATAGCTATAGAAATAGTGTAGGCACCTATGCACCGTACCTTATCTCCTAGTGACAAGCTACTACTAACTTTACTGTATAGAACCTTCAGGTGAAGTATCTACTTTAATTGCCAGGTGCCCACCTGGCAATTGCTACAATAAGGTACTGATTCAGGACTCGGGAAATATATTGTTATGAGATGAATCCGAGATTGCTGCTAAAAATCATTCTCACGATGTCCTAGAGATCCATTCAATGAATACTGATCGAGTAAAATCGACCTTCACTGTCCTTTTGTCCTATCAGGAACTAACTCTCCACCAAACATATCCTGAGCACTACGTTTCTGTTCCTCCAACTTGCGCTTCTTAGCTAATCTCTCCGTCTCGCTTTCGGAGGTGACTTGACCAGAATCAGTAGCCGCGCCTGAGGTAGGAGGCTGAGCTGAGTCGCGTTTCTGCGCCATATTTACCCCTTCGGGATTCTGGCATTTATAGTGTTTCTTAGCGATGCGCTTGAGGTTCTTTATTTGGGCTGGGTCGGATGAGAGAGGTGTATATGATTGGAGTAGAGCTGAACAGTCGGAAAGAACTTTAAACAGCTTGGTGCGAAGTTCGACGAGGGGATCGAGCGGAGTAGATGGATCTGAATTGGCGGGTGAAGGTGTTATTGGGCCGCCGAGTTTTGTTTGGAGGTAGAATTCGCACAAGGGTCGGTCAGCTAAGAGGAATGCTGAAAGCCAGATTTGCGATGGGGTATAGAGGAAGTAGGCATCTGTCATCTGTGCCGCGGTCTTGAGCAGCTCACGTGTGGCATTGTGCGCGCGCCCAATTCGATCGGTGATAGAGGATGAAGGGGTAGGAGGTGGTGCGATGGAGAGAAGCGCTTGTTTAAGTGATTGGGCAGTTTGATGTGGAAGGATGGGTGTTGGTTGGCCTTGGCCCTCGGCGATTGCTGAGAGCTCCATGATGCCGCCTTCAAGTCCGCGGAACGGATGTCGAACATCGAATGTGAAGCGAAGACCTTGCATAAGCAGGAATTCTGGTGCAATAACATCTTCTGGCGAGGGTGACCCTGGGATTGTTTCAGAGAATTTTTGTAGAGACATGTAGTAATTGTCGGTTTTTGTGGCAAGGAAGAGAGCGCAGGCCATGATCTTTTTTGGATGATACGTCATGGGTGAGTTGGTTAAATAGAACCGCCGAAGATATTGAATAGCGGTGGCCTTATAGTTAAAAAAAATATCGTGAGCTGGTGTTCTTTTTCCACGCAAGGCTACCTTAACTTACTCGGAGTGTGGTAGGTAATGGTGGCTTGTATTCATCACCCAATTCTAACAAACTTTCACAGTAATATCGAACAAACACTAGCTCTTCTTCGGGAGTGAGACAATCTATTGGTTTTTCATCCGTCTTGCTATCAACATCACTGCCAGGTTGTGGAGTTCCTGTCGCGGAGGGCGTGGTGGATTGCTGAGCATCGCGGGCTCGGCGTAATGCGATCTTGACTCGGTCGCTAGCAACCGTATTTGTCGTTGCGCGAAGTGATTGTAGGGATTTCTCGGTATAGGACCACAGGCGAAATTGGGAGGAGGTGCGGTAGATTTCGTCTTCAATCATCGTGTTCAAGATGGGAGATGTGAGGCGAAGTTCGGGAATAACTGGAGACGATCTGGGAGAAATGATGAGAATTGCTGGGGAGAAGTGGCTGACTCAAGCCTTCAACAGGAGATGAATGGTGTTAGTCAATGGAGGCCCTTTGCAAGACTCGCTCGAAGAAGTGTGAAAGAACAAAGGTCGCAGAGGTTGAAAGTTGAAGCGGCAAGCTTTCCCTTGTGGATATTTCCACAACTCACCGGCTTATCGATAACCTCCACTTTCCCCCAGAGTACCCTACTGTAGGGTACATCAAATGTACTTGGATAGCACCCACAATTCGTGTCTAGACAAATTGAGGTGCAAGTTTGTTTTGCTTCAAGTTGGTAGATATATCAAAAGTCATCGAAATCATCTGGCTTCCACATAACTAACTTCTTTGTACTGCTGATTGGTGTAGTATTATCGGATCTGGTTTCAAGAAATATAAAACATTTAGAATGAGAGCCAAAGTCAGCACCTACATAGATTCATCCACTCAGTAGAATCAAGGCTTTTTTATATTATCATGCTCGCATAATTCAATACAGAATATTGATTAGCACTTGCTTCCAACTTTCTCTCCCCGCGTAAGCCACGTCGTGGATGGCCCTTCACCTCGACTCAAGACCCTTCACCCAACATCAACAAGAGGATGCGAGATAGGACATGATTAATGATGAAGATTGGAATAAAGAAGCTATCTGCCTATCGGCTACATAAGGTGGTGCAAGGTGATCAAGTGTATGAAGGAGATGTGTAAAGCCCGTGCTTTCAATTCCTTCTGTAGACAAGATAAAACAATATAACTGCGGCCACAACGGCAAGCAAACTAAAACTGGAACTAGACATCGCCGTGGAGAATTCCGACATAGCGGGTGGAGGGTTGTACTTTATAGCATCAGGATATGGAATGTCGTTTGCATCTATTATAATATTATAAGCAATGTTCTTGTATTGTTAATCTACCTTCGCGAGATACGAACCGTAGTACTCTTTGATCAGACTGCAAACCTCATTAAAATGATTTCTCATCCCCGCTACAAAACCAGGGTCATTGGTGTTGTCAACCGAGGGGTTGTCTTTGCAGAAGTGGTTGTTTCAGCATTCGCATCATCGCTTTGGTAAGGTCATATATACCATAAAACCCTTCTTGGCGGCACTGAACGAACCAGTCAGCTACTAGCTGACTAGTAGTATAGTACCAATTTGGTATCCTCTAGCGCCGACATAGCCACAGAGTATCAAAAAATGTTGGAAATGTGACTTATTAACGGCGGATGCATGGTGGAATGAGTAGTGAATGCAGTTGATGGCAACTTCTCTTCCGTCATTGAAGGTGCGTCATTCTGAGTGTATAGACATCGGATCTTCACCCATAGCATCTCTAGAGTACTACTAGTGGATAAATCCAGATAAAAATAATACAATCACTGATCTTTCCATCGATCTACTTCTGGCAATTGATAAAAAAGTTTTGAATAAGATTTCTTTGCACTCGCGCTTCCAAGGTTCGTGGCGTGTCAATACATTAATGTAAATAGAAAACTAGTATCAAATATGGCTATGGAATACTACACTTGTGTACGAGTATTGATTCCATATTTGCGTCCGAATTTCACAAGTGTCGGGCTTCTATATGCTTCATCTAATTCATTTCACAATAGGTTCGTCAAGAACATCGGTACATGGCCAAAAGGACACTTAGGAATAATACATTACTCGCCGAGAAGTCGTGCGGTAATATCTCCCATAACTCCGGCACCTAGATCATAGTCATCTCCCCCGTTGCGACTGACGCCTACACGCTCAAAGGCATCAACCACTTGCTCCACATCAAATCCCATACTTCCAAACCGGTCCACAAGATCTTTACTGTATCCGTTATATCTGGATGGAAACGATTAGTCCAACATCCACCATCTCCATTCATAAGTTACACTATTGACTTACCGGGCAAGATCGTTCTCTTCAGTTGTGTTGGCCTCTGCGGCCGAAACATCCTCACTGGCCTCGTCGGGCTTTGGCGGAGCATCGGCATAACGGACAGCCCATTGTCGGGCTACACGCGCAAACTCTTGAGGCTGACGCATCATCATTTTTGCGACTTCTGCGTCTTGAGGGTCCTTGGGCTCTGGTGTGCTCAGTAGCTGCTGCAAGGACAGAAGTGCAGATTTCACAGTTAATACCGGAGACCAAGCACTGGAAAGAGTATCAAGACAGATGGCACCCTAAGATTTGCAATTATATCAGCGATTTGAAAAATTGCAGTAGTCATTTTCCATGGTAAACTTACAGTTTGACTGCTGATGTTCGGATGCCATACTTTCGTCTCAAATTTCATCACCGGAGGCGTAAACGGGTAGTCATTAGGGATCTTCACATCTACCGCATATGTACCTCCTTCATAAGGAGTTCCAGGTGGCCCTGGAAATGAACCACGGAGATGAGTAACATCATCCTGATCGCCAAAGGGTTCAATGCTGATCTGTGAATGGGTGTCTGCCCTGATATCGGCAATTTCTTTTCCAATTCGACGAATTCGATGGCTGGACATTATAAATGAGACGATTGATTTGAAAAAAAAAATCAAAAAGAACGATAATTATAAGTCGAAATGAAACAAATTATTGGAAATTATCAACAAGGGCACTTTGGTGAGACTTTGATGATGATCATGTGCTGGCCAGGGTGTCAGGCCGATCGTCAACTATATGCATGGGACGTTAGATAAAACCCAATAAACCGAATATAACGCTACATCCTCTGGATGCCCCTAGTACCCATGGACAAAATTCAAGGAATATGTTTGAAAGCAGGCAATTATATCGCCATGGGCTGAAAAGCACAAATCAAACTTACCAGAGGAGGGGAAATACGGAAGTTTATGGAATTTCTTAGCTGTCCGTACAACTGGGTGATTCACTCTGAAATCCAGATATGAATATATAACCACTTTATAAGCTTCCTCGAACACAGATGATTCCGTTGAATTATAGGAACGAGTTCGATGGACAGTAGTTGAATCCGTTTCTTAAGGACAAAAATACGTGCGGAAAGCACAGCGGAGAGAATCAGGCATTCAGGCAAAAATCCCATGACGCAGTTAGTACCTCAGGCATGAAATATCACGTGCCGGCGGCAACAGCTTCCCAGCTCGCCGACCCCCGAAGAGCAAGCAACACCACAGCTACATTGGCCATCCCTTTCACCTTCGAACCTCCATCCTCGTGATTAATTGGCGGGCGTGGAAGCTATACTGCACTCAAATCTATCTTTGTTCGGTGCTTTTTTGGCTTTGACAGCGGTCCTGTCGCTGGCTTACAAACATGGTGAGTCGCCCTACCTGGCGAACACTTATCAGGTCTAGCATGTACTGATGTTCCATCGTAATAGGGTAACCAGCAGTCTAATATGGGCGGCGGCCCTGGCGGAGATGGACGTGATGATAAGGATAAGAAGGTATGACCCTGTTCGATTTTCGTTTGATTTCTCGATCAGTGCTGAGATCGCGTTTGGCAGAAGGACAAGCCTAGATACGAGCCCCCTCCACCACCAACCACTCGCATCGGAAAGAAGAAGCGGAAGGCCGCTGGTCCCAGCACTGCTGCCAAACTCCCCGATATCTACCCGACGTCGCGATGCAAGCTAAGATACCTTCGAATGCAACGAGTTCATGACCACCTGCTTCTTGAAGAGGAATATGTTGAGAACATGGAGCGATTGCGCAAGGCCAAGGCTCAGGCTTCGCAGGGTCCTGTTAACCAGGGCGACTTAGATGTCATGGACCGTAACGCCGATGAGCGGAGCCGAGTTGATGACATGCGTGGCAGCCCGATGGGCGTCGGTAACCTGGAGGAGTTGATTGACGATGACCATGCCATCGTTTCCAGCGCCACTGGCCCAGAGTACTATGTTTCGATCATGTCATTCGTAGACAAGGATCTCTTGGAGCCTGGCGCTAGCATTCTGCTGCATCACAAGTCGGTATCAGTCGTTGGTGTCCTGACAGAGGAGTCTGACCCTCTTGTATCGGTCATGAAGCTGGACAAGGCCCCAACTGAGTCATATGCCGACATTGGTGGTCTGGAACAACAAATTCAAGAAGTTCGAGAGTCCGTCGAGTTGCCGTTACTACACCCCGAGCTGTACGAGGAGATGGGTATCAAGCCACCCAAGGGTGTCATTCTCTATGGTGCACCCGGAACAGGAAAAACGCTTCTCGCGAAGGCTGTTGCCAACCAAACTAGTGCAACTTTCCTGCGCATTGTTGGTAGTGAGCTGATCCAGAAGTACCTGGGTGATGGTCCTCGTTTGGTTCGCCAGATCTTCTCAGTTGCCGCTGAGCATGCCCCCTCGATTGTGTTCATTGATGAAATTGACGCCATTGGTACCAAGCGTTATGAATCTCAATCAGGTGGTGAGCGTGAGATCCAGCGTACCATGCTGGAACTGCTCAACCAACTGGACGGTTTTGATGATCGCGGTGACGTGAAGGTCATCATGGCTACTAATAAGATCGAAACGCTAGATCCAGCTCTGATTCGACCCGGTCGTATCGATCGCAAGATCTTGTTTGAGAACCCTGACCGTAAGTTTCTTTTCAATATTGATCGTACATTCTACATCACTAACCTTATTCCTCTCCCAGAAACTACGAAGAAGAAGATTTTCACCTTGCACACCTCGAAGATGTCTCTCGGTGATGATGTCGACCTGGATGAGTTCATTAACCAGAAGGATGATCTTTCCGGTGCCGATATCCGTGCCATCTGTACCGAGGCTGGTCTGATGGCCCTGAGAGAGCGCCGCATGAGAGTGCAGATGGATGACTTCCGGTCCGCTCGGGAGCGCATTATGAAGACCAAGCAAGACGGTGGTCCTGTGGAGGGATTGTACTTGTAAGCATGACCAGTTCTCAGTTGAGAAAGGCCATGTGAGAGACCTTCAGGGCTAGATCTGTGTATTTTAATGGAACCCAAGCGATTACGGAGATGGTATACCTCGATATATTTCCATGAGTGTCAACGTTCTTTAATTCTCGATCGAGCTGTAGAGTAGAATAGGTATTAGACACCTCGAAAGAGACCCTCAAAGCTGAAATTAGTCTCGAACAATAATCTGAGATCCTGCTTGGGGCTCCTATGTCCAAACCCTACCCTATTGTAAGGCATCCAATATACTGATCTCCCGTCGTATCCTAATCAGGTTAGCGTATCGTCTCCAATATTAAATGCAAACAGTGCAAACAAGCTTCGACGCCGCGCAAGTTCTTGCGGCAAGTTGTATCTAAGACCGAGCATTCTCCAACATCTCACGCTTGAAAAATGGACGGCTTTGACGAGGAGGCATTTAAACAATTCTTCCCTTCCAGCTTCGGGAAGCAGGAGAAGTCCGTCGACGTTGATACGCAGATCAATCGTTCAAAGCGTGCAGAAGTTTCAGTGAAACCGCCTGCCAATGATGACGGCAGTGAACTAAATGCAGCAGCCTCCGCAGCCAGCGCTGCTGAACCAGCAGACCCAAAGATTATCTCCAAGCGTGATGAAAACTCAGACTCGGGCAATGATGACTCGGATGATGATGACTCGGACGACTCGGATGATGAGGATGAATTTCCTGTGTCGCATGAAATGGTCCTCAAGACCCATGAACGCGCAGTGACAACCATGACCGTTGATCCATCAGGATCGCGACTAATTACAGGCTCTACCGATTGCACGTTGAAATTTCATGATTTTGCCTCTATGACACCGTCAACCATTCGCGCCTTCAAATCCGTCGATCCCTCGTTGAAGAAACAGTCCGCCGCGCAAGATACCCATTCCGTTCACTACGTCGCCTTCAACCCTATTACTCCTGGTTATGTTCTCGCCGTGCCCGCATCGGCTCAATCCAGAATTCTCGATCGTGATGGCGAAACTCTTTTAGAATTCGTCAAGGGTGATATGTATCTGCGGGATCTTCACAATACTAAGGGTCACGTTTCAGAGGTTACTAGTGGAGTTTGGTGTCCATCAGATGAGAACCTGTGTGCTACTGCTGGCTCAGATGGTACGGTACGCATTTGGGATGCCAATGTGGGCCGATCACAAAAAGAAGTGATTGTGCATAAATCGCGTGTTGCTGGATCCGCTGGTCGGACTAAGATGACAGCCGTCGCTTGGGGCTCTCCCAAACAGGGCGGTTCTGATGTGTTAGTTACTGCGGCTCTGGATGGTAGCTTGGTGATGTATAGTGGAAAGGGGCCTTTCACTAGACCCGCTGCTGAGGTGCGAGATGCCCATGTCCGCGATACATGGACCAGTGGTCTAGATATAAGCTCCGACGGCCGGCTTGTCGTCAGTCGAGGTGGAGATGATACGATCAAGCTCTGGGATACCAGAAAGTTCAAGACTCCTGTCAATACGGTTGCGCATACCTCAACCTCTTCTCGCTATCCAACCTCCAACATCCTCTTCTCCCCGTCCTCGGCCAATGTTATCACCGGCTCGGAAACCGGACATTTGCACATTCTCAATCCGGCTACATTACGGCCCGAACTCGTTACTCCTGTTACCCCGGGATCTCCATTGATTTCTGTTCTGTGGCATGAGAAGTTGAACCAGATTTTGACCGGCTCCGCCAACGCCGAAACACACGTCCTATACAATCCCACGATGTCCTCTAAGGGTGCGGCGCTGGTCATGTCTCGCGCACCCAAGCGCCGCCATTTGGACGACAATGCCACTCTCACGACTGACCTGACCCAGGGTCTCTCTGGAGACTCGGTGGTTGTTGGATCTAATGGTGTACCCCATTATAGCTCTTCAACCTGGTCTGCCCGTCATCCTACGGTAGGCTTAACAGCCTCTGGTCGCTCTCGAGACCCTCGTCGTCCACACTTGCCGGCCGTGACACCCTTCGCAAAGTCTCAGCCGGATGAGAAACACATTCGAGAGAATATTCCGCTTAGTTCCATGCGTGACGAGGATCCTCGCGAGGCACTCTTGAAATATGCCGACAAAGCCGAGAAAGATCCTATATTCACCAAGGCATATAAGGAAACCCAGCCCCAAGCAATCTATGCAGAGCTAAGCGATGAAGAAGAAGGCGAACCAGACAAGAAAAAGGCTCGACGATAAATCTTTGGTTACTTCCATGTCCACGATATGTATAATAGACTTCATGAACCCTGATGATGATAATTCTCTTCCCCCCCCCCCCCCCCCCCCCTCCTTTCTCACACTGCCCTCCATACTGTTCCTTGCTAACGCATGATAGATGGTGGAACCCAGCCGCAGAATGGCAAAGTGCAGATCGAAGTCACAGAATCGGACAACAAAGACCATGCGTAATCACAAGACTTACAATTGAAGATTCGGTAGAATCTCGCATTGTCCAATTACAAGAGAAAAAAGCGAATTTGATTCGAGGCACGATTAATAAGGATCAGGCGGCTGCTTTGGAGAAGTTGACGCCAGAGGATATGCAGTTTTTGTTTAGAGGGTCTTAACCTCTCTCTCTCTCTCTCTTTAACCTCTCTGCTGATGTCTAGATTGTACAAGTACATGTTATTAGGTACTCTGCATTGTATGAGATTTATGATTATGATATATTGCTATTATTTTATTCTATCTTTATTTCTACTCATCTACTCTACTCTACTATACTCTATCTTTATTCTACTCTATCCATTCCAATATCCTCTATATACCCTTCGCTGTTCTACTCTATGTAATGACAGAACGCCACACTACATCGTCAATCTTCACCCGACGTCATACTGCATTGTACCTCCAACATCAACCATCAACTCTTATTTATTATTTATCCACCTATTAACATATAATTTAATTAAATATATATATACTATTCTACTATTGTTTATACTTAGAATTATATACTTACAATAATATATTTATATTATATTAATGAATGCTGTATACTATAATATTCAACAGCCCTACTCTGCTGCTCATAATTCTGCTGCCTGTAAGGCTGAAGCTTTGGTTCGCCAACCTCTACGCCCCACTCGAATATCCGAATCTCCTGAATTTCCCTCGATCTTCACTTTGTATTCCTCTCTCTAGACTTGCCCACATCTATTCTTATCCATGCGCCCCTGTCAACACGCTAAGAAGTGAGAAACTACAAATAGGAGTCCCGGAGTCCACCATGGCAAAGGTCGACCATTATGGCCCCAAATTGGTCGAAAAAGCAGACAAGCTTCAAAGTCGTCTCAGCATGAAAGATGACACCCAACCGGCCGGGGGTTTTGATTCCACTCCTATCCCGCATGCCCCGCCAGGTTATACTCTGAAATTCACCTTTCATCGCGGGATTGACTTGCCCGTCGCCGACTTTGGCAGCTTCTCATCAGACCCGTATGTCCAGGCGCAACTCACCGTGGACCTACCAAGAAGGCATAAACAGGACCCCCCCGTGAAATTTCGTACGCCAACTATCCACAAGAACATGAATCCCGAATGGAATTGTGAATGGATTGTCGCGAATGTGCCTGCCTCGGGATTCTCTCTAAAAGCGTATGTCATGGACGAGGATCCGGCGGATCACGACGATAAATTGGGAATCGCGTTTATGGAAGCGCACTCCTTATCCGAGTCGTGGCCTGGTGTCAAAGAACAAGTGTTCAAAGTGAAGAAGAGATTTGGCAGTAAACGAGTCTATGTCTTTACCAATGTGTCTGCCTTTGCCACGGGTCATCATAAGGAATCCTTCTTGGTTGTCAGTGTGGAATGTTTGGGGAGAACCCCTGGCAATGAGGGGGGTCAGATATATACTGCCGGTCCGAATCATTGGTTCAAGCATTTTTCGCCTTTGATCGGTCGTCTAGCAGGGACTAAAGATCGTATTGAGTCTCATGATGGGAGTGGCAAGTCTGTGAGTCGATACAAGTAAGTCCCAGTATATGCCCATACTCAGCTGTCTACTCAGCTGCCTGCTCAGTATATTGATGTGCTAACCTCACGACTTCAGCTTCCAAGCTATTCAGATGCAACTGTCTGGCCCAGTACCATCTCAACTCTACCATCGTTATGTAGAGTTCAAACCCTTCATAGCAGGCATGTTCCAAGCGCAAAGTCTCAGAGGTCGAATTCTACACAAGGCACTCCACCATCAACATCAACGAATCTACAACTTTGATCGATCGACTCTCCACGGCGTGTTTCCAGAACCTTGTCGGGAATTTACTCAGAAATTCCTCGAATTCGTCAGTTACGGCCAAGGAGGTCGAATCTTCACCTACGTGATCACACTAGATGGACAACTCCGATTCACCGAGACAGGCAAAGAATTTGGAATCGATATGTTGAGCAAACACACGATGCATAGTGATGTATCGATTTACATTGCTTATTCGGGAGAATTCTTCATTCGTCGACGTAAACACCGATCTCGTCACCGATCTCGTTCTCACTCTCACTCTCGTTCTCGATCTCCATCCACTCCTACAGATCCTCCCGCAGCAGATGGAATTGCCGTCGAAGAAGAAGAGAGTGTAGACGTGAATGTTCCACAAGATATTTCCACCGAACCAGGAGACTATGAACTATTCATCGACAACGATAGTGGAACCTACAGACCTAATTCCGCCATTCTCCCACAATTAAAAGACTTCCTCGAGATGAATTTCCCCGGTCTTCACATTACTACGTTGGCTAGTCAAGAAGATGCAGAAGTAATGGGTCAAATGAAAGAAGAACAGCGGAATTTCAAAAAGGAGCACGGTCATCTCATTACGTATCTACAGCAAAGCAGTGCCTCATCGTTATCGATCTCGAGTTCGGAGGAAGAAGAGTTGAATGAACGAAGTGGTGAGATGAGTGCTAAGAAACGAGGGGATTTATCTCGTCGTGTTCATGAGATGCGTGATGTTAAAGGGCAGATGATGCGGTGGGTTGAGGATGGATCTGGTGAACAACAGTCGAAGAGAGAGGTTTGTAAGGAGGGATCTGGACGTGAACGAGCTTCTTCGATGGGTTGATTGATTAATCGTGGGCTTTATCTAGCTATTTTTCCCCTGCTATTGGTTTATGATGCGTTGATTTGATTGATATTGATATTGATATCCTGGCTCGGTCTGGAACTGAGTATGAATCACGATTGTATAACATGTTATTAGTATTAATAGTAATTGTTAAGCAATAGAACTATTATTAGTATACATTTTGTTCACATACTAAGTAGATACTGATACAAATAGTTCTAGATACTACCTAGTATAGGTAATAACTAAGTACTAAACAATAGTAGAGAGTTTGTAAATAATAGTAGTAAATAATACTCCAGTACTACTATGTATAGTTACCAACATTCAGATCCATCGAACATCTTATTATATTTTATAACATTTAAATTATTGTAAAATAAAATAAAATACAATCATCCTATTATTCTAGAAATAATATAAATAATATAAATATAAATATAAATAATGTTGATATACTAAAATCTCCACCGTTCCTCCATAAGCTTCGACTCCACCTCCGCCCCTCTCTTCTTCTTCTTCTTCTTCTTCTTCCTCTCATCCACTCTCTTCTCTTCACTCTTCCGCACTTCTTCTCTTCTCTTCACTCCTCTCCCGCTTCACTCTCTTTTCACTCGAATTGGTCTCTTTCATTCAGTGCACTAGTGGTTCAGCTAAGCTGAATGACGGATTCTACCTCGGTACATCCGCCAGTGGCCAACTGCGCGCTCCATGGCCGATTGGCTTAGTGCTTCCCTCCTTCTTGCGCCGTGAGATCTTCTGCCTGCGCCATCATGGGCAATGTCGCTAGTCGCCTCGACGATACGGGAGTCTTGTTCTTCAAGGATCAAAATCGATGTACGTGATGCGCTGGACTTTCTCTTTCCTTCCTTCCTCCCCTCCCCCCCCACTTCGCATAGCTAATGAATCTAGTCTCGATCGCATCGGTTACCATCAGCAACTCCCGACGTCCCCTCTTAACGCTCTCCCCAAACGCCTTCCCTGCCATCAGATATATTGCGAAAAGAGATCCAAGCGACGATACTCCCATTGAATATATTCAGGTAGGTCCATCTCATCCACTGCTCGAGTCATATAGAGCATTTCTTGTGGGCTCAGGGCTAATAGGCATCAACAATGCAGGATCCCGATGTCCCTTCGTCTGCCTCGATCCCAACCTTTTTACTACGTCTTTCAAACGACGAGGAATTAATCTTTAACTTTACTTTCATCCTTCGCCAAACACCGACCGGAAATGTCGCGGGTTCCACCGTCAATGGCGTCGCGACCTCCCTCCCTGAAGTCGCCAATACCAATCTTACCGGTTTGACCTTTGCCCATGCGTCCAACTCTAAGGAACTAGACAACCTCATCACGCGAGAATTCCATGCAAACCCGAACCTTCAGAATAATTCAAATGTCCAACTGGTCGGGGATTTCTCTACTGATGGGACCCCTTCCGTCTCGTTTGACTGGTCATGGAAATGGAAACCCCCCAAATCAACAGAGGATAAAGGTGGTGGTTGGAGGAATAGCTGTAGCTTTTTGGATTATGATCAGAGAACAAATCGCTTGAATACCCTCGCTCATTTCTCCTTTTGGGTTCATAACTCAGTTCGCATGCCGCCGCCCAGTCCCATGATCACATCGCCAAGCCTCGAATTACCAGTTCCATTGCCTCGCAAACGTCTTCCTTCTTCTCATTCCGTCGTCTCTCAAGTGAGCGATAGCGAGAATACTTCAAATACCAACCTTCCATCCATCACCCCGCCAGAATCTGCAGATGGTTTACCAGCGCCACCTCCTCCTCCTCCGACTGCGCCCCCGCCCCCACCCCCCGTGAAAGTCGACCTCGCTTCTCGTGCTGGAGAAGATATGAATGTGGAAGATGGGCCGCTCTTCCGAGCTACAATGAAAGCGTTGGAACAAAAGACAGGAAATATGCGGTCGAAGATTAAAAAAGTCCTGAAAAAGGCAGAGGCAGCGCAGTCGGCACAGATGACTTGTAATGAGGCAATGGAAGGCTTCTTGGGCTCTTTGAATGAAGCATCCACCTCTAATGCCAACGCCATTCAACCTGCGCTGGATCACTACTTTGAGAAAATTGCTCGCCAGATTCAACACTACGAGCAGTTGAACGCTCTTCAATTACAGAAGCTCGTTATCGAGCCTCTAGTCAAGTTATATAATAATGATATCAAGCAAGCCGAAGCGAAGAAGAAGGATTTCGACGACGAGAGTCGCGACTATTATGCCTACGTCAGTCGGTACCTGGGTCAACGACAGGACTCTCTCAAGGAGAAGAAACGGGCAGAAAGTGACTCGAAATATCAAGCCAAGCGCCGCAATTTTGAACTGCGACGTTTCGACTATTCTTCCTTCATGCAAGATCTTCACGGAGGTCGCAAGGAACAAGAGGTTCTATCGCATTTGACGAAATATGCAGACTTCCAAGCCAAGAATTTCTTGGCGGCTGCCAAGAAGATCGAAGAAATGGTTCCTCAACTAGACTCTCTGGTCCATGAAGTCGGTCAGGCCGATAAAGAGTTCCAGTTTAAGCGGACTGAGCGTGAAGAATTCCGTCGAGCCTTGGAGAAGAATAGCAATCCTTACCTCGAGCCAGAAGTCGTTGCTGGTGCATCCACCGTGACTGGGACATCCACCACGGCCGCCAATGGAGGTGCTACGAACGAGACTGAACTCGGTCGAGCTGATAGTACCGGTTCTCAACTTCGGGGTGTAATCAGTAATAGCTCCTCGGTTTCATCTCAAGCCAATGCTGGATCAGTTAGCTCCGCCGCGGGTATATCTGCTCCCACTGGTAGTGCTGGGTCTGCCAGTGGATCTGGTCAAAATCGATTCAAAGGAATTCGAGACCTTGAGGAACCTGGCGCCGCTGGGGTTGATCGTACAGTTGGTCAACAACGAAAGGAAGGGCTACTATGGGCATTATCTCGTCCCGGATCACACATCGATCCAAAGGGGATCAATAAACAAGCATGGCATAAGTAAGTCGAATCTTGAACTAAAATCTTGGCATTTGCTTAGCTAGTTTCATATTCACTAACATCCCTCCCCACCAGGTTCTGGATTGTCTTAGATCAAGGCAAATTGTCGGAATATAGTAACTGGAAGCAAAAATTGGATCTTCATATGGAACCCATCGATCTTCGAATGGCATCAGTTCGAGAAGCTCGTAATGCCGAGCGACGATTCTGTTTCGAGGTGATCACTCCTCAATTCAAGCGGATTTATCAGGCTACTTCGGAAGAGGATATGGCAACTTGGATTCGATCCATCAATAATGCGCTCCAAAGTGCCGTGGAGGGACAGGGAATGCAAGCACCCCCAGTGTCATCTACTGAGAAATCCTCTACAGGCCGTGACATTGGATCGGTTCTCACGGGGAAGAGCTCGTCGGTCTCGGGTCATCATGGTTATTCCAATAGCTCCAGCAATGTCAGTGGTGTGGGTCGTCGCACTACAGTCGGTGCTAGACCGAGTTACGTCCGTCATGACAGTAACAGCTATGAGGAGAACCCGGCTCGACTACTACAAGTGGTACGTGATGCCGATGAAGGGAATAATTGGTGCGCAGACTGTGGATCACCTTCCAAGGTCGAATGGGTATCGATCAACCTCGGCATTGTCCTATGCATTGAATGCAGTGGCATCCACCGATCCCTCGGCACACATATTTCCAAGATCCGATCTCTCACTCTTGACGTGCACTCTTTTTCGAATGACATCGTCGAGATCCTATTACAGATTGGCAATCGCGTGAGTAACATGATCTGGGAGGCAACCCTCGACCAAACCCTCAAACCAACCGCAAATTCCACCCGCGAACAACGCCTCAAATTCATCACGGCCAAATACGTCGATCGAGCATACGTTGAGGGAGTCCCATCACCACGATCCCGTTTCGCAACCCCAGACGAAACCCTCCTTGCATCCGTCAAGAAAAATGATATCCAGGGCGTTTTGTACGGTATCGCTTTACGCGGTAATGTCAACGTCCCAGATCGTTCTCGCGGTACACCCGCTATATTCCTCGCTTTAGCCGCAACAGATCCAGCATCCCCATCATCAACATCAACATCAACTCCATCCCCAACAACAACAACATCAAGACCGCTCTCCGCCCGCTCAAATCCAAAAGTAATCCCCTTCCCCATGGCCGAACTGCTGGTTCAGAACGGCGCGGAGATCCCCCCACAACCCCCCTCAATCCCTCTCTCCCCAGCAGCACAACTCTACCTAAGTCAACGCGTTTCTAGAAACCCAGGCTTCGCCATCCCCCCTCCTCCTTCGGGGAAATCAGTTCCAAACGATACCCTCGGCTCACTACCTACTATTCGATCCGCGAGTAAGGATAGTTCTTCTTCTACTACGTCGACGGCTATACCTTCGGGATCGGGTTCGGAGAAAGAAAAGGAGAAATTGTCGAAACGGGGTAGTGCCGGTGCTAGATTTGCGGGTAAAGTCGCCTCTCTTGGAATTGATCGGTGATAGACCAGCTGTCACTGTCAGCACTGTCAGTATTGTCAGTACTTTCGCTGTCCTTATCATTGTACTGCCATTGTCACTGTCATTGTCATTGCTAGTATTGCCGATACTTGCTATCATTCATAACCGGTATTGATTGGATACGATTAAATATATTCTCTAATGAGATTGCATGTTCTTCCCTTTCCCCCCTTCTACTTCATGCAGTGATTGAGTAATCTTGGATAAATGTGTTCATACCTCAATTCATTGCTGTTGTTATTCCAATGGCAAATGGATTTTCTTTTGGTAGTCGAAGTGTTAGATATATGCTATGGGATAGGTATAATGAATGAGTAGCTTACATCTGGGTGGAATAATTACCTGTAGATAATCTTCCAGACTGAACTAATTCTGTGAGATTTATTTTTTGATAATAATCGTGATCTTTACTGGAGACGGTTTTAGTGAATTTATATAATTTTCTTCTGGCTAAAATGAGTCTACCTAGACTTAAAATCAAAATAGGTATTTTGATTCTATATGATGGAATGGGAGTATTTAGTAAATAAGAAGTCCTACGAATAATTTGTTATGGGCTACTGTACAATTAGTTGAAATAACCCATTCTTAGACTAGTTCGTTCAAGTTCTACAGTATACAGCAGGTCTTTGCACCATGTGTACTTGGAATGAACTAGTAGTTCATTCCATATTTTTATATATAAGGTCACGCATATCAGATAAGTATGTCACATTCTACACATAGCAGATTTTTCATATACACGATATCATATCAGATAACTTATTCATATCCTAAGTATTTAGTACTTACATAAGTACTTACCTTATGTTAAAGTCATGTCACATTCAACTCAACTCATCCGTCACATCCACATCAAATCGCCACATTGAAAATCCTTCACTGACTCATTCTTGTTACATCGCCATATTGCTGCCAATATCGCTGCCTAAGTGGCGATATATTATTCGCCGGTGGCGTCTGGCGTTTGCCAGATCTTCAGTGGATTCTTGCCAAGTACTACAGTACAGTACTGTAGAGACAGTATTTCAAATCATGAACCGTAAATGAGCTTATGTACATTCCTTTTATAGTATAGACGGTTCCGTATAAGCCGTGCCTGAATCTCTGGCCTACATAGTGAGACATGGACAAAATGGCAAATGGAGAAGCAGTGTGTATAAGTTATAGCTATACTGTACGTACATCGTATACCGTTGCTGTAGTACCGATTAGGAATAAACCCTGCCGATACATACTAATTGTCTCGATTCAACCAATTATATCTCGAGTATTACCTGATCACCTCGATCGCCCCAGTAACGTGGCTGTACAGAGTACACCGTTCCCAAATACGGTACATACAGCAGGAGATCGCCGTGTCAGACTGGATATTGATCGAAACTCCTCATACTGTACAGTATTGTGTGAATCATGGGAATTTGTACAAAACCACATACACATACATCAGTGGCGTTTATATGGGTCGGACCTTTGTTCTCTCAACCACAATTGCTCTACTGTAATACAAGTACTTTGTTGTGTTTTGGAGCTCACATTCTTAGGGCAAATCGATCTGATGGGTGAACTGGTGACGTCATGGGCTTTAAGTGGCGATGGCTGATTATGTAAGGTTGTTATTAAGGCTCGGTTATACAGTAGAGAAGTGTTAGAGTATAGTAAGAACAAACTTACATAAGTAGAGTAGAATAGAGTATAGAGTGCAGTAGCATAGCTGGGGAGACAGATGTACTCGTGGAATTGGAACTGTATAGTTGGACTAATAATAGTATCTATAGTATACGTGTGCTGGGATATGATCTATATCTCAACCTTGAGATATAGAAAGGACGCAATAATCCTTGAAGACGGGCATCTCCATAAATAAGCTTATAGTCTATACAAACTACCTGTTGTATTCTACTCTGTTTATATTTTGCTGTATACATACAACTGCTTATATACACGTGATGCGGAAAATATTTCCAGGTACTTACCCAAGTTTACAGTTACCTAACTTAACTGCAACTTGTCACACTTCTGCTTCACTACAGTCTGTCAATCATCAATCGAGGGTAGTACTGTACCCTCATCGGCCCAGTACATCATGATGCACGTTATGATGTTCCTGCGATTCCACCTATGTAAGGATTACGAAGTATGATTCAATGCCATAATACTGTGCGCGGAGCATATTGTGGCTCACTCGTTTTCGTTTCTTCATCACATCGCCACCACACCCCCTTCTCCCCTAATCGACAAGGGAGTGATCATCTACTGGGGCTCACGATTGGATGGGATCGAAAGCCGACGGTCTCCGCCAGTGGAGCCTTAGCGACCTGCAACGTCGTCTGCTTCGTCTCTCGCGCCTCAAGTTTCCATATCAGCCCATTGTGAGAATTTCCCGCCATCTCCAATTGGTTCAAGTCAACAGCCACAAGTGTACCCACTCATCCCACACACACTCACGCACGTCTTATCCAACCCTCGGTCCCAACCGGTGGGGGGGGGACCGTTCCGAAGCTGTCGTGCAAGTTCCCACTCAAATAACCCCATGAGGTCGAAATACACCTTCTGCGGCGGGTTCCCGCTGTACCCGACAGACTGGTCTGATCGACCTGGTGCCTTGGGTCAACCCGAGACTCTAAATCGGCTTCTTTCTGCTCTTCTCTGCTTCGGCTCTGTACGGGAATTGTACAATATAACCTTGCAGACCCATCACGGATTCTCCTGCAGGCCCGTTCCATGCTTCTTCCTCGGCCCAGAAACAATGTGCTTTTGTCCTAACCCTAATGTGGTAATCGCTTGGGCCCACGCCACCACGCAATTTTAACAGACCAACTCCACCCTATTTCAGGGTTGATGATCGAAACTAGTGGGAGCGTACCCTCTCATGTACCCGAGTATGTGCGCAGGTCGATATGCAAGTCTCGCCCTGTCTCCCTTGCGCCGGATAGCGCCAGTTATTGTGTCCAAGCCCATACAGTAGACTTCGGAATGCGTCAATTGGGTTAATCCCGAACCCCGAAGTGAAGCACTCAACGGTGAAATTTGTATTTTGTGTATCTCTGTTGTCTTATTTTTCAATGTACAATTGTACTATGCTGTGCTTTGCCGTGCTTTCCTGTACTCTGGTGTACATCTCCACTTCCCCTCTTGAACCCCCATCTTTATCCACCCCTGATACTGACGAACCGAATCACCGCCACAATGAATCCGATAATCATTGGACACTGGAATTTGTTCAAATCGCTAATCCCTACAAGTGCCAATCGAAATGCACTTCATCAGCCTTGGTGGAGACTCCCCAAAAAAGGTCTCCATATCAGAGTGTCAAAGTCAAGATCAGCGATTCCATTTTGCCACTGACCCTCGGGGGGGTCCTTGACAAATTCTAGTGGCATGTTGGTACCATTGGGCCCAAGTACTAGCCAAGACCTTGTTTTTCCCCCTCGTGAGAAATTCAAAATAAAATGCATGATGGATCCGCGGATCCGTCAAGCCTCACATGGTCTCCATCAAGTCCCCATCGAGGCATTTCCTATTTTCGGAGTTCACAAAAAAAAAAAAGGGAAAAAAGAAGAAGAAAAGAGAAAAAGAAAAAAAAAATAACAGCTGCTCAACTCTCCACCGTTGAATGACAAGCATTTGTCACTGCAAGAGATCCACACGTCCTAGGTGAAAATCCATTCAAATATCCAATTGATATTTGCACAACGACCCAAAGGATATACAACGGGCTATCTCCGATCCTTTTCGGTCCTATCCGCAGAGATCATCCATTCCCCTGGGTATTTCTCAGCCACATCTTGCCAAGAGAGAATCATTTGCCCAACTCCATCAAGTCTCGGAGGAAGCTGTCAGCAAGGTATCAGTGCTTGCTTTTTGGTGTGTGTGCTTTTTTTTTTTTTTTTTTTTTTTTTTTTTTTGTTTTTGGTTTTTTTTTTCTCTTTT
>Ga0102593_1001499_pt1 | contig 22604 bp, 13 predicted proteins | sample AraplaCol_mMS_r2_2_FD_76862 | JGI IMG/M metagenome (GOLD analysis project Ga0102593, IMG submission 76862) | Arabidopsis root microbial communities from North Carolina, USA - plate scrape MF_Col_mMS_r2 (SPADES assembly) (version 2) | ecosystem: Host-associated > Plants > Roots > Endosphere...
CTACAAAACTTTAGTAGTTTTCGGTTAGCTCTGGTAAATTCGTGCGCTTCTTCACTCGCGACGAGAGGTATTTAGATTCCTACTCATCCCCAGCTCCTAGACCATAAGTTTTCACTCTCTACTGATTATAACAGCCTGCAAACTTCTATGACAGTTGCTACACCACTGCCATTATGTTTCGTCACCTCAAGCCTAGTCGGCCGTACTTCGGTCTGCGAGGTGGATGGCTGACATTCTGGGTCACTGTTGCTTGTTCCACTGATATGATGCTGTTCGGGTACGATCAGGGCGTATTTGGTATTCCATATTCTCCCTCTTCTCACGACTAACTATTACACTGGATGCTGACTTTCAAGGTGGTGTTGTCGTGACCCAAGATTTTCTCGATACCCTCAAACTCCACAATAACGCCACTCTCCTCGGTACTGTTACTGCAATATACGACATTGGCTGTCTACTTGGTGCTATTACTGCCATGATCTGGGCTGAAAAATGGGGTCGAAAGGCATCGTTGATCTATGGAACCACTATCATGGCTATCGGAGCCTTGCTTCAGATCACAGCCTATGGAGTCCCCCAAATGATTGTCGGACGCGTCATCTCCGGAATAGGAAATGGAATCAATACGTCTATTGCACCTATCTGGCAAGGCGAAACATCCCAAATGAGATGGCGTGGGAAGCTAGTTGTCATCGAAACAATTGTCAATATCGCAGGTTTTTCATTGTCTAACTGGATCACCTTCGCCTTCTCTTTCATCTCAGGTCCAGTTGCTTGGCGCTTCCCTCTAGCATTCCAGTTTTTCTTTATATTCATCCTCTTTGCAACAGTTCCTTGGCTACCCGAGTCTCCGCGTTGGCTTGTGTCCCATGGCTGCCCTGATGAGGCTGTGCGCATAATCGCGGATCTGGAGGATAAAGGAATCGATGAGCCATACGTCGTCACTCAATACACAGAAATTGCCGCGGCTGTTGCATACGAGCATCAGAATTCCGTCTCCTGGGGAGACCTCCTCCGGGGAAACGTGGGAGAGAATCAGGGAACCTGTGCTATCCGTCGAATGGCACTAAGTGCTGGTGCGCAGTTCATGCAGCAGGCAGCAGGAATAAATGTCACGAGGTAAGTACTGCGATGCACCGTTGACTGCTTGAGATACAACGATCTGATATAGCTGCCAGCTATTACCTCCCAACCGTCCTAATGCAGTCAGTTGGTCTATCCGAGATACTAGCTCGGCTACTGGCGGCGTGCAATTCCATATCATATCTGCTAGCTGGATGCATAGCCGTTCTCAACATTGAGAACTGGGGTCGCAGACGTCCGTTCATGATATGCGCTCTAGGTCAAGGCCTATGTTATCTTCTTATCACAGTTCTTTTGCGTTTCAATGAAGCAGAGGGATATGATCACCAAAAAGAGGTAGCCTCTGCATCTGTTTTGTTTTTCTTCCTCTACTACGTCTTTTTTGGGTGCGGGTTTCAAGGTATTCCATGGCTGCTCCCTGTTGAGCTCAACTCACTTAGCATGAGGACCAAAGGAGTGTCTCTTGGAGTAGCCGTGAACTGGGCGATCAATTTCATGGTCGTGGAGATAACGCCTGTTGGGATTCAGAATCTTGGATGGAAATTCTACATCATCTGGACAGTTCTCAATCTGGCTTTCGTGCCCATTATTTATTTCTTTTATCCGGAGACAGCTAGCCGACAGCTAGAGGATATTGACATGTTCTTCAGGGGCAAACCTTCAATATTTGTTCACAACAACGCCGAGGCTGTTTCAATCGCTCGCCCTGCACGATATGTTGAGCTTGAACAAGAAATCTTCGCCAAGAATGAGTCAGTGTTACAACAAAAAGAAAGCCTGTCGAGGATAGAAGGACATGCAGAGCAGTTGGAGGTCGTTTAGAAAGTGTACCAAAGGCATCGATAGTCATAATTTCAGAGCTGTTTGATTGCAGAAACCAAGTATCTTAAGAGTATAAGTACAATTATCACGCTCACTGCATTCTTTTAGGTATGCGATGAGTAAATCTTTGTTGCCAAACATATTCCACTGGGATACTCCCAATAAAAGCTTGCACGAACATGCATGTATCTACAGGAGTAGCATTGTCATTGCGATGCATTTCCTTGACCGAGTAGGGCTACTATGCATCGACGAATGAGTCAGAATGGAGGAAGGAAAACAGAAAATAAAAGGCGCAAGTTTTCACGCACGCAATTTGATGTCTTCCTAAGGCGTTGTGCAACCCCGGATCTGGCAGAAGCGGGGGATAACGTAAGCCAATACGCTCTACTTCGTCAGTCCGGCTTCGGCCCCGCAACTGTCCAAAACTTCAAGTGATTTACGACAGATATATGCTCTTTACGAAGGTGTACGATACAATTGGCATATTGTACGTATCTATATGATCCTTTGTATGGATCAGACAAAGCCACAGCCGCGTAAATCAAGGCGTTCTGGGCCTCGAAGCAGGAAAGGTAGGTTCTCAGTACGCTCGCGAAATAGGTTACCTTCGACCAATCTTGTAAGCTGATAAATTTCAGGATGGTAATATACTCTACGAGCCCTTCATCAGTCTTTCTGTTACTAATTCCCCAGTCAGCTTAAACTGTCGAGAGAGACATACACGCTGTGATGAGGGAAGGCCCGTTTGTGCGAAATGCGCAAAGGCCCGGCTGAGATGCCGACAACCAGATTTTCTCGCATCCAAATGGTCTTTTGCGCAGACAAGTGGCCCAGAGGTCCCTGATTTAGGTGAGAAGAGAATCTGACTTTCGTTTTGATTGGCAATGTGACTGAAATGAGCTTACAGGTAATATTGACGCGCCCAAACTGCCGTACGAAACCAGTAGCCATGTGCCGAAAGTGCACTTCCCTCAAGGAAACAGAGGATCTGCTGTGGATGTACATGATGAAAATGAGCTTTGTGAAATTATAACCCCAAGCTGGAACCATGGCAATTTCAGCTCTACTGCAGGTACTCATCTTCTGATTGATGAGTTCCTACCGGCACCGCAACCGATTGTTTCGATTGACGCGGAAAGTGCATATCTTCTTCGCGTTTATGAAAGAGGAATCGGGACATGGATGGTTGTCTTCGACATGAACCTCACATTTCAACGCGACCTCCTCAATCTTGTTTCCTCGTCCGCTCTACTTCTGAATGCAATTTGCGCTCTTGCCGCACGACAATTGAGTATTATCGCATCGCCATTAGTTTGGAAGCCCATCGCCGAGCGTTATTATGGCCGAGGCGTTCACTTACTAGCCCGTCTTCTCAACGGCCACACTAAAATTATGGAGCTTGCAATTGTATCGACGATGTTGTTGGGCAGCTACGAGCTGCTGGCTTTTCCAGGGCCTGACTACCACAGACATTTCCGAGGAGCAACAACAATTGTTGATGCACTTCATATCTACAAAGCACCTAATCGGCTTGCTCGTGCTTCGTTCTGGATATACGCCAGACATGAAGTTGGCGAGGCGCTCAATATCAATTCACCTACAAGACACAATCCTAAATTGTGGCCTAGGCTTGATCCTTCGGAGACAGAACCTCGAGAAGACTGTCATTCTAATGAAATTTTACGCATATGTGCTGAGGTCCTCTGCTTCGTTTTCGGTGATAACAAGGCAGGGCGACGTAAAAGAGAAAAGGAGCATATTGCACTAGGAGAAGACTTGGACAACTGGCTTCGAACTTGTCCATGCCATTGGCTGGGTGTCAAGTACGAAGAGAATGGAAAGATTAGATATTGGTTTCCGCGGCCAAATTTTGGTAATTTACCAGGCAGCATCTATACTTTCCGAGACGTTTTACTAATATCAAATACCCAGCTGCCGCATTACTGTTCTACCATGTCTCCAAGCTTCTTCTTTGTCTAGAAGAAGACCGCTCTTTCGGCAATTCGGCTAGCACAGATGTCCAGGTAAGCTTCTTACAGAACATGCTCAATGTTTCTATCTAAGAAAAGGCCAGAGGTGCGTTGAATATCACGCAGCGGAAATAATAAGAGCCTGTCTATCAGATCTTACGGATGCCGCGCTTGTGGTAGCCGTTCATCCGCTCTGTCACGGTAAACAGTCCCTACAATTGTCGAGATAATATTTTTGCTAATGATGCCAGCTGCAAAACATGTTAATAACGATGCACTACGAGATGAAGCCGTGGCGTTGCTCGAAGATATTCAAAAGCGCACAGGCTTTCATACGAGAAGTAGGATCGAGCGGCAGCTTTCTGGACGTTACAGCCCGCAACCGCATCCCTAATGTCTTTTTAAAATTCATCTACTGCTGTTCGCAAGGATTATCAGATTAATCTGTAGTCCAATACCGTGATTATTAGCTCGACTCGCGCCGTCAATAATGATATATAGCTATTATTTTCTTTTGTCTCTTTTTCCCCTAGAACACACTCGCACTTATTACCCACTTCTATCCTTTGGGTAGCTTTTACCCCCTACATGATGTCGAATTTCTTCAGCATGTGCGTTATGTGGTAGCGTATTCAAGCCCGGCCATATTACCTTCCTTTTGGATCTCTATCGTCGGTTTTTGGCAAGATCAAGAAGGTCAGTGAGGCCAAGAAATTGGTGTTGTTGAAACCTACGCTGGTGCGTAAACTGTGGTATCAATGCGCGTCCGGGCACGACCCGATCCATCATTGGTAGTATTATCAATATTCTGGGCGAGAAATTTGGTCTTTGCGTAGAATGCAGAGTCTTCAGAGAGGGCGTCTCGGGGCACGAAACTCTTGAGACTGTTTGTCAGGTTTGTTGTCAGTTGAGGAAGGCAACGTCGGAACATCTTAACGCCCGTTGAGCACAAAAGGAGAGGATGGAGGAGAGGAGGGGACTGCAGGCTGAACAGGCTAGACAGCGTTAGGACTGCGGATCAAAGTACGAAGTAAGCGACGATATACTGCCTAGTCCTACCTGGAGTGAAGAGTATATCGATTTGGTGCAGGCTGAAGCTGATTCGTACATTAACTGTCCCAGGCCTGGGTCTGATTGGTATCTCTGGTTAGGTGGAGGATTGTTGTATGGTTTATCGAGAGAAAGACGAAATGGTTGCTAGTTAGACCGGTGATGTGATTGTGAAGTATTGACGATGTGCTTGAGCGTGAGTTCCTCAAATACACTTATGCTATGCCAAGACCTCACTGGAATTTGATTTCGGCGGATCCAAAGACAATCTTGGAAACTTGAGATAGTGAGTATTTCTTTCAGGGTAGCTTCAAAAATTACATCCCTTTACACTTCTTCCAAACTTCTCACAGTTGCCTTTCCATGCCGAGGGGAGTAACCGGCCCCTAGTAAAATATTACCATAACATTATACGTCAACCCTTTGGCGAAAAAGATGGTGGTCTTTTACTAGGAGCCGATTATAAGCTCGTACCCACTTTATCTTTCCAATAGAACTTTGTTGATTCGCTCTTGAACGAATTGAGAAATATAGGCTAAGCCCAAATAAGTATCTTAGCCGGTGCCGTCCGTACCTGCATTGACTGCTACAACTAGCAGAGGGGGAACCAAGGGTAAACGCTTTTGTCGTTCTTATCTTACTTACGTAGTTCTGTATTGTAACCAAGCCTATTAGAGTGTTCTGCTTATAAAAATGATTTTTCCAAGGCTTCCCTCCGGTCTTATATTCATCTCACTTTTCGGTAACTTCTTCACCAAGAAAAATCGGGCTTGTACACCTTGGACCCCTAGGAATGAGCCACGTCGGTATCACGAAGATGCGCAATTCAAAGAATCCCTGTGAGCAATGCAAGAGTAAAAATTACCAACTGATGAACCAACTTATTTGATACAGACTAAATCCTTTTACCCAGTCCGTCACAAGAAGTGTAAATGCCCATGAGAGAATGAGGAAAAAAACACACTAATGATTTTCTCAGGTGATGGCAATAGACCGTGTTTGTCATGCACAAAAGCAAACCGGCGTTGTGAGTCAACGAATTTCAAATTCAAAGCTGAGCCTACTACTCGGCATGGATTTGGGTTTTCGCCTCTTCAACAATGGGTTGACAATAAAAATAGAGGTGGGTAGTGTGTCCTGAATTTCTATCAAGTATATGTACTTGCTACTTACTTAATGTCTCGAGACCAACTCACCTATATTCATACAAATGACTTTCGCATATCAGCTGAGAAATCAGACAGTCAATGCTGTGAGAATGCAGTTGTTGAGAGGCAGCAAAATCTTTTGGATGGGCTTTCGTTGGAATCTTCAGGAACCTCTGAAACCCCTTCAGAAATCAGACATTCCAAAGCATCTAAATTGCCAGATGAGAATTGTAGATGGGTGAGATTTCCGGGAATTGAACATACGCCTATTTGTTCATCTATATCAACAATTGACCCTATGGAGTTGTACTCTGGATGTATGACTGGCACTATAGAGGCTGTTATTCAAGCCAACGGGCCGGGAGAGGTTGAGGATCCCGAGCCCCTGTCTCCGCAGTCTTTGAATGTCTTGGGATCCCAGAATCAGATTCATAATGCACATGAAATGGTTTCAAGTACAACTGCGGAGGAAGCTTGCTTGATGAGACACTTTATAGATAGTCTTTCTTGTTGGGTAAGCATTTCTTTTGTTTTTTTGCATGAAAATATGCTAATAATTGGTCTTCCAAAGTTTGACATCTCTGATAAAGAGCGATATTTCGAAATCACGGTGCCACAACGAGCAACCTTTTGTTCTATACTGAAGTATTCAATTCTTGCGACATCAGCTGCGCATCTAATTTTGCTTTCAGCTTGCCGCGGTGAAGTGGGTGGTGCCCAGCTTTCAGGTATCAAGCTCCCTTGTCTCTCTATGGACACAGCTTTCCAATACTACCATATTTGCGTCTCATATATACAAGGGTTAGTGAATCGACCTAAGAAGCCATACAATGATGATATCATTGCCGCTATCACCATATTGCGATTGTATGAGCAACTAGGTGGTAAGTGTCTTATTCAACTCCGAATAGAATTTCTCGGGACTAAAATACCTCCTAAGCACCCTCAGTGAAAATTTGCTCCACCTCAAAAATGAGTGTTGTTGAAAGTTTCATCTACAATCAACATGACGATTCTCTCTGCCGGTGCGAGACAATTGAAGGCCCACCCAATAGTGGCAACATCGGCCCTAGAATCGTCACCCCTCAGCATGATTTTATACCCTTCATCATCGCACAACAAGAGATCTGGAATACCTTTCAAACCCAGCAGTCCTTTTGTCTACCAAGCTGTCTATTGAGTGAATACACCATATGGGACATGACAAATGAGAAGCTGGCATGTGACTCTGATTGGAGCAAAAGAATTCTCATATGGTTTACCGAAATTGTCAAATTCTTCTTCAATGAAAGCAAATTTATGACACATTCCTGTCGAAGTGAACGCTGGAAAACGCTGGAAAAATCCAATTCGATATGGGAGAAGAGCTTGCCGCCAGAGATCACCCCTCTGTTTACGCAAGAAACCGATCCAAAAAAGGGGATTTTGTTTCCAGTTATTTGGTACAAAAGTTCTTGCCAAGCAATTACGGCCCAGCACATTCAATTGTCCCGTATGCTGCTCGCAATGTCGAATCCAAATATATCCTTCATGGGCTTAAACGCTCGATCCGAATTTCTGTCAATGGAAAAGAATATTTGCCATTTTTTGCGTGGACTTATTGGACTTGCATTGTCAAATCCAAAATGTCCAGTAGTATCCATCAATGCTGCTATTGGAATTTTTGTGGGTGGTGGATATTTGACGGCTTTTGAAGAGCAAAAAGCCGTCTTGGAATTTTTAATTGATTTGGAATTCCGCTGTGCATGGTCCACCAAGACGATCATTGAAGCGCTCGAGGGGGTATGGTGGAAGAATACTAGTCATTTGTCAGGGCTGTATGGCCATTTTGGATAGACAGACTACGTCATTAATCGAACGAATGAACGCAATTATCAGCAGAGTCTGCGTATTTTAATAGGTAAATATCGAAGTTTTGATGCATTTAGGAAATTCTACATAAAATACTGGATTATGCGCCCTAGTTTGAAGGCCCTGGTTTGACTCTTAGTAGACAACTTAGAACATTGACATAGCTTACTCCGGCCTAGTAGCAAGAATACGTGGCTTCTTGAAAAAACCCCGATATGTACACCGAAAACCCCTACTTGGCTTACAGTGACGTGGTAAATTGAAACAACAGAGATGTACAGACGAATAGGAACAAGTGTTAATACTATAACTATACGTTGTGCTTAGTTCAGCCGGCAATTGCTTCCCATAAGTCGTGTGGGCAGTTTCGTCATTCCACCGACGGTTCTATCAGGGTACCCAGCCAGATGGAGGCTAGTGAGCTGTGTTATGGAGACTGCCATGCGGTACATCATTGAGAGATCAACGAGAAATCAAGTCGAAGAGTTCCGCGCGTAACATTCCCGATCAGGCAGTTGTAACGGCAGACGAGCCTGTTAGTCGCATACGCTAGTTTTAGTATTTCTTCTAAGCTAGAAAAAAATTATATGCATATCATGTAGAATCTATGAAGGCAAGATTGATGTGTCTATTTTACTCAATAGATTAAACACCATCGGCACCGAGATTGTCACAGCGTTGCCTTTCCATCATATGAGACATTTCTGCCTTCAGCTCAATCGCTTCCACCGGACAACAAGTAAAAATCATCGTAAAAAACCATTATGGTAGAGAAATCTATGATAACGATCCTTCTTTTCTGTTTTCTGCGGCCCATAGTGATCTATTCTTATGACAGTAAAAGATTACGCAGATTCCCGAATCAAAATATCCTATCTGGCATCACCAATTTGGTGTCACTTCGAGAAAGACGGCGTAACTATGAACTAGAGATCTTTATTTTCGGCATCAAAAAGTCCCAATCCCTTGGGTCGGACCGAACATGCCGTCGTTTTGAAATTCGCAGGCAATCAAAAGAATCTACGGCTTTGGACCTTCTTTTTAAAAACATTGAATATACAAGCTAAAGAACGGCGTCGGGCATATGAATATTGGCCAGATTGAATCTGGCTCAGATGTCGTAAGAGTTGATGGCCCTAGTGAAGAAGTTTGCTCTTATAGGTTTATGGAGGATATGCACGAGGCGGCACGGATGAAGAGAGAAATTATCGGTAAACCAGAATGTTTCAATTAAATCGAAGGACTCTTCTACAAATTCTTGTCCCCTCGCACCCATGAGCGTTTGGATAATGATCACAAGTTCGGCCAGACTGTCAGCCATTTAGCAGTCGGTGCATACAGCGAGAAGGAAATGATGAGAACTCTTTCGAGCTTGGAGGAATTCTCATGATAATGCAAAACATTTGTATCCGTAATACAAAGAATATTCCAAAACCCCCACAAGAAAATGCAGAAAGGGAGAACTTTTGCTTCGGCCTAGTCAACGGTCCCTGTGATATCGCCTGCTTTAGGGTTGACAATAATACTGTATTCATTCTTTCGCAAAGATTGGCGTGGGTAAGAACCAGCGGATGGGTGGATACGAAGATCTTCGGGAGCTCTTAGTTCAAGATGTCCTGCTTCTAGTGGATCGAGAAAGAAATGGTCATTTTTTGATGGAACGTCAACCCTATCAACTCAACATCCAACACGGATGTTGATCAAAACTGAGCTTATTTCGGGGTCTGACGCGTGGGAGATGTCACTGGCCGAACAGATAAACCAATCTAGCTTGCTGCCATGGTTAAACGTATGACCCAATAAAAATGGCCAGTAATCCAAGCTGAAGTGAGGACGTCGGAGCATGAGGGTTGAGCTTACCACGGCAGTAGTTGAACGGGAGCGTAATACAGAAGTGTTTATATGAATCATAAATAGGGGACAGAGAAGACGGTGCATCTACCCATTCAGTTTATGAAAATTCTTATCTGGCAATACCTAGCAAACATTGAGCTTCTCATTTGTAGTAGCCTTTTTTGACAAATTTCTAGGGATTTCGCTGTTAGATTTACGAATGGTGACTTATACGTAGGCTGGTGCTCTTTTGATTGGAGAAATAGTGTAATCTAGTGATAAAGTTCTCCTGGTGTGGTCAATGTTGTCTTTACCCGTCTATTGCCCCGAGATCCGACCAAACAAAGCTGCTGGCCTGTGCCGATTTCAAAGAAACCAGCAACGCAATATTGTTAGTCTGTGCAGAACTTTCGAGTTTCCTTGATTTTGGCCATGAATGTATTTTTCTTCACCTGGGACATTCAGACTATTCAGTAAGTACCATGCGAAGACGAGATAGAACAAGTTAATCCACGTTTCAGTGTGAATGCTGATACACAAACGGGCAATAGACAAATAATTCAACCTTTGTTCAATTCAAATCATTCTGGATTGCATTGGTCACGGCTATACTCGCCTCCGAGGAGATCGTTCATTTTTCATGTTGCTCGGAAATGGTGGGCAGTGTAACCCGTGGACGCGTGAACTCTTGATTCGAAAGTATCTTCTGAAGCCATTAGCCACAAAGGCACCAGCGTATTATATTTCTGAGGTCGGTGATTCGTCAAGTGAGCGTATCGCTGGTCTACACCTGTGTACGGCTCGAAGCTATTGCCCGATGCTGTTTTGTTTGCGCTGTCTGAAAGTTCACATTCATCAAATGATGGTAGCGATGGAAGAGGAACGAGGGACGGACGGCACAGTCTTAAATGATCCATGACATTACCCCTTCATGCCTGGTGTCAAGTATTGAAAAGAAACTCCCTTTAGTTGTATACTATTCAACATAGTATTGCGCTATTGATCATGATCTCGAAGAAATGACCTGAGTCCGGGAGGTTTAGATGGATAATATACGAGAATTTGCTTGAAGTCAAGAGTCGTAATATCCCTTCATGTAATTTCAAGGTGGGTGGATGACTATTAGTGTTACTCTCGTCTAAAGAAATGGACAACCCAGGCTAGAATATGACAGTTGCTTCTAGGTAAGCTTATCCAGTAGCTACCAGTATACTATCTTCCTCAATAATACGTTGAACGTGATTGAAAGAAAATTATCAAGCTGTTATATTTAGTTCGAATTGTAACAAATTACTTTAAGCTTCTTTGAAGTAGAAACTGCGTGGCCTCAGGCCCATGGTTGAAGATCTAAGACGACACGACCTTGCAATTTCCGACCCCTCATTTCCTCAACCAATATTTTGAGCCTTTTCCCCCTGAAAAGGGGGAGCAACAACTCTCTTTGCCATATCAAGAGTTTTAATAGCATCTTTCCGATTACCGACGGTGCTGCCAACAATCCTCAGCTGCTTCGAGGCCATGATATGTGGACAGGCGTTTTCGATAGGCTGTGGGTTACCAGGAACACCAACACAGACCAAAGTTCCATTGAACTTCAAGAAGTCCAATCCTTGTGCGTATGCAGCATTGATAGCGCTGCAAATAACAACAACAAAAGGCCCGGCACCTCCAGTGGCAGCCATCACCATTTCAGCAGCGCTTTTCTTTCGATCGCCAGTGGAGCAATTCGTGATATCGATAAAATCCTCGGCACCACATCCCCTGACAAATTCCTCTTTCGATCCGATATCTGGCCCAATAATCCTGAATCCCATTCCACGGCTTCCAAGCTATACACCTAGATGACCCAGCCCAGAATTCCAGACACAAGGGCTCCTATGAAGGAGCTTCCAGGCATTGACGCTGTTAGGCCGCCCTGCATCAATGAACGAGGACCCGAACAATCGGGGGAATCACTGAATGGATATCCATGCGGTCCTTGATTGAAGTAGCACTTGTACTGGTTTGTTCCTATTCTGATAAAATTTGAGAAATGGAAACAAGTGATGTTTATGGACAAACTCATATGGCTGACATGGAAGACAGGTCAAAGCCAAACACCGTTCCTCCTATGACCGAGATGGCTGTGATGATGTAGATATGGGTTATCATCCTGGTTTCTCTCGCGTGGGTTCACCCAGCGAAGAAAAGATTGTTGAAATGAAGTAACAATGAATTGATTTATTCAAGAATGGCCGGTGAGTTCAGCTTTATAAATGACATGACGGATCTAAAACGCGAACTCCCCATGGGCAGAACTTGGTGATAATCCGGGGAAGCTCCACTAATTCTAAATTACCGAGATGGAGCTCTAGCCAGAAAGTGTATTCTGACTAAATCCATCTTTTGCCATGCTTGGCAGAAACTTTAGCTTCGTGGCTGGATTTTATTGACTAGATTCGAGATAAGACCCCTCTGTGGAGGCTTCAGACGGCATTAGATGCCCCTTTGAAGATATCCACTGGCCAGTCTCCGATCTCCCAATAGTTCTGAGTGAGACTTGTGAAAAAGAAATTTGTCAAACATGATTGAGTGCTGATTCTGTGTTAAGGGTAATTTAGAATTCTTAGAAGTTGGCCTGCATAAACAACATATATTCACAAACTACTTAGTGTGTGAATATTATGCTGTTTTTAGGGTTTGCAGAACCCCGGGTCTTTTTGAACTTCACATATATTAGAATACATGTTTGAGCATCGAGTTTCATACGGCAAATATAGCATGCTTGTGTTTATTGAATAGTGTATTCATGGATGATACGGTTTATCCAATACATCTCCTTCCACTGCCCTCTTTCTCTGGTTTTTTTTATCCTGACGAAATCTTTTTTGAAATCCATTTCAATAACATTCAGTTACAAGGGATCCGGATATATATCATCCATGGAGAATATATTTGAATAATATTCACCAAACTCAAATATACTATATTTAGTATATAATCCTGGCAGTAGCTACCTAGCTAAGGCACTACGTTAAGTAAGGTAGTGCCTTATGTATTTGTGAAATGTAACAAGTGCAATAAAGATTTCCAACTGTTGAGACTGTTCCATTTAATCATCATCGACCGGTATAGAAGGCCCATGATTATCTCTTGAGAGCCCTCTCAGAATCTGGAGATTCTCCTCGTCGCCGCCAACCTTTTTTGACTGTGTCTTGTAAATAATCTTTTTGACCTGCTCCAAAGACTGACCAAGTTCCAGCTCGATCTGACTCCGAACCTCCCTTTCGATCTGCTTCCTCTGCTGCTCTTCATCCGCACGGCGCTGCTTTTCAAGCATCTTGTAATCTTCCACCGCTGCATACCGAATAGCGGCCTCGCGCTCTCGGCGTTTCTGTTCTTCAAACACTCGCCGTGCCTCCTCGTCCCTGATCTCTTCTTTGATCTTCTCCCGCTTTTCTTTCTCCTCTTGGAACCGTTCTAGCTCTTTGAGCTTCTCCTCTCTTGTCTTTCTTTGAATCTCTTCCTTTTCGGCTGCCTCCAGCGCCGCTTGTTCCCACTTCTTTGTCTTCCACTGTCTTTCTGCTTCCCGCGCTTCCTCATCTCTCCGCTGATTCCGCTCCATTCGTTCCAACCTTCTCAGTCGATCACTGATCTCGTCTTCGTACCAGGCTTCTTCATCTTCTAGTATATCAATATGCCTCCGCATTCTCGGTTCTTCTTTCGGTTTTCTCTCCCCGTAGCGTTCAAGCTCCCTCTCCAGCCTATCAATCTCTTGTTGCTGCTTCCAAATCTCCTCATCATGCTCCATCATCTTAAATCTCATGTCTTCTCGACCGCCTGGTTTGTTCCTTCCCTCGTCAACAATATCGAGTTCTGACGTTGATTTCTGGGGCTTGTGTCTCCCTGCCCGAGGCCGGCGATGATGCACGGTATCATTCGCAGAAATCGACCTATATACACGTGTGGGCGACGTCTGTTTTGTATGAGTCCTCGTGGTGGGGCGGTTATGAGTCTTGTCAGACGGTCCCTTTTTCAGGAGAGAGACTTCATTGCGGATATCGTCGAGCTGAGATTGGGTGGAGAAATCCTTTCTTAGATTGTCGAGGTAGGACTCCATTCTTAGAAGGAAATGATGAAGCTATGAGTAAGAGTGAATCTCATCAGCTAGTTACTTTGGTTCATTCGAACAGCAGGCTCTTTTCTTCGGTTTGGTGAGATTGGAAGGCTGACAAGTACTTATGCCGTAGGCAAGCGTCGTAGGCTGCGCCAATCATACCGGACTACGTGGACTAAGCGGGGCATTTATCAATTGTGAGGGTTGGGAGATACTCAGATGCTATCATGGTAAATATATTCATTCACAGGTCTTGATTCATAAAACTGTGTACATTGAAATTATATTTCTATTTATCGGACGGATTTGGAACCGCTTCGGTCTTAGAAACTAAGCTGAGAACTCCCACCAGCATACGTATAAGCGCCATCAGCACTGGATATCGCGACAAAACAACCATTGCGTCCTGCGGTTGGACCTCAGATGGTAATTTTTCATATTTCTGAGTGATTGGAGGCTGTTGTAATTGATTGTCCTGGGTGCGATGAAAGTGGTGTATCGCACTGCCCAATTCTGGGACATGTGAATCGGTGATCATGGCCGTGTCAATGGGACGAGGCTCGTCAATAAGTGTCGTCGATGATGAGGCTGAGATCGAGGTCTGTCCGTTATGCCATTCTCTGGGAGTCAAGAAACTTCCTGTGGTACCTTCATCTGCCACATCAACAGACCTAGAGGCAGGCGAGGTGTCTGCAAACGTAACTGGTAGTGCTTCGGGAACCTGAACGGGGATCCGCATGTAATTCTCTTTCTCCAGTGCTCTTTCCAAGCCTCGAGCAAGAGAATCCAGAGGACGGGAATTATTTCTCGGTCGAACGAGGACTTCACTTGATCCCTGATCCTTGTCGGAATGCGGGGGAAATCGCAAATTGCGCATCTTATTTCTAATCCGATGTCGTGTGCTTCGTAGCCGGCCTTGAATATCAACGCGCATGCGGAATGGTTTATCATTGTGCTGAAAGGTAAAAGCCGTGTTTATAACATTAGGGTGGGAAGGGTGAGTCACCTCCTCGTTCTCACGCAGTTCCCATTCCAGTGTACGATATTCTGGACTGGCGCCTATGGCGTGGCGTTGACCTTTAAATGACCAACGGCTGTTGTAAGCCAGTGCTTTCTCTCGATCTATCCCAAGGCCGCCGCCTCCATTGCCGAGGAAATTGAGATCCGGGGTGAGGTGGAGAGTCTTGGTGAAGACGACGTTGGTGGCTTCGCCAGTGAGATTTTTCGGGCCATAATGCTCTGTTATTTGTACCGGATAAGAGTCAGACTCTTGCTGTTGGCGCATCGTATCTTCAGGAGGGAGGTCTTCCAATGTAATAATAACCCTCGCGCTAGCTAGGCGATAGTTGTATGGCTGGTCGAATGACAGATCCATATAGACGATTCCGGCGGGTGCATCTTCGTGGCCGAGATGACCCCATTGTGATTTCGATACGCGAAGTCTGCAGTCGGCGCGAACTTTGCCAACCTCGTGCGTGCAGACACTAGCATCGGAGAGACTATCGAGGCCTCGATATCTGCGGCCGAAGCGACGAGAGTAGGTTGGGGAAGTGCCGGTGCTGGTCGAGGGAACCATGAACATGGCTGATGATTTTCATTATACTCCTACCTATTCACCTAATCCAACTGGTGACTTTATCAACAACGAAAGCGGGGACCAGCCGAATAATCAATACTAAGGGGCTGAGTTCGTGTTTAGCGCGTTGCACAGCCATATCACACTTAGCTGCAGGAATCTCCACTCCCGCTGAAAAGGCTCCAGGCTATGTCGGAGGTGCCAGATTCAGCCCCAGTCTCCATCATTGCGTCTGACAAGCAACGATGTCGCTTGAGATATTGTACGATTCGGTGTATAGCGATGAAGACTCTAAATCAGATGAAACTGATCAGTCGCCAGACACTGATCAATCGAGACGATCGACAATCAGAAGAAGACCATCAACACACAGTCGCATATTTGACACCTTAGATGGAGATGGAGAACTGCGCGAGAACCGCGCTCAAGCGATGACTGCAAGAGACCAAATACCATACCGACCCAGAGACGAACATGCACAAGTTCCGAGTACCAAGATGGCAGCAGAGAGGCGAAAAGTGCGATCGAGAAGTCCCCCGCTAAAGTCGTCGCTAGGACCGGGGACAAAAGCTCCTCGACAGACCAAGCAGGACGAGTGGATGAATGGTCAAAATGAGTGGAAAACTGCCCAAAATGTCTGGACTGCGTCTACGAAGCACGATGTGACCCTGCATTTTGAGATGGATGTCGCCCATGATGTGGAGAGTAAACTCGAAGAATTCTCGGAGCTGAAGAGACTTGGCCATTTTCATGCCGCTGAGCAGTTTTACCAAGATTCGCTGAAGCCATTCTCAGACTTGTATCCTATTGCTATAGAGTACGCCGACATGCTCGTCGAGCAAGGCGCTTATGAGCGGTTGGAGCAATTCATCGCAGCAAAAAAAGGACTATTCATGAGTGCAGAGAAAAGTACGGAAGGCAGTCGAGCCGAGGGAGAAGAGGTAAACGAAAAGCACAACTTGCAGCTCATTGCCGCGTATTCGGCTATCCACACTCACGGCAAACTGTCGGAGGCGTACGACCAAGTGTTGGCTGTGGAGAACGCCATTCGTTCAATGCCAGGTGAAAACCCATCTGCTGTGGCTTGGGAACCTTCAGGGGTAAGAATCCCGAGCCATGTTTATCTCCACGTTTATCTCATATGGGATATATTGACTTAGCCCATCCCAAGGTTGCATTATATGCACTCAAGATACTATCCCTTGTCGAGGAAGAAACAGACCTCGTCCCTGAATACCGCTTCGATATTTGGTCCAACTGCTGCTCCATGTACAAAATGCTTGTGGTCCAGGACCGGATATGGGACGCGAGGGACATGATTACTGCACTGGTAGAATCTGACCGGCCTGTCAACACGTGGCGATGGATCTTCAACGCTGATATCTATTCACGAGACGCATTCGCCCAGCTTTTCGTTGACTGGAACGTGCAGGTGTATGATTCATCGACTTATCTCGCTATCCTTGATATTTTGGTCAGTGTTGCGAGGGGGCTAGGCTCACTTTTACCAAATGAAGAGGATCTCCAGGCGGCAGAACTGTGCTTACAGCATGCATGTACGGTAGCAACCTGTCTGAAGGAGAATTACCCCCGGACAGTCAAATCTCGGTCATACATGCACTGGGTACTTGCCGAGGAGGATTTTCAAAGAAAGAAGATGCCCAGAGAAGATTCTCTCAAAGATAAAGGTTTCCCGGGTTTGAAGATCTTGAGAGGGGCCCTTCCAATGTACGTGCCTATAAAAAACGAGAATCCGACATGGCGGGTCGTCTATGGGCGAGCAAAAGAGCACCCTGTGGCGCTTTTGGAATCCACGCTTCAAGCTGCACGTGAGCTAGGTGACTATGCGACTGAGGTTTGGTGTATGGAAGAGATGATATCCTGTTCACCAGAGCCTCCAGTGGAGCGATTTGCCCAATTGTCCCATGTCCAGAAGACCCTCATGGGCGATATGTTCGGATACCAACGAACCTGCATGTCAAAGTTTCTCCTTGCAGAAACAGACCAGTCGCGGGGGGAGCTATTGGATGAGTTGGAAACGATACGTGCACAACGTCAGACTAGCTTTAGCTACTCGTTAAGCGATTGGTGCGAGGTCATGATCAAAAAAGTGCTCTGCGAATCTTTAGGGATCCGTAAAAGCTACACTCGAGCTGAGTTGAACGGTTTTTCCTACTTTCTTCCGCAGTTTATCAAGGATATCCTCGTGGAGATGGGGCTTGACGAGATGTATGATCTTGATTTCGAAAGCAAGCCCAACGAACAAACGTGAGAAGAATCCAATTAGAATAGAGCCAGTCTGTTCAAGATAAATTAGGCTTGGAGCAGCGTGATTTCGATCGTGAAACCCCCATCGTCGTAATTGGCTATCTGGAACTGGCTGTATTGCTCGAAAAGAAACACGCTCTCAGACCATCCATGGATGGTGATCTACTGGCCTTGTCACCCCCCGGTCGATTTTGCCATGTAAAACCTCGAAATTTTGGTGGAGAACCAGCTCATTCAATATTTTCGTCGCAGATATAGGGTAAGCGAGAGGTATCGCGAATGAAATTCCTCATGGAATGCTAAGTCGACCTGTTAGGCGCAGTGTGAGGCGGTGTCAAGCGATGGAAATGTATATGTTTCTTCTGGATCTCTAGTGCTGTCACAATATTTTGGTTGCTAGAGTTTGTTGGTCTTTCTCGCATTGGCCCTTCTTTATATTACTCTTCTAGTGTGCAGCTTCCTAGGGAATGCCCGCCTGCGACTTATTGTTGTATTCTTTGCGACGATACTCTTTATTATGACGATCTTAGGCATTACTGAAACTAAAATGATACAATTATTCGTTACCGGAGCAGCGTAGGTCTTTCCCCCTTGAAAATCTCGCTGTTCACCGACTGACAAGAACAATTAGATATGTGATGATTCCTCAGGATATAGCTCTAATTTACTCCAGTTCTACTACATACGACCATAGGGTGTGGAGAACAGGGCTTCCCGTCCGCTCAGCCGTACTTAAGCCACATATTAAACGCGGTCAGTAGTCGAAGAGCCCTGGGTCTTAAAATAGCGGCAGTTTTGTGTTAGGGTGAGTGCGGGTGATATGGGTGAGAATTCTGGAGACTGGGGTGAAAGAGGTGAGAACGGGGTGAGGACGGGGTGAGAGCGGGTGAGAACAGGGTTAGAAGGGGTAAGAATACCTGCTGCGATACGTTGTTCTTGAGATCTGAGGGGTGAAGTTGCATGTTTTGATATTGTACTCGGCTAGCAGTATTATATACGAATGGATAAGCACGTGCCCGTTCGGTCACGTGCGGATACCCTGGTACTCAGAACACCCGTACGGTAGCCGTAATCTACCAAGATAGTAGTTCCGGGATCTCAACCGCTAGCCGAGTACAATATCAAAATATACAACTTTATTCCTCAGATCTTACAAATTTATAAAATTATACTGTAGAAATAAAAAAAATCAATATTTTTTGGAAAAAAAACTGTGCGGAATAACTATTCTGAAATTTTTTTTTTTTTTTTAATTCTATTCAAATATATAAAATTTTCCGTTTTTCGATAATTTTACAATCAGAATATTTTCTACTGTTCCGAATTTTTTAAAAATATTATCGACTATACTATATACAATTATTCAGAATACAAAATTGAATCCAAAAATTGGATTTTTTCTCAATATAGAATTTTGATATTTCGGTATATATTTGTTGTTTCCGGTTTTTGTCTATTTTGTCTAGACAATAAAAGAAACCAGATAAAAGATTTCAATAATAGCTGATCAAATCAATATTTCTCAATTATATCGACAATTATTTTGATATATTGAAAACTTCAACTATCTTCTTCTGTCTATATATCTACTACCAGAAAAAAAATATTATAATTCTTTGGATTTTCGTCGCCATTTCTTTGATATATATTCAATTGAAGAACTGTATTCCAATTGTATCAAACGAAAACGGAAATAGCAGAAGAAATCGGATCTCAAGTTTGCAACAGAGACTCCCCGAGCCAACTGTTCTTCAGCAGATATTCAAGAAAACTCTATATCAGAAGACAACGATAGTCTGACAAACTTTGAAAAACCAGACGCTTTTGATATGGAAAGATTTATGGAAGAATTTACGTATTTCGATAATCATCAGGTAAGGTGCAGCGAAAACACAGGGGACATATGGGCAGCAGAGACGCATTGCAGGATCGGTATTTGAATTGCTATTTCAATTCTAAGAGCTATACAATACCCGTGAAAACAAAATGAGTTAACCGGGGGGGGGGTTCATTTCATATTTCAGGTTGATGGCCTGTTCATAGTTTACGTCATCAACAATACCCAGAGTGTATCTCACCTATGAATAATGCCACCGGGTTCAGAGATGCTCGCACGCATTAGCTGTTTAATTCTACACACATCAGTATATTTATCGCAAAATATAATCTGTGTGGATAAACAGCTTTTCCTTTTACGAAAATGAGTCTTCCAATCGTAGATTAAAAACGAGATAGAAGAGATAAAATGTGGGTTGTGACTACTTACTAGAAGTATTAACCTTTCTTGATGTTTTTTGCGAGGATATCATGAGCTCTGTACCAACATAAATATTAACACGAAACGAATGTCAGCTATTAGAGGCCCGAGTGTGAGGATTTCCTTATTCACGCACTCCAGGTTCCATTAATGCCATAACTGTGCCAACATTGGGATTAGCACGTGGGTATGCTGGCTTTAGGTAGCGCGAGGTGGCAGTTACCAGTTGAAATCGGCGGCTAAAGTGAGGGATTCAGATGGAAATTCCGCCCTCACAGATAGACCTGGGTATCCGCTCATGAGCGGGTTTTATGAGCGGCTCATGATCAGGGTATGAGCGGGATTTTTGAAAATCGGCTCATGGCATAAGCGGCTCAATGAGCGGGAAACCGCTCAAAATGTGGGGTGAAGCTAGTTCTTGGCGAAATTGTATTATTATACAAAATCTTGGCAGTAATACGGTAGTATTGATACAGTGGTATTGATACTAATAGAATTCGATATCCCTAAATTCTATTAGAATATTTATTCTGATTTGGATACCAATTCAAATAAATAGACAAACAACAATCTGATTTTATTTTGAAATAAGATAGATAACTATCAATACTAACAGAATTCACCACAAATACTACCACCAATATCAGTACAAAAAATAAAGATATAAATTTTGCAACAGTTTTATATACTTTCTATTTTCTTATTGGTACTGTTCTGCAAATCTTGCTGGTAGAAAAAAAAAAACTACCGTATATACAATACTTTTCTCGCTCTAACTGGTGGAACACTGCAAAATATTTGGTTTATATATTCGTATATCAGATATATACTATTTCTACAGCCGTATCTTGGTCTGGACCGAAAAAAATATCAAATTCTGAGACTATTTCCGCCGTATACCAACAGAACTGTTTTACTAGATATTTGGCAATCAAACTATTATCTTCAAATAAAAGAACAGCGGAAAAAACAAACAGAATCCGATCTTTCTGGATAGAACTCAATCTAGAAAAAATATATACAGCATAAAATTTGTCGCGGTATACTGCCGAAAAATCTGACTACAAACCAGATTCGGAAATATCGAGATTTTTATAGTTTTCGTCAATACTAACAAACTATACCAGAACAGTTTGGCGAATAATAGTTGCAGAATCAATCGATCTGTAGAGAATAGTAGATAATATAAATCTGGTATTCTCTATCTAGTAAACTATATATTTCCAGTCAGTATCGAAAACAGAAATATTGTAAAATATCTATATCCAGAAATAAACAGATTAAACAAAACCGTCAGTCAGACAGTAGTATTGATCGGCAACAGTATATTTATCGAGTATTTTCTACTATATTTTCAGTTTTTGTATATTATATATATCTAGTAGAATTTCGGTACAATTGATATTGTTTTCAGCTGTTAGAGAAACAGATCTCTGAAAAATATTGATACTCCGGTCTGTTTGATAGATATCGCGGATATTAATATCAATATAGCAAAATCCGGTAGTTTTGTCTAGATAAATATTTTTTGTATAGTAAAAAAAAAATCAATCGCCAAATATAGTCAGAACAGAAACAAATATATACAAAATAGTAGCCGATATTTTACCGGATTATCTGTTGAACAATCGAATACTATATATTGTATTGCCAATTTTGATATTTTTGTCGGTCAGTAAAATTCTGTTTATTGAAATAGTAGTTGTATAGAATATATTTTTAGCGAATATAAAAAAATAGACTACCGGTAGAATTATCAGACTATTCAGCTGACAAATAGAAAAACAGATCTGGCAAAACAATATTTCTATTTTCCGCAAAAAAATTGTAGATAGAAAAATCTGGCTGTTTGACAATACTACTATATATACAACAGATTATAGTCTGGATAGTTAAATAAACAGATATTTTCAGTCAATCTGCAATCAGAAAAATAGATTACTGATAGATAAATCGATAGAAATTATTTTTGACGAAAATTTTGTTTTTCGGCCGAAATAATCTCGGATATTTTTTTTTGAATAAATTCCAATTGCCGCTACCGCAGTAAACCAGAAATATATATTTTGCTAGCTGTTTATAATTTTTGGAATTGCTAGATATACTAAACAGTTCAAAAATTTTTTTTGTATATTCTGTATAAAAACTAACAGACAAAATATTTTTTTGATCTGTAATTGGTTTGACTGTAGTACAAAATACAATCAATTGTTTATTCTGGATAAATTTACTAGTAATATACAAAATAAAATCTATTCTAATTTTACTGACAGTATAAAAACAATCAGCTACTGTATATCGATCAGAGCTGTAGAATTGATTGTTTTTTTTATTATTGTCGGTATTGTTTTCGGAATTGGTATTGCTACTGATATTTATACCAAAACCGATATTCTGATTGATATAGAAATCGAGATTATTATCAGTTTTCGAATTGACAGAGAAACTGATATTGTCAGCGAAATCAGCAAAAACAAAATATAGAAAAATTTTAATTTACCGGTCTGTATCTATATCAGAAATTTTGTAAAAAACAGAATTGCGGCCGGAATCGATATTTTTAGTATCAATATCCAGATCGGAATCGAAAATTATAGATTTTCCAGATATAGATACAGTTATATTGTTACTGAAAAAGACAATATTA
>Ga0102593_1001500_pt1 | contig 22552 bp, 20 predicted proteins | sample AraplaCol_mMS_r2_2_FD_76862 | JGI IMG/M metagenome (GOLD analysis project Ga0102593, IMG submission 76862) | Arabidopsis root microbial communities from North Carolina, USA - plate scrape MF_Col_mMS_r2 (SPADES assembly) (version 2) | ecosystem: Host-associated > Plants > Roots > Endosphere...
AGTATTTTTTATTTTTTTTTTACAAACTATAAAAATAGTAAATTTTTTATTTTTTTTTTTTTTTTTTTTTTTTTTTTCTTAATTTTCTCCTTTGAAAATTATTTCCACCAATTTCTTTCACGCTATCATCTCGTCTCGTTACCAAATCTCTTCATGCAACCTCAGCTTCGCTTTATCTCGTGCCTTTTTTCCCCACTGCTTATCGAACCCGCGCCTAACGCGGGCCCGCACGGACGAATTCGAAAAGTGTCATGCAGCTGTGCCTGAACTTTTTGGGGAACCCCTGGTCAATTTTGGTCTTCTTCACTCATTCCATACATACATACATCTAGTAGCTGTCACCAGGCATGGAAGTTTTGCGGGGGATGTTGAGGGTCTCACCAATGAGACCAAAGCTGACCTCTTCAATGTCAACCCTCGATATCAAATTCCCATTGATCGACCGGAGAAGGACCCGCCCGGTTAGACTCGGACGATCGAAAGATAGCTAATTGCTCTTTCTCCAGAGATACACTACAGACAATGATGATTCTCATGCATATCTTCTTCTGTTTGCCTCTCTTTCCAACCCTCATTGTATTATCGGTCCACATTGCCACCCGCTCTCAAACAGCTGAAGAGAACGAGGCGTGGCCAATCTCTACTTGAAAGGATCATCAGATTCCTGCTTGCAAACTGTTTCAATGGCCGCTTGGTCCTTTTAAGAAGGCTGATAAGAGATGTGGCGGCCAAGTGGAGCTACCAACCGTCCCAACGGGAGTCTGTGTCCCACCCCGCTGATGCGATAATGATTCAGAGTATTCCAGTGTGGCAGAGCAAAAGCGATGACCTCAGCTGACAATCTAATTTCAATATTGCCATTATATACGTAGCCCTGTATACACATAGTATGTGTCTATCAGAGCTATTGGCCCGGCCAATACTTGATGTAGTAATATATACTATTGAATAGTATTCAGCGGGCATGTGCATAGCTTGAACGAGTCCCTGCACATTTGACCAACTACCTACCTACGTTAGGTATTCAATAATTTCTGGTACAAGGATTTCAGCATTTAAAAATATGTCTCATCTTCCGAGATGAGATATATTCTTTGAAAGAGAGGCGTAGTAATAATACGCCTCTTTTTCCAAATGAACATATGTACACATGTATTTCTAGTGGATATACCGATATTAACATACCCCTCTTATGTAGCTCTGGATCCATACAGAGCTACCAGAATCCATGAATGAATTCTCGGAATGTGTACTAGTAATTCAAACAATGAATCAATTCGTATTTGACTATGAAATTTGTTTACCATTTACGATATTTACACATGTTTAGCCAGCATGGTTCTAGCTAATATGTATCAACCATACACTGTGTGTCCTTTCATGATACTGGTCTGCCTGTTATCAATCACAACAAGAGTCTTGAAACATCCCACTTATCCAGGCAATCTAATTACAATGTTCTAAGTCGAGTAAAAAAAAAGCAATCTGAAGCTGTGTTGACTTTGACTGTGTTTACCTTTACTGAAGTGGTCGGCTCGGCATGCACCCCTTGCGTAGACTCGACGGCGCGTGGTCGATGAGGGTAATTCATTTACATGCCGACCCTACAAAAATCCACCAGCGGAATGTCTGAATAGGGATTGGGAGTAACCCTGGAGCTCAACGTGCTCTGTGTTGTGTCTGCATTCGAGCCTTGGTTATCTGTAACAAGGGCTCTTCAAGTCAACATTGCCGAAAGCAGAGACATACTACGTAGACCCAGGGACCGAAAACAATGACCCCTGGCGTAGATCAATCTTGTTCCTGTTAAAGGAAGTGATTCCCAATCGTCGCGACCTGGTTCCTCTGTATTACACGCGCCGACAGTCGATCACTCTTTTCGTCGACACATTCGTTAATGTGGTTTTGGCTTTTCTTTTTAATTTTCTAATTTATACTGCTTATTGACACCCAACTAACCCGTCGGCATTCGTTTCGGAGGATTTAATTATCTTTCTGAACTGGCGTCGACCGTCATTTGTTATAGGAACCGCCTCAATGGGCATTCTTAATGTTTTATTCTTGGCTGGCTTTGCCGCCAAGTTGGTAGCGGCCAAGGACGTTCATCTTAGTTGGAACGTCACTTGGGTCAATGCCGCTCCCGATGGATTTGAACGGCCTGTTATTGGTATTAACAATCAATGGCCGTGTCCTCAGGTGGATGTTGAGGTTGGTGACCGTGTGATTGTTGATCTCTACAATGGTCTCGGCAATCAGTCCACTGGAATCCACTGGCATGGCTTCAAACAGTATGGCACTGCCATCATGGATGGCGCTACAGATGTCACCCAATGTCCAGTTGCCCCTGGACAACACATGCAATATCAGGTCCAGGTAAGTTAAGTATCGAACTAAAACCATGATTGAATGTTAACAATTCTTCATAGGCCAACCAAACTGGAACCTACTGGTACCACTCGCATAACATGGGACAATACCCTGATGGATTCCGTGGAGCCTTTATTGTGCACGACCCGAAACCCCCTTTCCAGTTCGACGATGAGTTCACTTTGACGTTGAGTGATTGGTATCACGAGCAGATGCCCAACCTTCTTGACCAGTATCAATCGGTGGAAAACACCAAAGCTGGTGGAAATGAACCTCTTCCTGACTCAGCTCTGATAAACGATTCCACGAATACTAAAATCAAGGTCCAGCCTGGGAAGACATACTTGGTTCACATTATTTGCATCGGCAACTGGGTCGGTCATGGCTTCAAGCTCGATGGTCACGATGTCACCGTCGTCGAGATCGATGGTGTCTATGTCGATCCTTATCCTATTGGCGACAAATTGCTGCGTGTTGCCCCCGGACAGCGTATGGGTCTTCTAGTTCACACCAAGCCCGATGCCAGTAAAAACTTTGCTTTCTTCAATACTATGGATGTCAACATGATGTTCATCTTCGAGGGCCGTCCTATCCCAACTGGTTACAATCCTAATGCTACTGCTTGGTTGGTGTACGATGAAGCGAAGCCACTGCCTCCTGCCCCTTCATTCCATAAGCTGGATCCGTCTGTTTTCGTTGATGATATGGAATTTGTTCCTGTCGACAAAGAGCCACTTCTTCAGCCCATGCACCACCAGATCATTTTGGACACTGCTGATACTGTGATCAATGGAGTTAAGCGCTACACCATCAACAACAAGACCTATATTCCTCAGGATGTTCCCACTCTGTACACTGCCAACACGGTTGGATCCGAATTCTCCTCCAATCCTGCAGTCTACGGGCAAGTCAACCCGATCATCGTGAAGCATAACGAGATTGTGGAGATCGTCATCAATAACCATCACAATAACTTGCACCCATGGCATTTACACGGTCATCAGTTCCAGGTTCTTCAGCGTACTGAAGTTGATGGGGGTCTCTTCACTGGCGCCTACTTCCCGAACATCTCCCACACTCCTGTCCGTCGTGATACGATTATGGTTCAGAATCATGGTCATGCCGTCATTCGTTTCCGTGCAGACAATCCTGGAGTTTGGCTTCTGCATTGCCACATCGAATGGCATGTTGAGGCCGGCCTGACAGCCACGCTCATTGAAGCTCCCGAGACATTCCCTCAGTCACAGCACGCACCTCCCAAGAGCCACTATGATGTCTGCGCTGCCTATCCCGATCCCAGCAATGGAAATGCGGCTGGCAAACATGGCCTTGATCTCTCTGGTGCCAACACAGAAGTTCATGCCGGTGACCACGGAGCTATGTACCCTGAGGATGCGCAGCCTGTTCCACCGCTGTCTTCTGCTGCTGCTTCTCCTGCTCCTCCTCCCCCGGCAGAGACAAGTACTGCACCTGCGCCTCCAGCTCAGCCTCCTCTCACCCAGTCGCCGCCTCCTCAGCAGCCTCCTGCTCCCAAGCCAACTCACCCACACAGGCCTCCTCCATTCCAGCCTTCCGCACCAGAGCCCAAGCCTACTGCTCAGCAGCCTGCACCCAAGCCACCTGCCGCTCAGCCTGCACCCAAGCCAGCTGCTGCACAGCCCGCGCCTCAGCAACCTGCTCCACATGCTCCTGCTCCTGCTCAGGAAGAGCCCGTGCCAGAGCCCCAGCCAGTCAGCCAAGAACCCGTTCCAGTCGCCGAGTATTATCCCGAGTCCTATCCCCAAGACGAGAACGAGCCCATCTACGTATCTGGAGAAGATGGCGGGGGTCCATGGCCTCAGCCTAACACTGACGATTCCACCGCTCAAGTTGGTGATGGTTCTAATGGCGAAGACCCTGTCGTCGCGCATACCGATGACACTAAAGGTCCATGGCCCAATCCCCATACCAACAATGGTTATGCCGAAGTGGGTGGACACAAGATCAATACTCCACCAGACACCTACCCCGACCTTCCTAAGGGCTACCAATACTGGGGCCAATACGAGCGCCGGCAGTAGATCTAATGGTCTCGAGTTCTAAGGGGCTTGCATATTAGCTTCTTTTGTGTCTAATGTTTAACGACCCGGGTCCATCTAATCCTGCAAGAAATTTGGAAGAGGGTGGTGTTTTTTTTTTTTTTTTTTTTTAATTCTCATTTTGTACCTTCCAAACTAAAATACAGACTCCACATGTTATTTGATCGCTCTTCATTCCGTAATGTTTCAATATGTAACGTTGATGTGGACCTCTCTGAAGTAGGGATGTCTGTGTTTCCGCATGCGGTAACCCTAATTCAGGCTCCACATTCCAAGGAGTCTGGTAAATGATAAACTTCATCACATCAAATCTCAAGAGGCTCGAAGAGTAGTATCTTCAAAAATTACGTTCTTCATGATCTTGAGATGATAGTTTGCTTCAATCGCGAATTCATAATTTGTTAGTCCCGTCAAGTTGAAAGTTGCCAGCATAGGCCATCTCTAAGGACCGCCGCCGGAGAATGAATCGATCAGTAGGTCAATTTTCCGCATTCGGACCATCAATATCATTTTGATCCACCGGATAGTTCCAAACGCTTCCCAGTCAAAGAAATTGTTCAATCATTACACACCATTGACACGGTACCTGCCCCGATTCGACATCGGAGCACTGTACTCTCATTGATCGACCAATGTTGGCAATCTGGTGGTCCAGGGCTGTTTTCGTCACAACTTCTAGACTCAATGCGCGTGATATCTGTTCTCAGACCTGTTCGTAGCCTTAGATATTATTAAAAGGCCGAGTACACCGCAAGGATTCCCAGAAGCCTGTAAACCAATTTGCCCCGAGACACCCATCGTTGTACAAGTCTTGAACCCCCTCATCTGGACTTCACCCCATAAAACAGTTTACCATGCCTCAGTGGATTCTAGGAGACCGTTTCGAAACCACTTACCCACACAAGGGGTCAATCAAGACCTTGTGGGAGACAAAGTGGAAGTTCTGCGTATGTCTTCCTAATACACTTGGTTGAATGCTAGCATTAACCCTAATTATGAACAGGCTTCGAAATCAATCTACCCATTCCACGATGGCGCATTAGAGGACTTCGAGCCTATTTTCGAAAAGTTGATAGCCGTATGTCTCGAAATAGTAAAATCAGAAAGAACCACAAGCTAACATTACCAGGAAAATATCAACGACGCTTTCTCCGACGCATACACAAACGCTTTCCTCCCGATTGCCTCGAATCTTGAGACTCAGGCGGTCGAAGCCCTCAAATATGGCCACGCAGGTAAAGCAGCTGATCTATACCGTCGAGCTGCTGTCGTTCTCCGAATCTCACGCTTTCCTTACGTGAGCCCCAGCAGTAAACCCGAAACCTCCATCAAGCGGGTCGCCTTCGATCGTCAGAAGGATGTCTACTTGAAGGCAGCATCTCTGTGGAACCCCGTCATCAAAGAGGAAATAATTCCACACAAGTACGCCACCGGTAACGATGGCTCGCGGATTCCTATCTATATTCGCGTTCCAGATGAAGCGCGTGAGCATCCGGTTCCAGTCGTCCTGATCATGACTGGACTGGACGGCTACAGACCCGACAACAGTCAACGTACACACGAGATTACCAATCGCGGCTGGGCAACTGTTATTGTTGAGATTCCTGGTACAGCCGATTCGCCCGCTGATCCAGCTGACCCCGAGTCCCCGGATCGTCTGTGGTCTAGTGTGTTGGATTACATGGCGCAGCGACCTGAGTTTGATATGACTCATGTCGCAGTCTGGGGTCTTAGTGCCGGTGGCTTTTATGCTATCCGGGCTGCTTGTACCCATCGTGACCGTCTTATTGGATCTATGGCACATGGTCCTGGAAGTCATCATTTTCTGGATCCAGATTGGTTGCGCAAGGTGAATGACCACGAGTATCCTTTTACGTGAGTTATACCATTTCATGCCTCCTCGACTACTTTATACCTAGTAAATTCTCCTTGAGACTGACATTTTCCACAGTATCACGGATAGCTGGGCTGAGAAATACGGCTACTATAATACGGAGGATTTCGTGCAGAATGCACAGAAGAAGTTCTCTCTTGTTGAGACCGGTGTAGTTGATCAGCCGAATTGTCGTCTGCTTTTGCTGAATGTGAGTTCCTGATTACTTTCATTCTACACAGATATACCGATTACTGACTTTTTCTTTCAAGGGAGTTGATGACGGTGTCGTGCCCATTGAAGATTGTCACGTCCTATTCAACCACGGTGGTCCCAAGGAAGGTCGTTTCTTCGAGGGTATGGTGCATATGGGATACCCCAATAGTCTGCCTGTATCGTACAAGTGGCTGGAAGATCTTCTTTCCCCAGGCAAGACGGAGGCCAAGAACTAGATAGCTTGTATCGGGATTGTGCTTGCACGTTTCGATGCGTAGCTTGGTTCTAGTCAGATTGAATTATGAGTCTTCCTTGTCTTTCGCTTTTGAAAGTTCGCATTTCTATTTGCTTTGTTCATGGATATAGCTTCTCGAAGGGCACTTTTACTTCATCGGATCATTTAATTAAGTGTAACCTTCACCTGCGCGCAGCCCTATCGTTTCGCTGTATTTTCGTGAATGTAATTTTGTACTACCGACGTAGGTAGTAATCAAATTCAGAGTCTGCTACGTCTAATAATTGGCATGAGTGATACTAATAGCCACAAGGAATATACTTCATATCCATGGATGCACACACTTGTACCGTCTAGGAATCTTTATATCTTATCATGTCTTGAATGTTAAGGTATAACATTTGTGAAATATGCCTTTTCACACCCCAACCTTGGAAGCTCTTCAATTCTACATCAAGATCGATTGGATAGCCTAAGAGTTTCGCTATCTCATACCTTGTCGATACATGCTGCTTACGAGTCATTCTCATAGATCAATCACCAAAAACTGTCCAGCTTCGTCTAAAACATGAAGATATTCATTCATCTACTACTGGTTGTAACTATCTTCTCCTGGGCCACACGAGCCTACCCAAACAACACAACCACAAAATGGGCCCAATTCTACGACGACGATTCCTGTTCTGGAAGCCCGGGGATATCTGTCAGCCTAAGTAATCCGGGATGTCTGAATGAACGCGGACGTCGTTCCTTCAGTCTACACGGATATGACTTTGGGCTGTACTATTTGATATCAAGTCCAGGAAACGATTGCCCATGCCAATCCTCTTGCACTTCACTGACAGGTCGCGACACTGGATGTATCAAGTTGGAAGGTGATATACTGGGTTCATCTTACCGTTTTGTTATGAGGCAGAACAAACTCTGCCCACCGAATCAATGCGGTTGAGTTGAGGTTGTTTATGCTGCCTTAGCCGATGAAAATACTAGCAGGACTAGTAGCAGTGGATCCAGTGTCTGGATGAGGATTCGAGGGTCTTTTCTACATTGCAATGATATACTATAATTTCATGAAGAGAAAATGACCAATCGTATCAAGTCGCCTCCAATTTTTGGTACCCTTGAGATAGGAAGATAAATTACACTTAAACGCCCGCAATGCATGAAAGACCCTGTTCAACACGCATCCAACCAGAACCATTGATATAGTGCAACATATAAGACAATTAAATCAGTCATCATCCACACGTGCGCGCTTTGAGCCACGATCATCAGACTCTGCTTCTTGAATACCATAGCGCTTCTGTCCAGCTGTTACATCGGCGATCATACTGTCAATACCGAACGGATCAGCGGTATCCTTTTCGAATTGTACAGGGCCTTGACGTTCTTCAGCATCAGCAGCACCACGGAAACCTTCTTTGGCACGCCCGAGGACCTCAAAGCGGTTTGTTTTCTGAATCTTGCTCATCTCGCCCTCGCCCGCGTCCTCGTCATCAGCATCCGCTTGTGCGCGAGGTCGGTAGATGCTGTTGATAGCGTCCTGCGCGGCAAACAGCGGCTTATCGTATGGGTTATCTTCGTTGAATCCGGCATTCATACCACTGGTCTGGTTGAACAACCGCGAATCCCACATGGACTCAGAACTCTGGGTGGGCTTGGCTAATCCAAGAGCAACCTTCTCAGAAATATCACGGTTCTGCTCGCGAGCCATGGTCTGGATTCGTCGCTCTGTTCCCATTCGTGATTGACGCAGCTGTCGCTCATTCTCTTGACGACGCTCGCGGCGCTGCTGCTCACGGTCACGGGCAGCTTGCTCCTCATGGTCGGGGGAGGCAGATCTCGAGGAGTATGGAGATGCGCTTCCGCTAACACTGCGGGAACGAGAGCGAGATCGCGCATCGGAATCGCGGCGGCTGGGACCGGCGCGCTCCTGGCGCGCCTTTTGGGCCAGCTGCCTGAGATGCTCTTCCTTCTGGGCCTTCTCCTTCTCGGCAAGCTTCTGTTGCATTTGAGCACGAAGCTGCACTTCCTCTCGGGCGTGACGATCGGCAGTGAACAAGGATTCCGCAAGCTGAGCAAATTTATCGTTGATGGTCACATCCTGTAATCCACGCCCATCGGCAGCCAGACGCTTGTCCAGAGGAACAGTGTAACCCTTCGGGTTCTTCCAGTTCGACACAGGAGGAGGAATCTTCCACGCCTCTTGATCTTCAGCGGTAAGCTTCCTCGGCGGCGAGTGCATAACGGGTGGCGGGGGAGACGGCGGGCCACGGGGAATCTTCTTGTGCTTGAATTTAGGTGGCTCCATTGGATCCTGCTGTCGGTCCATGATTTTCATAATACGGTCGTTCTTCTTGTCGTTCTCTCCCATCTGGTTCGCAGGCGTATATCGCACAAATGTCGGCTCATTCCGGCGGCCGCCCTTAACGTTCTTCGGCTTCTGTGCTTGAACAGCTCCCTCGACCAGGCCGGCTAGGGCGTTCTTGGTTTTTTCCATCTGAGCTGCAACTTCCTCTTCTGATGGGCGATCCAGTGAAATCTCTCCCATGTCCACACGCTGTCGAAGTGGGATCAAATCTTTAAATGATGCATGGACAATGCGGTTGTCGCCATGTCCCCGGCGCGCAATAGCATCGTATTTGACCTTTCCTTCGGCATCGACCTGAACTGCGAGCGCATTTGAAGTCGAAGAAGTTCCCTTTCGTCCCATATCGAGAGGGTATTGCGCCACTAGAATTTCCGGGAACGCGCCGCCATCACCAAAATCTTCGGGGGCTCGAGGTCGCCATCCGGCGCGGTTTCCATAGGGGGGAGGTCCAGTCCTCTGCATTAGAATGTTACCATTAGCTATCGGACCGGAAAAGGAATAATGAAGATAATGCTCACCCGTAGAACAACTTGAGTCTCGTCGAGCTGGTCGGCACCCACCACACGAGGACCACGGGTTTGCGCATGTTGTGGCACCTCCTCTTCCTCTCCAGTGTATTTGGGTTTGGGAAGGGACTTGAAAAGTCCCGATGCGAGTGAAGCCATTCTGAGACCTGTGGACAGGACCGGGGCTGTCAAGTCGAGGTGGTTGGGTTGAGTGGTGAAAGTGAAGTGATGCGCTTGTCTTTTGCAAAACAGCGCGAGTAGTTTACTTCGACCGCCCGAATGCCAAGCCTTTCTATAAAGTCGCGCGGCCAATAGAAACGTCTTTCTTTTCTATTCTTATTATAATTATTATGATTTTTGAAGGGACTATTGGATCGGCTTCATTTGCTTGTAAAGTGAAGATTTATTTCCCTTCTTACAACTCATGAGATCCTGTCAAGGTATAGAAATGCAGTAGAATTACACAGGGCAAATGTAGACCCCCTGATGTCATGTAATGAACGCCGGAGAGATGCTCGCGCTCAATGAGATATAACATGTGTACGCAGGGGACAAGCAGCACCTTCTTTATCTCCAAGTTCGACGAAATGCTCTTGTCCTTGGAAGTTGTACCAAACCTTCAAGCGCTTGGGCAGCAATGGTGCCGGGTCATGGAAACCCATGATTTGGAACTATTGACTGAGTCAATAATGCGATAGAGATCTAATTGACAGGAGTATTGTCTTACCTTCACCATTTTCTTCGAAATTACCAGCTGACCTCGGTCGACGAGTGCGGCCACTGGGATGGTCACGTCGATAACTCGGGGCTCCGTGAACCCACTCTTGGGTTTCTTGCTTTGCGAGGGATAATAGCCATATTCCGCCTTTGTGATAACCAAGCCGCCGTGTGATTCTTCGCGCGCTTGACGTCTCTGTACCTGTTCAGCCATCATTTCGATTGCCTGCTCACTCTCGGCCCGTTTTTTGGGTACGAGCTTATTCAACTCCTTGTGGCGACGAGCAACTGCCTGTCGACGCAACTTGCGATTACGGGGTCGAACATATCCGAATTCGACAGCGCAATAAGCTAGCCAGGGGAAGGCTGCAGCCAATGCTGCTGCATCATGGTGTCGATGAGGCATGATCACAACAGGAAGATTGATACGTTGGCCAAGACGTTTCCAAGTGACAGTCATGGCGACATTATTAGCCGAAATTCCAACACCGAGCCCAATTCTTGTATTCTCGCTAATAAGCCGAGTGCCTTTGACACTCCAGCCTATAGAGCCATCTGAGTGCAGAGATGTAGAGACCTCAAGCTTGACTGCGCGCGCTTCGTCCATCTTTGCCATGGGAAAGTAGCCTTCAGAGCTCCACTCGCTCTTTGCGGGATCATCCGTTGGCTTTCCCGAAAAGAGGTTCCGTGAGTAATTCAGACCGATGCCAGCGCCACCTGGAGCAAGCGCGAGAGCTATGTCCCAAGCCTCTTCGGAGCGATCGATATCCTCCTTCTCTGCTTCAAGACGACGGGCTTCCTCGTCATCAAAGTCACCATCATGGGAGGCCTGGGTCTTTGATGGTTTAGAGAAAGATTTTAGAGCCAACTGAAGTGCACTGGAATCTTCCATCGCGGCATAGAATGTTTCGGCGGTTAATCCAAGTGCAGGGAATGCTTGAAGTAAGAATCCGGGCCACTGCAACAGCCCACTGTTCCAGGTAAGCACCGCAACCTTTCTTTCAGTCAATTGCTTTGTCGCCTGTACCTGGAAAGAAGGCGGGCATTCACCAAGGGAACGTTGGAAGGTAGTTGTGGCAGCTACAGCGAACGGCGTAATGCCAGGTACTGGTTGATAGGACCGCACAAAAGTAGTTGTGAAGGCTGGCGTGGGGAGCAGGAGAGCACCGAACGAGACGTTTGATTCTTTCAGAAAAGAGAAAGGAAATCTATTCCAGATACCACGGGTACCCAGCAGGCCCTTGAAATTAGGTGATACGGTGGCTCCTAGCTCAAGCGCATTGCCTACCAAGACAGGTGGAAGGGGTACCTGCATCTCAATTAGCGTCTAAATACACATATTTGCAAATAATAATATAATCGCTTACCTGTATCTCTTCTTCCTCATCCTCGTGACCCTCGTAGGTCACAGTGATGGGTTGCATGGGTCTCTGTAATCTGCCCTTTACCCCGGTACTTATAGTCAGCTGTAATAGATCTTCTTTCTCTTCGAGACTGTCATCTTCTGCCGTATCTTCCCCTTGTGATGCTCTCAAGAAGTCTGGTACGGGTATAGGCGTGTCAAAATTGTACTTCAGTCCATAAGTCACAAGCTTTGGTGATGGTATATGGAATGTCACATCGTCTTCATCTTCTACAGTGATCGTGTTCGATGCATCTATCCCGAGGGTCAGAGCGCTCTATAATATCAAACGCGGTAGTTAGCAACCGTTCCTCAATACAGAGATTAATTTTCAGAGAGATCACAGGGAGCAATACATACTCGAGTTCCTACAAGACTTTCAATAGCCTTTCTTTCCCGTTTCTTCATGGTTTTCAAAAACCACTGCCGGAATTGAGTGGGCGACATCGCCTTAACGCCCACCTCTTGCGTTTCGGCCTCGCCCTCGCGACCCATAGCACCAAGGTGTCCCCATTCTCGTTTCACGCCCTCCGCACCCATCATATCATAGACCATTCGCTTTTGTGAATCGATAAGAACATTATAAGCTTCCTGGATCTGGTTGAAATGTTGTCTGGCTGCCTCTTGAAGGTGCGGGGGTTGTTTGTCTGGATGGAAGCTGAGTGTCAAGTTACGATAGGCAGAACGAATATCTGCATCGGTCGGAGGAGGATCGGTTGAAAGACCAAGTAGAGCGTAGTAATCGACATCGCCGGAATAGCCTGCATCGGCGAGCATGCTGTACTCTCCATCAAGTCCGCCATCTTCGGGGTCGATGTCAACGTCGCGGTCCGCCACCGATGTGGCCCGGTCGAAGGAAGAGGCCATGGCAATTGCGTCGCGTCACACACCGGATTCGGGAATCTAGAAGTCAGCAAGGGCCATGGTCTCTAGGTCTGGTTTGAAGGTGGTGCGACGAAAGGACGTTGGAAGGTGAGAATCGGAGAAACTTTCCGTGTCTCCGTCGGCCCCGCAAAGGGATGTCCGTTGGATATAAGGGAGTCAAGTTTAATAATTGAGAGTAGAGGACAATCAGTTATCGAATTCTGATATTGCCGAAGAGTGTCATTCTATTCTCTATGAGCACAAGAGTCCTTGAAAGACAAAGAGAACGTGAGAGCGAGTTATCAGATCTCAACCCCGGAAAACCTTTGACTGCCTCAGGCATGAATTATATTGTACAAGGAATTGTTTATTACAACTGGTGCATGGGATTAACTAGATTTGGATTATGTAGTGGGCTTCATAATAATTAATTCAGATACTTTCTTTATTTATGTCATCAAGATGGCAAGTTACTCCCTACTACAAACCGAATAACAAAGACATCAATTCTCTCCGTCTGCAACTTCACCAAAACAAACTTGTATCATCACCGCGTCCAGCGAGGATCCAATGGGAATCCAAGCTCTGGTGGGGCATCTGACAATCTAGGCAATCATTTCAGCATTCAGGAGTCTCAACCTTGTACTCTTCAACTCTAGTTCAACTAGTACCGCTGACATTAAAATGGACAACGGAATATTGATCACAGATGAGGGCCAACTTGAAGAACTCATCACGTTTGATTGGCTACATCAGCCACCTCCAGTCTACCGAATCAACCTCTCGTTACCTCCATCAGAGAGATATACGGAACTAGCACGACTCTACAGAGATCCAATGAGATCGATACGAAGCATATTTGACGAATTACTCATTGCTCTGTCTCCCAAGATCCCAGTCAAAGTGGTTCACTGGTTAGCCCGTGTCTTTCTACATGGACTTTCTACAGGAGAGGAAACCGAAGAGCTGCAGGGCATCAGTCGTGTCACTGATATCGACATTTACCTCCTGGTATGCTTCAATACAGTACTGGACCTTCTCATGGGATGTACCAGTGGAGGAGTACGCACCAAACATGGATCAGAAACCAAGATGCTCCATTTTAGGACTCTAGATTGGGGCATGGAAAAGTTACGCTCGTTGGTAGTACAACTGGAGTTCGTCCGCGATGAAAATCCGCAGCTGGTATTGGCAACAAGTGTGACATATGTCGGCTTCATTGGCGTTTTGACTGGTGTCAGAAAAGATCTCAGCGTCTCGCTCAATTTTCGACCAACTCATGATTCATCCAATAAGCTCTCTTTCTACCTGAATCATATCCTCGTTCTCCTTGGCAAACGCCCGTCTGTATCCTCGCTGCTTCGACAATGTCTCTTTTCATTTGAACCAAAGTCCCGCCGCTCAGGCTCGGGATTGACGTTAGATTCACTAGATGATATCGTGATCAATATGCCGAAACAGCCCTCTACTGCAGCCTATCTCATCTTCAGCGATGGACAAAGAACAGTAACAATGGAAAAGGATGTCAATAGTGCAGTCACTCGCTCCGACACACAGTTTATCGTGATCACGAATAACGATCAAGACTCGGACTCGACGCCATTAGAAGACAGAGTTGACAATAAGCTGAAGAGTAATGAGAGGCTCGCTCTTATCTCCCAAGAAGAATTCACGTTGCAAGATCTTATCGAAGATAGCAAAGCCAGACGTGCATGTATGCAGGATAAATGGGATGCCAAAACGAAGGAGAGTCGACGGACTCAATCGAAAAGTCTATCGGAAGAGAGGTCTGAGGAAGACCATATCCCTCGGCCAGGCGTTCGATCATCGCTGCGCCTAAGGCAAAGAGCAGCGAAACGTCAAAAACAAGCTAATTTGGAGATGAATGCGCTTTCCGGAGACATTGCTGTTTCAGAAGTGGCCATCACGCCCCAGGAAGCACTTCAATGGCTTACCACATACCCGATTGTGAATGAAGATACTCACTACGCTGCCTTGATGGATCCAGCCGAGGGCAAGATAATATGGGTTAGTCAATATTACTCCGATCAAATTACATTATGAGCATGTGCCGAGCCATGAAGATGGATTCCTATTTACCCAGTGGCTCTAAAAGCCACATACTTCGAACTCTCTGCCTACAAAGCGGTAGTTGGTTGAGCATAACAGAAAGTCGAAGTTACATATCGTCAGATATCGATGCCAAATTTTTATCGTGACATTGTCAGTGTTCACCTACTATCTGGATACAGTATAATACAAGCAATAGCAGTCAATAGATCCAGTAGTCAATCCTCACGTAGAAATAAGATTTCGTATGCTCGAAAATATAATACAGGGGCTAGATCCAATCAGGACCTCAAGTTGCCCAATTTGCACGGTTAAAACAGATTATACAAGCAATATCACAAGCGAACTGCCAACAATCGGGTCCATGGATATTAACATTAATACCATCACATCGTCAAAAAGAAAATAAATCAATCAGATTAAGCCCGGGAAGCAGGATCCCAGGTTGGCTTTTGGCGAAACAGAAAATAACAATGCTGATTAGCTCGGGAAAAAGCCAAAATGCACATGCAAGTAAATCGCGAATCTCTATATCGTCCAAGAATCAAAAGGTTTAGCCTAAATGTGGCAATAGGAAGTCACATTCCAAGATAGCAATTCTCATCTTAGGTTTGCAAGAGGGTAGAGGTGGGTATGTGAAGATGCTATTCAGCGATCTCTCAGCCAAACGATATTATGCTCCGTGATGCTGCTTTCATCCACCCTCATTGCACGGAGGAGGGCATCTCGTGGCATATTTCCATAAAATACATCGTCGTCAGAGATACCCGAAGAGCTTGGTGTGTTTTTTTGCAGGATCGTCTCCAGTGATGAGCCGTCCAATGTGAAGTATAGCTTATCTTGGCTACCGACCCGGTCATTCAAGCATTCAATCATCGAATCTAGTCGCTTCTGGATATTGCTCGCCAGCAACAAGGAGCTGTCCCAGTGACGACCGAGCGATTTGACCAGTTCAAGTGCACCGCTGATGAAAGAAACACAGTTTGGTAAATCGGCTACTAAACCAGCTGCGCTGAGCACGTCCACCGCGAGCAAAATCACATGGCCCAGGAAAGGGTTCAGGAGGATTCCCCGGGGAGAAGAATCGGTAGAGGCTTGTGAAGCTTCGAATTCCGTGATATATTGAAGAGCAGTGACAGCAATTCTCAATGTCTCTACGGCATGATATCGGGCTCGATGAATATACTCGGTCAATACATCTGATCGGAGGCTTTGGTATCGGACGTTCCGATAGAGCTTCGTTAAAGTAGCGTGATAAAGCATGTGGCTTGAAACAAAGGAATCCGCTTTCCTAGTTTGACACGCTCGCTCTAGATTCGGAACAGTAAAGACAAATGTCTCAGGCAATTGCTTTGTCCATTCTTCTGTTTGTCGAATGGTAGTTGTGTGAACCTCCTCCGCAAGATGGGCGTACCTATCGGACGGCGTATGCGACAGACGGAAAGTATGATGAGACGCATCACCCCAGATTGACAAGGTTTGAACCAAGTAGGCCATTGAGCTTAATGAGGATCGATCATCGTCGGCGGGGAGAGTGGCTTGGTTGAGGACGGACTGGAAGTATGGCGCCGTTGCGTATTGTTGGGCTTCGTAGGTTTCCTCTTTGCATGGAAGACGGATGAATGCTGATTCGGAAGAAATGGAGCTTGAGCATGCCAAAAAGAAAGAAGAGAATCGCTAGAAAGATGTCAGTTCATAGTCCAATTACATCTTCGCAGTGAAGATGGCCAGAGAGCTGAAGTATCTCTTACATCCAAGATGAATGCCACCCAGAAAGTGCGACGACGGCATTCCATCAATGCCTGAGGGTGTAGTCCAAAATCACAAGCGTAATTCTGGTCAACAACGACTCCTCCGGATTCCATATTATATCGTAACCCGGAAACTGCGCGAGAAGCTGCCCCGGCAGAGTCCCAAGATCTGAACGGTGATCCAGCGGCATAATACAACAAGCTCATTATGATATGACTTTGAACGAGCTGGAGGGAAAGATTATGCTGACTTTTCTGAATCGCGAAGCGAGCTATCCTGTAATTTTGTCTCAGTGTGCCAATCCTGTCAGGTCGTTCCGAAAAGAATGATCCCAAGGCCAGCATCGCATAGAGGAGCATCTTATCCTCAGTGGACTTGGTGTGACATGACCTCAACCAAAGAATAAATCGTCCATGGGGAAATATATGGTAGAGACTATCGTTCACGTTTGTGAAGAAAGATTCAACATAATGCAGGGTCATTTCCGGGTCATTCTCGTAGGGGTCAATTGTATAGCGGCCAGCAAGTGGATCGTCAGGTGTGATATCCGGCAAGTCGCCAATGATTTCCGAGTACTGTTGTCGTCGATGAAATTCAAATTTGCGCGGTAGCTGAGCAGTTGAATCGCCTTCTGAATAATGACGAGGGATTCGATATCCTCGAGATCGGTAAACCCTGTCTGCGTCCGTCTCATATACACCCTCGGCACCCGATGGCGTTGGCATAAACCCCTCGGAGGTTGGAGAATGTCCACTTGTTCCTGGGAGAGAAGTAGCACTATTTGAAGCACGTCCCAAGTTGTAGATTGAGGACGAAACGTCTGAATGTGCTGGTGGACCGGGCGAAAAATCCTCTCCATCAGCTCCTCCCGAAACGCCAGCTTGTTGATGGCCTCTGAAAGAGCGAACACCACGAGGGCTAGAGAGAGTCAGTATTCCTTTTCTTTGCAGGCTCACCACTGCATATCGACCACGTGTCTGCAGTAATTGGACTTACGCGCTCTCAAATCGACATTCACGCCCGGATTTCTGGCATTGGTCACACTTTGGCAAGTTCGGTTGACATTTTATCTTCTTCTCGCGACATGTAAGACATGCTTGAGCAAGTCGCTTCCTGGGCTTACCCGCCTTTGTGACACCCCAGTTGGCATTCACTGGAATTCCATCAATTGTTTTTGGAACATGGGACCCATCTGCGTAAACAAAACAAAATCCTTCGCCCTCGATATACTTCTCATCCACCACGTGAGGCAAAACTGTATTTCCTTGCGATCTCCCACTGTCGGGAGAAGAGAGCTCACCACTGGGTGCTGATTCATGGGGTAAGGGAGTACCATGAAGAAGTGGCTGTCTGGGCAAATTCGTCGACAAAGGGTCACTGCGAGATGCGTGGTGGGTCATTTCTCTCGGGCTTGTCAAGGCAACTTGAGAGAGTGGCGGTAGATTGGGAGTATACGGTTGGGGCCCCGGCGTTCTTTCTTGTCCGACAACTTGAGGAACATGTGAAACAACTCCTGGATCATGTTGACGATATGGAAATTGCTGCTCGCGGTGCTCGATATGCGGCGGAGTTGCACTGAATGGTTGGTGATAGGCAGGAGGTGAAGTTGGACCCGAGACAGGCGTTAGCAAAGACCTCACCGATGGAAGTTGTTGTGAAGATGGTTCTGTCGATGGTGGACTTCTTCCTTTCTCAAAAGTCTCTGTTTGTTGATTCTGTCGTAGGAATGGATCCGATCCAAATTGCAAAGTAGCCGGGCGTGGAGGCGGAAGCTGGTATGGGTTATCCCCAGGTTCTGATCGATTAGCTCCTCGCTCCAGGGCCTGATCCGACGATAGTGCGTCTTTGGCGGGTAACATACGACCGAATGGTCCGACATAATATCCAGACATTGCCGATATTTGAATCAATAGTAGAGTGGCCTTCCTTTTCACAATGGGCAACCATCTACATAGCAACCCTACCAAGTACCAACAATGCTAGTCTGGTTTCTTGATGAACCCTAGATTGCCGGCAAGCGTGATCGACGAGATTGAGAACGGTACAGGAGCTTTAAATCCCAAAGCTCCACTCGGTTTATGCTCAGGTGTCAAAGGCCGGAAATTCGGGCCGTGAGAGGAGATAGCAGCAATGATCTAGAGTGGTCAGAGGGAATCAGCAAGATCATTCAATCTCACCAAGCATGTAGATCTATAGTTCCAATGAGAGATCCACCTACCAATTCCGCTTGTTGCTGTTCTAGCCTGACGGTGGCTAGGAACCAGATGCAAATGGGGTATAATGCCAGAATTAGGTAGAAAATTGGAGTGAAGGTCGCGATGCAAAATTTTCCCTGGCCGTATACCTCGTAGTAAACACCAATGGATCCAATAGAAGGATCTTTGACACGAACGTAGGTCCAAATTCCCCGTGGCTAAACGGTTGGACTCCTCGGCACTTACAGCACGCAGTTCACGCCCTGTCGTGGGTATTGTTTGAGAGGGAAATGATTTGAAAGGAAAGTGAAACAGGTTCAAAAGACCAGCATGTCGCAAACGGCCCTGACAGTCACAGACTTGTGTGCATATTCAACATACCAGGGTGGCTGCAGGATCCCAGTGAGTTGCATGCACTTCAAGAGACGGTTCCCTTAGGTTGAGGCACGAATTAATTAGATGAGCGACTCGCAAACAGATTATCGACTCTCCCAAGAACGCCGCGGAAGTCACCCCGAATGAGTGAAGATGAAATAAACTATTCAGACTTTAATCGTAAGAAGGAAAGGTCGAAAAAGAGCAAGCCAGGTGGCTCTTGAGAACCAAAGAGCCAAGAAGAGTCCAGGTCAAATGAACGACTCGAACGTGGATCCACGAACCGAGAGTGTAAATGACCCTAAGACAGGCACAAGACTTTCAAATTTCAAGGTGGAAGATATCCCTCGGTGATGATAACGAAGTCGGAACGATCGAACGAGCCGATGGTGGCACGCGGCTTGACTATACAGGGAAAAGTAGCCTGGTCGCAACCGTCGCTTGTCACTGGTTGCAAGGAATCCTGTGGGATATAGCTAAAAGTAGCGTCCCCACGATAAATACAATAGACTAAGGAAAAACGGAGTGCGGTTTGCCCCGCGAGTAACCTTGACGGGCGGTTCACTCCCTGGTGGATGCGAGCTGGATCCCCTCCCCCCTGCACAAAAACACTGGGGCAATACACCAGGATTGCTCGGTAGATGATGATGAGGAGGGGCCAGGGTAAAGAAAGGATTTGCAGGGGAGAAATCAAAACAATTCAACAAAAAGGAGAAGAAAATGGAGATTCCTGTCCCCCCAAAAAAGAGGATAGAAAGCAAATCAAAAAGGGAAAAGGACCGAACACGAAGCGAAACGAACCAAAAGGGAGAAGAAAAGAGAGAAACAGAGGAGGGGTTCAACCTCCAAAGACTTCCTTCACAAAAGGGCCAGAGAGTGTACGGAGTGTACTCAGGATGTAATCTGAGTACTGTGTAGTTACGAAGGGATGGAGGGGGCATGAATGGACGATTACGCCCAAAATACTACTCGGAAAATCCATGAAATTAGTTTAACTACTCTGAACTTATGACAACCATACGATCGACGTGAAAGTGGGATCGATCTATACTGTTCTGGGTACAGCCCGTCCGAGGAAATTCTCGAAGGCTCAACCCAAGACACATGGAAAATTCAGGATGAGACATGGACCCCCCGCCCCGACCTGCTGTCGTTTGCTTATGGGTGTAATCTTTTTTTACCCTATCCTTTTTCACCTGCAGGCGGCTCCTAACAGCGCCACCTGGGCTTGGTTTGGGCCTAGTAGGGTCGATTGCCAGCAGACATCGTCTTGCCTCCATAGGGTTATCGAAAAATTGAGGTCATCTAAGTCCAGCGCTATTCAGTGGAGTCACCGGTCCAATCCGATCAACGATTCGGCATTTCGGTCCTGCACAAGGGATCCTCCGATCAACCGTCCGGTGGTCCATTCATTACATACATACGTACATACATACATATACATCTGTACGTGTCGGTTTACAATGTGGAAAGTTGGTGGTTCTTTGGATCCCGAGGCTGTTATAGCCGGCACTTTCAACGCATTGCCGTTAGAAATAACGCAGTGGAGCAACCCCATAACCAAGGAATTCATTTACATATTCCAAATACAATCTCCTATGGTGCTATCTACTATGTATGATAGATTAAATGGAAAAATAAAATAAATAAATAAAAATGATTCCCACCTTTTCCAAGTCACATACGCCCGTCCTTTACTAGACTTAGGGTGGGACAAGAAGCCACCGGTGAAGCCCCCCGGTTCGTCCGGGAGACCCATGCATAGCTCCAATTTTATTTACTGCGTCTTTATATTAATCGTGTATCCTTCATCCAGAATTTTTATTATCGCATATTATTTATTATTTATTTCATGTTGGGCGCAACATGTCGGTGAATGCGTGATGTGCAGTTTCGCAAATGCATCCACGTCTCGGCGGCCCCTGATCGACCTTTTCCTAGTATCTTTCGAGGACGATTGTATATCCGGCACGAACGGGTTGCTGAGCAATCTCTTGTATAGGATTGAGTGCTATATATACTATCGAGTGTATTAACTACATATAAGCTCATCTAGACCTTCCGCATTTCGCGCATACTTGAGTGCAGATATCGAGTTTAGGGCACGAAACTCGCAGTCTCATTTTGAGAGATTGAAGCTGCAGCTTGAAAAAGTATGAAATGATGGCACCAGTGAAAGATTGGGTAAAAAAAGGGCTCGTCATAGCCCGAATTGGATTAACCTTTAAGTCTTTGTTTTGTTTCACAGACCCATTGTTTCGATTCCACCCCTTTCATATATCAGATCTTTGATATACTCGAAACAACTCAAGTATACATAAACTGTACAGAATACATACTAAGATAATACTACCCCAGGAGCACGTATATTAAAAGTTAACACAGTTTGACGGAATTAAGCGCTTTGGCAAGCTGAAGAAACGCAATGACTCCAACAAGAACGACAACCAGCTTGTTTTGGGTCCGGAATGATGGCCGCAAGTACCCTCTCTCAGTGGGTCAACAGTGCCTTCGGCCGGTGGCGCGGGCGACTAGATGCCTAGTCGGGCAAATCCTCCTGGATCCAGTGCTGGGGCCGCAGGGCTTATCTCTCTTTTGGACAACCTCTCTGTGAAGATCGCCGGATCGTATGGTGCAAGCAAGTGGACTGGGTGGGCTCCGATGGGTTCCAATTTTTGCGCAAGACCCTCGGTTGAGAGTCAAAATGGTTCGGGTCTTCCCTGATGCGCGCCCTGCCCTAATTCCGACTTACTAGATAGAGTGTCAAAGCCGAGACCTTGTGTCTCCCCCCTCTCCGCGGTTTTGATTTACACTGAATATTTGGTCGAGGTGGATTTTTGGGTTTAATCGACCGTTTTGACTATTCTCGTTGCCTTTTTTTTTTTTCTTTTCTATTTTGCTCTCTTTTTCTCGTTGTGATCTGATCTATTACGGGCTTGCGTCGTGCGTGGAGAGGTGCGGATCCTCGGATCACAGTAGAATGTCTAGCCCGGCATGTGCAGATTCTGCTCGGTGCTTTTTTTTGGCGCCCACGATGAGCTCACATCAGATTTGGATGCCGTTTGTTCAACGGCCAAGAATGACAAGAAAGTCTAAACACGATTCAGGAGTTTACTCTTTCTCCAGCTCCCACTAGCTCCCACGGAGTCCTGACTTGCCCCGACATACAAACATACATCGTCGGCTCTTTTGCACGAAGTACTTACACAATATAGCTCACAAAGAAGTGATCCCAGTATCTCCGAGGTGTCGACAGGGGATCCCGGTCTTCCTAGAAAATGCGCTATCCAATTGGGTCCACTATGCTACTCCAACGGAGATGCACTCCGGAGTTGACCACGTATCGTGTCTCAAGAGTATGGCGATCTGATCTGCAGCCCGTCATTAAGGATCTTTTGTAGTTGTAACCCCTAGTGCATCTTGATTCGGATTTCTTGGAATTTTGATTTTCTTGCTTTTACTTTATGACCAAAAAAAAAAAAAAAAAATTTAAATAAATCCTATATATTAATATTAAAATTAAAAAAACCC
>Ga0102593_1001501_pt1 | contig 22517 bp, 21 predicted proteins | sample AraplaCol_mMS_r2_2_FD_76862 | JGI IMG/M metagenome (GOLD analysis project Ga0102593, IMG submission 76862) | Arabidopsis root microbial communities from North Carolina, USA - plate scrape MF_Col_mMS_r2 (SPADES assembly) (version 2) | ecosystem: Host-associated > Plants > Roots > Endosphere...
GAGCTGGCCGCGGGCGCGACGCTGCGGCTCACGCCGGGCATGAGCCTTTATGGCGAGGTGGGCAAGCTGTGGGCCTCGGGTGGCGGGGCGCGCGTGAAGAGCGGGCTCAACGCCAGCGTGGGGCTGAAGGTGCGCTGGTGAGGCGCGCCGCCTCTGCCGCTACGACCTTGGCTGCGTCGCCACGCCCGCCGGCGCATCGGGCATTGCGAGCGGGTTGAGCCCCGGCGCTGCAATGCGCGTCAGCGTATTGCGGTCGGTGTGATGGAAGGGCTCGGCCTGCCCCTGGATCTGCATCACCGTATCCTGGTCGTACGACCAGGTGCCGTCGGCATTGAGGGTGACGGTGATGTTCCACGCCACGGTGGTGAAGGCCTGCTCGATGAACGGGTTGGACACGATGCCGTTCACCAGACTGCCGCGCTCGGCGCTGAGCGTGAAGCGCGTGTCGCCGGCCTTGGCATGGCCGCTGGCCATGGCCACCTGCCCGCGCGGAATGGCCAGCGTATGCAGCACGGTCTCGGTCGCCGGCTCCCAGAGCCAGTAGCCCACCTGGTCGTGGTACATCTTGGTGAGGCCGGGCTTATGGATGTAGGTGTGATAGCGCAGGCCATACAGCAGCTGCGGGCCGTTGGTCTGCGGATCGATCGGCTGCAGCTCGTAGCGCTCGACGTAGACCTGCGTCTTCGGGCCCTCGCGCTTGGGCTTGACGTCCACGCCGCGGCTGCCCTCCCAGATGCCGGCCATGGCCCGCAGCGGCCCCAGGTTCGCCAGCGTGTCGGGATCGGCATTGGGCTCGGTGTAGATGTCTTCGGTCGGGTTCATGGTGGGCTGTCGATCGTGATGATGGTTCGGATTCTGGCCCGTGGGGCCAAGTGCGCCGCCGCGCACACGCCTAGTCGTTTTTCGATGGCTTGTCGGGCGCAGCCAGCACCCTGTCGATGCGGCGCCCCTCGAGCGCGGCAATCTCGAAGCGCCAGCCGGCGCAGTCGATGACCTCGCCGGTTGCGGGCAGGTGGCCCGACACGGCCATGAGCAGCCCTGCGACGGTGTTGTAGCGCCCGCGCTCTTCGTCCGGCAGTTCGCGGATGCCGAGCCGCGCGCGCAATTCGGAGACCGGCATCAGGCCGTCGAGCTCCCACACGCCGTCGGGCCGCTCGCGCGCCCAGGCGTCGGTCAAGGTGCCGGGCTGCAGTTCGCCGGTGATGGCTTCGAGCATGTCGCGGGGGGTCATGAGGCCCTGCACCACACCATATTCGTCGACCACGAACACGAGACGGCCGCCGCGCTCGCGGAACTGCTCGAGCAGCTCCATGCCGGTGAGCGTCTCTGGCACGAACACGGCCGGCGCGGCTTCCTGGCCGAGCACGCCGGAATATTCGGTGCCCAGGCGCAGCAGGTGCGCCACGCTGATGACGCCCACCACGTCGTCGAGCGAATGGCGGCACACGGGGTACCACGAATGCACGATGTTGAGCGCGCCCGCATCCGCCACCTTCTGCAGCGCCTCTGCCACGGTGTCCGAGGCGTCGAGCCACTCGATGTCGGCGCGCGGCACCATGAGCGACGACAGCCGCCGGTCGTCGAGGTGGAACACGTTGCGCACCATCTGGTGCTCGTGCTGCTCTATCACGCCCGCATCCACGCCTTCTTCGAGGCTGGCGGAAATTTCTTCTTCGGTCATCGAGCGCGCGGCATTGGCGTCGATGCGCAGCAGCTTCAGCACCGCGGCGGTGGCGCTCGCGAGCAGCCACACGAAGGGCTTGGCGCCCTTGGCGAGCCCGCGCATCGGGCGCGACACCCAGCGCGCCACGGGTTCCGGATAGAGCTGGCCGATGCGCTTGGGCACGAGCTCGCCGAAGATGATGGTGAAGAAGGTGATCCCGGTCACCACCACGGCCGTCGAAGCCACGCTGGCCGTGCCGCGGCCCATGCCCAGGTTCTCCATCCACACCGCGAGCGGCGTCGCGAAGGCCGCCTCGCCCACGATACCGCTGAGCATGCCGATCGAGGTGATGCCGATCTGCACGGTCGAGAGGAAGTGGGTGGGCTCCTCCATCAGCCGGAGCGCGGCTTCCGCGCCGGTATCTCCCGTTTCGGCCAGCGCCGCCAGGCGCGCGCGCCGGCTGGTTGAAAGGGCCATTTCGGACATTGCGAACAACGCATTCAGCGTGGTCAGCAAGGCCAGCAGGAGAACATCCATGAACAGGGGGTGAAAATGAGGACATGGCACTTTACTTGATCGGCGACATCCAGGGCTGCGACGCCGCCCTCCAGCGGCTGCTCGACAAAATCGATTTCTCCCCCAGCCGCGACACCATCGTGCTGCTCGGCGACCTCGTCAACCGGGGCCCCGACTCGGCCGCCGTGCTGCGGCGCGTGCAGGGCTTCGGCGCCTCGGCGCTGAGCCTGCTCGGCAATCACGACCTGCACTTGCTGGGCGTGGCGCATGGCGCGCGCAAGCCCGGCCGCAAGGACACGCTGGCGGCGCTGCTCGAGGCACCCGACAGCGAAGCCCTGCTCGAATGGGTGCGCCAGCAGCACATGGCGCTGCACATGCAGATTGGCGGCGGCGACCTGCTCATGGTGCATGCCGGCGTGCTGCCGCAGTGGACCGTCGGCGACACGCTGGTGCTCGCGGCCGAGGTCGAATCGGTGCTGCGCGGGCCGGCGCTCGGCGAGTTCCTGCTCGGCATGTACGGCAACGAGCCGGCGCAGTGGAGCGACTCGCTCACCGGTGGCACGCGGCTGCGCGCCATCGTCAACGCGCTGACACGCATGCGCTTTTGCACGGCCGAGGGCGTGATGGAGTTCGAGAGCAAGGACGGCATGCGGCCCGGCCCCGAAGGCTTCATGCCCTGGTTCGACGTGCCCGGCCGCAAGACCGCAAACGCCACCGTGGCCTTCGGCCACTGGTCGACGCTGGGCTGGCTTTCGCGGCCCGACCTGCTTTCTACCGACACCGGCTGCGTCTGGGGCGGCTGCCTCAGCGCGGTGCGCATCGGCGCCACGCTGGACGAGCGCGAGCTGATCCAGGTGAAGTGCGAGCAGGCGCAAAAGCCCGGCCAACCGGGCTGAAGACCGTCAGGTGCGCGGCAGGCGGAAGCGGTCCAGCGCCATCCGCTGCCCGCCTTGCGCGTCGAAGTTCTCGGGCGCCAGCCAGCGCTCCAGCGCAGCGCGCACCGCGGGCCACTCGCCGTCGGTGATCGAGAACCACGCGGTGTCGCGGCTGCGCCCCTTGTAGATGACGGCCTGCCGGAATACGCCTTCGAACTGGAAGCCCAGCCGCGCGGCAGCCCGCTTCGACGGCTCGTTGAAGTTGTCGCATTTCCATTCGTAGCGCCGGTAGCCGAGTTCGTCGAAGGCCAGCTTCATCAGCAGGTACTGGGCTTCGGTGGACATCGGCGTCTGCTTCAGCAGCGGAGAAAAAACCACGGCGCCGACCTCGATCGTGCCGTGGGCTGGGTCGATGCGCATCAGCGCCAACGTGCCGACGGCCCGGCCGCTCTGCAGGTCGATGACCGCGAAGTGCATGGGATCCGCGCTCTGCGCGGCGCGTTCGATGTAGGCGCGGGTGCTGGCCAGGTCGGCGGGCCGTTCGAAGAACAGGTAGGTCCAGTCGCGATCGTCGGGTGCCAGCGCATAGGCGGCGTAGAGGTCGTCGGCGTGCCTGGCGGCATCGAGCGGTTCGAGCACGCAGTAGCGCCCCACGATGGGGCGGCGCGGCGGCTGGGAACGGGGCGTCCATCCGGGCGCCAGGGGACCGATGGATTGGCTGTATTCGTTGTGGCGGGCTGACATGGGGAGGCTTTCGGAGGCAAGGTAGCGGCAATGCCGGGAAACGGTAAAGTACGCCCGGCGTGGCGCTACAGGAAGTACCACGATGTATTCATTTCATGGTGCCACGTTTTCGCTCATGAGCAACCCTCCCCACCTCGACGCCGCCGCATTGTTCGAATCTCCTCTGGTGCGGAATCGCGAGGCCGGCTCGATGCAGCGCCAGCTGCATGAGCGCCTGAAGCGCGCCATTCTCGACGGCAGCCTGGCGCCGGGCAGCCGGCTGCCAGGTTCACGCGCGCTGGCCGAAGCGCTCGCCATCTCGCGCAACACCGTCACCGCAACCTACGAGCATCTGGCCGCAGAGGGCTATGTGCGGCCGGACCGCCAGGGCACCCGGGTCATCGAGTTGACCTCGCCGGCGTTGCCCAGGGGCCTTGGCAAACCCGCGGGCGCGCCGGCCACCGCGCGCCGCCTGGCGGGCATCAAGCCGAGCACGCCCTCCACCACACCCGACGTGGCCCTGCGCCCGGGCGTGCCCGCGCTGTCGCACTTTCCTTCCGCAGCCTGGCGTGGTGCGCTGGACCGGGCCATGCGAGCCGCCAGCCCGGCCACGCTCGGCTATGGCAATCCGCTGGGCGAACCGCCGCTGCGCGCGGCCATCGCACGGCACCTGGCCATTGCGCGCGGTGTCCGATGCGAGGCATCGCAGGTGGTCATTGCCGAAGGCGCGCAAGAAGCCATCTCGCTGTGCGTGCGGCTGCTGGCGAATCCCGGCGACACGGGCTGGGTTGAAGACCCGGGCTATCGCGGTGCAAAGGCCGCCATGCATGCCGGCGACATGCGCATCGTGCCCGTGCGGGTCGACGCCGAGGGACTGTGCGCAAGCGCGAGCGACTGGCAGAAGCACCCGCCCCGCCTGGTCTACACCACGCCTTCGCACCAGTACCCAGCCGGTACCGTGCTGAGCATTGCCCGCCGCCTGGCGCTGATCGCAGCGGCCCGCCGGCACGGCGCATGGATCATCGAGGACGACTACGACAGCGAGTTCCGCCACACCGGCGAACCCATCGGCGCCATGCAGGGGCTGGTGGACGACGCGCCGGTGCTCTACATCGGTACCTTCAGCAAGACGATGTTCCCGGCGCTGCGGCTCGGCTTCCTGGTGCTGCCGCGGCAGCTCATGGCAGCGGTGCAAACGGCGCTCGGGGAAATGCTGCGCGGCGGCCACCGCCACGAACAACTGGCCATGGCCGACTTCATCGAGAGCGGACAGTTCAGCCGGCATCTGGGCCGCATGCGGCGGCTCTACCGCGAGCGGCAGCAAGCACTTCGGCTGGCGCTGACCCGGCACCTCAAGGTGCCGCACGAGATCGACGGCGGCTATTGCGGGCTGCACCTCACGGTGCGGCTGCCGCCGCGCTTCGACGACCGCCAGATCGCCGCCGAAGCGCTGCGCCATCAACTCGCGCCCGTGGCACTGTCGAGCTTCGCGTTGCAGCCGAAGGCGGCGGACAACGGCCTGGTGCTGGGCTACGGCAACACCTCGGCGGAACTCTTCGAGCCGCTGGTCAAGCGGCTGTCGCAGCTAGTGCGCGCCGCGGAGCGCGGCGGTGCTTAATCAGCCCTGGGCCGCGACGCTGAAGCCCGTGTCGAAGGTGCCCTTCACATCGAGCGGCTGCTTGATGAGGCCCACCTGGCGGTAGAAGTCCGCCGTACCCTGCTGGTCGGCAACGACCTGTGCGTCGATGGGCACCCACTTCTGCTGCCGTCGCTCGAATTGAAGCTTCGCCGCCTCGGGCGGAATGCCGATGATCCGTGCAAGCGCGGCCGAGTAGGCATCGACGTTGCGGTAGGACCAGAGCTGCGCCTTCACCACGCGCTGCAGAAAGTCTTGCAGCACCGGTCGCTTGGCGGCAATGGCCGCATCGGTGGCCGCGAGGTAGCTGAGCCCGGGCAGCAGCCCGCGCCCGCTGACGAGCACGCGCGCATGGTGGCTGACTTCGGCCAGCGCGGTGTACGGCTCCCAGGTGGCCCACGCATCGACTGAGCCTTGCGTGAGCGCCAGCTTGGCGTCGGCGGGTGCAAGAAAACGGATATTCACCTCTTCGGGCTTGAGGCCGGCCGCGGTGATGGCCTTGAGCGTGATGTAGTGGCCGATGGAGCCGCGATTGGTCGCAATGCTCTTGCCCTTGAGATTGGCGGCGGTCTTGAGCGGCGAGTCGGGCCGCACCAGCACCGCCGTGCCGTAGGAATCCGATCGGTTCGCACCGATGGCCTTGACGCGCGTGCCGGCGGCAAGCGCGAAGATGAGCGGCGCATCGCCGATGGGACCGGAATCGACCGCGGCTGCGTTGAGCGCCTCGGCCAGCGGCGCAGCCGCGGGAAACTCGGACCACTGGATGTCGTAGCCAAGGCCTTCAAGGCCGTTGGCGGCTTCGAGCAATGCGCGCAGACCGCCCTTCTGGTCGCCGGCCTTGAGAACGGGGCGGCCCTGCGCGCGGGCTTGGAACGAGAACGCAGGCAAGCTCATGGCCGTGGCGGCAGCAAGGCTGTGCGTCAGCAGCCGCCGGCGCGATCGGTCGAGGTGTGATGAGTTCATGGGTTCTCCGTGTTCGTTGCAGATAAAAAATTCGGTCAGTGAATGAATCCGCCTTTGACGAAGCGCACCGGCTCGGCGTCCATGCGCGCGATCAGCGCGCCCAGGCCGTCGGCCGGCAGGGCCGCACCGCCCTGCTCCGCCCCGCGTTCGCCGCTTCGGCACAGCAGGTCGTCGTCGGACCAGACGTCTTTGCCGGGCTCCGCGCGCGCGCGCAGCCAGCCGTCGCGGTCGGCAATCAGCTGCGTGCCGGCCAGCGGGTCGGTGCCGGCGATCAGCGCCAGTGCTTCCCACGCGGCGGCCGAATCGGCCACGCAATCGTCGGCTCTTGCTGCAGCGCTCGAAGAAGGCGGCCGCAGGCGCACGGTCACGAGCCTCGGGTCCTCGGTGGGCGTTGCATCGCCCGCCACGATGCGCACGCGCTGTCCGTGCCAGCTCGAGAGCCGGCGCGGCGACTGCGAGCCGCAGCGCACCGCCATGTCGGGCAGGCCGATGGGCTGCGGCCAGCTGCCGAGCGCGCGCAGGCTCTGGCCCGCGCCCAGCGCCTTCATGTAGTCGATCAGCGCCCAGGCATCGGGCTCGTCGAGCTTTTCGCCGAAGCCCGGCATCGTGGATTGGCCGCCTTGCCCCACATCGCGCGCGCCGTGAAGAATGCGCCATAGCAAGTCACCGTCGGCACGCCGCCAGAGCAAGGGGCCATTGAGGTTCGGCGGCCACACTGGCAGCGAGGCCGCGAGCGGCCCTTCGCCCTTGCCGTCCGCGCCGTGGCAAGCCACGCAGTGCTGCTCGTAGAGCACACGGCCTTGGGCGATGGAGGCGGCTGTGAAGCCGGTCGGCGAGGTCTGGAAGCTTGTGGGCGTTGCGGGCACCAGCACCACGTGCAATTGAGGCCAGGGCGCCGCAATCAGCAGCATCGGCGCCAGCGCGAGAAAGTACAAGCGCGGACGCCGCCAGAACAGCGCGAGCAGCAACACGAGCACCGCCGCGCCGACGAACAGCAGCGTCCATGCGAGGTTGCGCGCCTGCCCCAGGTCGATCAGCAGGTTCTCGCCCGACAACCGGTGTGTCCACGGCCAGGCCGGCTGGCCATGCACATGCGTCGCGAGCCCGAGCGCATCGAGCACGCGCAGCAATTGCAGCTGTGCGCCTTGCAGCAGGCCGATCAGCAGGTTGAGCCAATCGGCTTGTGGCAGAGAGTTCATTTCAATTCAAGGGGGCCGCCGCGCGCGGGCCGCCCGAAGCGGCCGGCCCGCCCCCGGTAGGGGGAGGAGAAGCGACACGAAGTGCGCGCAGCCCTGGGGGCGAGCAACATTTACCAGGTGGCGTCGAGCCCCAGGTGCCTGAGTGCCTCGTGGCGCAGTTCTGCCAGGCGCGCATGGCCGCGATGCCGCGGATATGGCAGGTCGACCACGATCTCGGCCGCGATGCGCGCCGGCCGGTCGCTCAGCACGATCACGCGGTTGGCAAGAAACAGTGCCTCTTCCACGTCGTGCGTCACCAGCAGTGCCGAGAATCCCGCACGCTGCCACAGGTTGACGAGCTCGCTCTGCATTGCAATGCGCGTGAGCGAATCGAGCTTGCCGAGCGGCTCGTCGAGCACCAGCAGTTGCGGATCGTTGACCAGCGCGCGCGCCAATGCCACGCGCTGCGCCATGCCGCCCGAAAGCTGGTGCGGAAAAACCTTGGCAAAGTCGCTGAGGCCCACAAGCTTGAGCGCCTCGTCGACGCGCCCGCGCTGCGCCTTGAGCACGCCGCGCGCCTGCAGGCCCAGCGCCACGTTGTCCCACACGCTGCGCCACGGGTAGAGGGTCGGATCCTGGAACACGACGATGCGCGACGGATCGGGCCGCGTGATGGGGGCATCGTCCTGCGTGATGCGCCCGGCCGTAGTCGGCTCAAGCCCCGCCACCAGCCGCAGCAAGGTCGACTTGCCGCAACCGCTCGGCCCCAGCAGCGCGACGAACTCGCCGGGCTTCACCGTGAGGTCGATGTCGTCGAGCACCTGCAGCGGCCCCGCCGGCACGTCGAACCAGTGGCTCACACCGCGAATGTCGATGTGCGCGCCGGCCTGGCGCACACCGGGTTCTGCAACTACAGCGGTGGCTACCATTTGACGGTTCCCTTCTGCCACGACAGCACGCGGTCGCGCACCTTGAAGAGCAGCGTGATCAGGCCCGAGCACAGCAGGGCCATCACGATCAGCGCGGCGTACATGTTCGAGTACGACGCCCATCCCTGCGCCCACGAAAGATAGAACCCGAGCCCGGCCTTCACGCCCATCATCTCGGCCGTGACGAGCACCGAGAACGCGGCACCAAGCCCCATGAAAAGGCCCACGAACACCTGCGGCAGCGCCGCCGGAATGGCCACGCGCAGCACCAGGAAGCGCTCGCTCGCGCCCATGGTGCGCGCCACGTCGTAGTAGTTGCGGTTGACACCCGCAACGCCGGACCAGGTGAGCACCGCCACCGGAAAGCCCGTGGCCAGCGCAATCAGGAACACTGCGGCCGCATAGCTCGACGGAAAGAAGAAGAACGCAAGCGGCAGCAGCGCCGAAGCCGGCACCGGTCCTACGAAGCGCAGCACCGGATGCACCCAGTAGCCCGCGATCCGCGACCAGCCGATGGTCACGCCCGTGAGAAAGCCCGCCAGCGCGCCCAGCACGAAGCCGTGGCCGAGCAGGCGCGCCGAATGCAGCAAGCTCTCGCCCAGGCGGCGCCAGTCGTCGATGTAGGTTTCGACGAGGCTTTGCGGCGGCGCGAAGAACGGCGTGGGGAGCAGCGCGAGCTTGGCGGTTGCAACCTCCCAGATGGCGAAGAGCACGGGCAGTGCGACCAGCCAGGGGCCGGCGGGCCGGAGCAGGCGCGCGACACGGCCGGCGCGCGGGCCGAGCAATGCGACGGCAAGGAGCAGCGCACCGGCGGCAATGGCTGCGATGCCGAACTCGTCGGTATAGGCCCAGTCGCTGAAGCCTACGGCCTGGTTCGGCCAGTAGATGGTGAGCAGGCCGAGGGCGAGCCATGTCGCAGCGGCTGCGAAGCCGATGCGCCATGTGGGCAGGGCCGCCTGGATACGGGGCAATGTCGATGCGGGAACCGGTGTGCGGTCGGGCACCGCCGCCCCCACCCTGGCCCTCCCCCGGAAGGGGAGGGAATCGAAGCCCAATGCGGGGTCGGGCGTGCTCATGCGAGGGGATCGAAAGAGACGTGCTCGGCAAAGCGCACCGGGTCGGTGGTCTTCTTGAGAACGCCCACGCCGCGGAAATCGCGCGCATAAAACTCCACCTCGTCGCGCAGGTTCTTGCCGAGCGGATGGTGGTTGTGCGTGAGCGTGCCCAGCAGCGCGCGCAGGTCTTCTACCGGCACCTTGGGCGAATACTTGGCGAAGAGCTTGGCCGATTCGTTCGGGTTCTCCGCCACGTAGTCAGAAGCCTGCGCAATGGAACGCACCAGCGCCGCCACGGTCGGCTTGTCCTTGCGCACCAGCTCGCCGCGGGCGCCCACAATGCAGCAGACCTTGTCCTTGTATTCGCCGGAGAGATTGCTCGCAATCTCCACGAAGGCGCCCTTGTTGCGCTTCTCGATCAGGTAGACGTTCGGGTCGCCGTCGGCAATGGCGTGGATTTCGCCCTTCTGCACGGCAATGTCGAGCAGGTCGGCCGGGTACTGGCGCCAGGTCACGTCCCTGTCGGCATCGATGCCGTTCTTCGCGAGCAGGATCGAGAAGAAGTTCTTGCCCGGGCTCGCGATGTCGGACACGCCGATGATCTTGCCCTTGAGGCTGGCAATGGACGTGGCGCCCGCGCTCTTGGCACCCACGAGCCGCACGCAGCCGCCGTGCGAGCTGCCGACGATCTTCACGTCGAAGCCCGACTCCAGCGGCTTGAGCCAGCGGTGGATCATGCCCACCGCCGCATCGGCCTTGGCCGTGGCCAGCGACTCCAGCAGCTGGTCAGTGGAGCCGGTGTAGTTGATCAGGTCGACCTGCAGGCCGTTGCGCTCGAAGTAGCCGCGCTCTTGCGCAACGACGACGGGCGAAAGGCAGAAAGCGGCCGCGTTCCAGGCAAAGGTGAGCTTGCGCGCCTGCTGCGAGAACGCCTGCGAGGCGATCAGCCCGCCCGAGGCGACCACGGCGGCACCGCCGGCGCGCAGAACGCTGCGGCGTGAAAGGGATGCGGTCATCGAGAACTCCGTTGGTTTTTTATCTTCAGTCCAGCAGTTCGGGCTCCGCTTCGACAAGGCCTTGGTAGAGGCTATCGAAGGAATGGATGGCCCCCTCCGGGCCGCCGATCTGGCTGTGGGTGTGGCGCGCCGTTGCCTGGTCGATGCGCTGCGGCTTGCCGGCGGCCTCGGCCAGCAACTGCGTGTGGCAAGCGTTGTCCAGCGCGATGTACCACCACGCGGCGGCCTCCACCGTCGGTCCCGCGGTCAGGATGCCGTGGTTCTTGAGAATGGCGCCCTTCTTGTCGCCCAGGGCGTGGGCGATGCGATCGCCCTCGCTGGTGTCGACCACCATGCCGGTGAAGTCTTCGAACAGCGCCACGTCTTCGTGGAACACGCAGCTGTCCTGCGTGAGGGCGTCGAGCTTGCGGCCCAGCGTGGACCAGGCCTTGCCGTAGGTCGAATGCGTGTGAGCCGCGGCAACGATCTTCGGGTTGTGTTCGTGGATGGCGGCGTGAATCGCAAAGGCGGCCTTGTTGAGCGGCTTGTCGCCGATCACGGTCTCACCCTTCGAGTTGACGAGCAGCAGGTCGGACACCTTGATGCGCGAGAAGTGGATGCCGAGCGGGTTGACCCAGAAGTGGTCGGTGAGCTCCGGGTCGCGCGCGGTGATGTGGCCGGCGAGACCCTGCGCAAAGCCGAAGCGCGCGAACAGGCGGAAGGCGCCTGCCAGGCGCTCCTGCCGGTGGCGGCGTTCGGCTTGCACGCTGGAGCGCGGCGGGATGGGGTCGAACCAGTACTTTTGCTGCGGGTTTGGATTGCGGCGAAGCGCGAAGCCGGCATCCCAGTCGATCGACAGAACTGCACTCATGAAAGATGTCCTCGTGTTGGGTATTGCTCCTTCCCCTCTGGGGGAAGGTTGGGATGGGGGCTCGTGGCGCTCACAAGGCCGCAGCGTCGTGAAGGCCGCTTGCCCCCACCCCTGCCCTCCCCCAGCGGGGGAGGGAGAAAAACCGAATCAGGCGGCTTTGCGAACGGACGCCGTGCGCTGCGCCACCAACTCACGCGTACGCGGAATCAGCTCACGTCCGTAGTCCGTCGCATCCTCCAGCGGATCGAAGCCGCGGATCAGGAAGGTCGTCACGCCCAGGTCGTAGTAGTCGAGCAGCGCATCGGCCACCTGTTCGGGCGTGCCGACCAGCGCGGTGCTGTTGGAGCGGCCGCCGATTTCCTGCGCAATGGCGGTCCACAGCCGCTTGTCGAGCCGTGAGCCCTTCCCGGCTGCGGCCAGCAGGCGCTTGGCGCCCTCGCTCTGCTGGGGACCTCCGCGGTTGTAGCCTTGCACCACGCGAAGGCGCTTCGTCTCGGCGAGAATGCTCTCGGCGCGCGCCCATGCGGCCTCTTCGGTCTCGGCGAGGATCGGACGGAACGACACCGAGAAGCGCACGCTGCGCCCGTGCTTCGCAGCCTCGGCGCGAACGCGCGTGGTGAGCTCGCGCGCCTGGTCGAGCGATTCGCCCCACAGCGCATACACGTCGGCGTACTTGCCGGCCACGGGAATCGCAGCCTCCGACGCGCCGCCAAAATACACCGGCACATGCGGCTTGCCATTGCGCGTCTGCACCGGCTTCACTTCGGAGAACGCTTTCTGGAAGCGGTAGTGCGCGCCTTCGTGGTCGAAAGGCCTCTCGCCGGTCCACACCTTGTGCAGCACCTCCAGGTATTCATCGGTGCGGGCATAGCGCTGGTCATGGTCGAGCCAATCGCCGTCGCGCCGTTGCTCCTCGTCGGAGCCGCCCGAGATGTAGTGCACGCCGAGACGGCCGCCGCTGAACTGGTCGAGCGAGGCGAACTGCCGTGCGGCCAGCGTGGGCGTGACGAAACCAGGGCGGTGCGCCAGCATGAAATGGATGCGCTCGGTGACCGAGGCCGCGTAGGCCACCGTCAGCGTGGCGTCGGGGCCGGTGGAATGGTGCGGCACCAGCACGCGGTCGAAGCCCGCGTTCTCATGTGCCTGCGCAAAGGCGCGCACGTAGTCGCGGTCAATGGCCGGGCCCCTAGGGGCATGGATTTCCGAGACCTTCTGGCCCTGGATCATGCCGATGAATTCAACGTCGTTCTGGCTCATGGTGTCCTCGTGTTTTCAGGATTGAATGCAGGGTTGTTCAGGCCGCAGGCAGGCGCAGTACGCTTTCGAAGCTGCGGTCCCACAAGGGCTTCACGTCGGCCTGGCCGTCGAGCACGCCGATCTTCAGGAAGGTGTCGGCCACCTCCTGATGGCTGCGCACCACGGCGTCGGTGACGGGACCCAGGCTGAAGTCGCCGCTGCGGCCGTTGAAGAGCTCGACCAGGTCGCCGACCGGCACGCGCGTCTCGGCCGATTGCGCGCGCGCATAGGCCAGGAAGTTGCCGTTGATCCATGCGAACGAGCGCTGCAGGCGCTGCAGCAGGTCGCTCAAGGCCGCGCGGCGCAGCGCGTCGTCCAGCGCCCGCGGATTCGCATAAATGGGAAAGTTGCCCGAGAGATAACCCACGCCGGTCTTGATGGTGCGCGCGCCGTACTGCGTGCGCGCAAGCTGGCCGTTGTAGCCGTAGATGGCCCAGGCATCGAGATCACCGCGGGCAAAGGCCGAAAGGCCGTCCGCGGGCGTGAGGCTCACGGCCTGGATGTCGCTGAACGAGAGCCCTGCTTCTGCCAGCTGCTTGGCCAGGTAGTAGTGCGAGGTGGTGGCGCGCACATAGCCCACGCGCTTGCCCTTGAAGTCGGCAATGCTGCGGATCGGCGAATCCTTGCGCGCCAGCGTGGCCTGGTTGTTCAGGTCTTCATGGGTCACGGCCACCAGCTTCACGCTGGATTTCTGGCGCGCCGCGAACACCGGCGGTATCTCGCTGCCCGAGCCCAGGTCGAGCGCGTCGCCGTTGATGGCTTCGATGTGCAGCACGCCGTTGTTGAGCTCGCGCCAGTCGATCTTGTAAGGTGTGTTGGCTTGGCCGGAAGCCTGCAGCAGCGGCCGCCAGAGCCCCTTGTAGGTGCCCACGCGCAGGGTCACGCCGGAAAGGTCGCGTGCCGGCGTTGCGGCCTGCGTTCCACCTGCGGCGACCATCGCGCTCCACGCTGCGGCGGCCTGGATCAGGCCTCGTCGGTCGATCGACAAATCAGATTTCATGGCCCGGACGGTACCGAGGCCGGCGCCGAAAGCGAACGCAGAAAAACGAGTTTGCATATGCGGGATGCGTCGTTTCCGTCATGGCCAGCCGCCGCTAACGTGCCGGACCATGAGTGCACTCCCCCTGCGCCGCCCGCCGGCCATGAACGAAGATCCCGCCCCTGCCACGGTCGACGCCGCATTGCTGGCGCGGCTGTCGTCGCAGTTCGCCGCCACCGCGGCCGACCACGACCGCAGCGGCGCCTTTCCGCGTCCGAACTTCGAGGCGCTGCAGTCGCACGGCCTCATCGGCCTGGTGGCGCCCGCGGCGTACGGCGGCGGGGGCGCCTCGCTGGCAACGGCGCGGCGCGTGATTGCGGCCGTGGCGCGCGGCGAACCGGCCACCGCGCTGATCCTCACGATGACCTACCTGCAGCACCACGCCCTTGCGCGCAGCGACAGCCGCTGGCCGCCGCACCTGCGTGAGCGCGTGCTGCGAGACACAGTGGATCGCGGCGCGCTCATCAATGCGCTGCGCGTCGAGCCCGCGCTGGGTTCGCCCGCGCGCGGCGGGCTGCCCGGGACAGTCGCACGGCGCGAAGGCAGCGACTGGAGGATCGACGGCCACAAGCTCTACACGACCGGCATCGAGGGCCTCTGGTGGCTCGCGGTGTGGGCCCGCACCGACGAAGCCGCGCCGCGCACCGGCGTGTTCCTGGTGCCGCGCGATGCGCCCGGCGTGCGTGTGATCGCGAGCTGGGACCACCTGGGCCTGCGCGCTTCGGGCAGCCACGAGGTGGTGTTCGAGAACGTGGCGATCGACCTTGACCATGCCGTCGACCTGCGTGCCCCGGGCGACTGGGCGCCCGATGCCGGAAGCCAGACAGACATCGACGCGCATGCGACGCAGCAGGCCTGGATGACGGTGCTGCTCGCAAGCCTCTACGACGCGGTGGCGCAGGCGGCGCGCGATTGGCTCGTGAGCTTCTTGAACCAGCGCGCACCCGGCAGCCTGGGCGCGCCGCTCGCAAGCCTGCCGCGCGTGCAGGAGCACGTCGGAGAAATCGCCGCGCTGCTGCGCACCAACCGCGTGCTGCTCGACGATGCCACGCGCGCGGTGGACGAAGGCCGCGCGCAGCCAGCCACCGACAGCGGCCTGCTGAAATACACCGTGACGAACAACGCGATCCGCGCCGTCGAACTCGCGCTGCAGCTGAGCGGCAACCACGGCCTCACACGGCAAAACCCGCTGGAGCGGCACTACCGCGACGTGCTGTGCAGCCGCATCCACACGCCCCAGAACGACGCGATCCTGATCGCGGCCGGCGTGCGTGCATTGCAGCCGTCAAGAGGAGCCGCCGCATGACCGACCTGCTCTTCCCCAAGGCATCGCGCCGCGGCTGGCTCAAGCAGAGCGCGGCTTTCTCGCTCACGGCCGCCGGCGCGCTGCGCGCATGGGCGCAGCCTCAGACCACGCTGGTGCTCGGCGACCAGGCCGGCGGACTGCGCGCGCTGTTCGAAGCCTCGAAGGCGCTCGAGGACGCGCCCTTCGCCTACCGCTGGGCCAACTTCCAAGGTGCGGCGCCGCTGTTCGAAGCGCAGCGCAGCGCGGCGGTCGACACGGCCGTGGCCGGCGACCTGCCGGTGCTGGCCGCGGCCGTCGGCCGAACGCCGCTGAAGATCGTCGCCACGCGCGTGGGCAAAGCTGACGCGCTCGGCATCGTGGTGCAGCCCGATTCGCCATTGAAGAAGGTGGCCGACCTGCGCGGCAAGACGGTGATCGTGTCGTCCGCGCGCGGCAGCATCTCGCAATATCAGTTGTATGGCGCGCTGGAAGAAGCCGGCGTGCGGCGCGACGAGGTCACGGTGAAGTTCGTGCTGCCGACCGATGCAGCCGCGGCCTTCGCTTCGAAGCAGATCGACGCCTGGGCCGTCTTCGATCCCTACTACACGATCGCGCTGCAGCAGGGCGGGCGCATCCTGCGCGACGGGCGCGGCATCAACACGGCGCTGGGCTTCATCACCGCGAGCGAGCCTACGCTGGCCGACTCCGCCAAGCGCGCGGCCATCGTGCAGTTTCTCGAGCGGCTCGCGCGTGCCGGCGAATGGGCGCTGGCCAATCCCGAGGCGTATGCGCAGGCCTACAGCCAGCTCACGCGCCTGCCGATCGAATCGGCCCGGATCATCACGGCGCGTGCCTCGGTGACCGGCAGGCCTGTTTCCGAAGCCGACATCGCCGCCCTGCAATCGGTGGCCGACCGCTCGACGCGCGACGGCATCCTGCCGGTGCGCGTGGACGTGCGCGCGATCACCGATGCGCAGGTGTGGACACGGCCGGCGTGAGCCGCATATCGGGCATCGCGCCGCTGCGCGAGTTCGTGGGCGCAATCGGCCGCCTGCTCGACGGCGGCCCGGACGAGCCGCGCATTCTGTCCGAAGGCGGCGCACTGCTTCGCACGCTGGTGGCGCGGGACGACTGGCTGCCCGACGCCTTTGCCCAACCCGACCTCACGCGCTACCAGCAGTTTTTGCTGTACGCCGACAGCACCGAACGCTTCTCGGTCGTGAGCTTTGTCTGGGGACCGGGGCAGGCGACGCCGGTGCATGACCACACGGTGTGGGGCCTCATCGGCATGCTGCGCGGCGCCGAGTACAGCCAGGGCTATGCCGTGGGCAATGATGGCCGGGCGCGCCCCGAGGGCAAAGCCGTGCGCCTGGAAGCGGGGCACGTGGCGGCCGTGTCTCCGCGTATCGGCGACCTGCACCGCGTGCACAACGCGCATGCGGACCGCGTGTCGATCAGCATCCACGTGTATGGCGCCAACATCGGCGCCGTGCGGCGGCATACTTACCCGGCCGAGGGCGAACGCAAGCCCTTTGTCTCGGGCTACTCCAACACGCTTCTTCCCAACCTGTGGGACCGCTCCGCCGAACTCAGATCGACGACCTCCGCATGACGACCTCTGCCTCTGCCTCTGCCTTTGCCTTTCCCCTTGTGCCATTTGCCACAGTGCGCGCGCGCCTCTTCGCGCGCGAAGAAACCGCGCTGCTCGACGTGCGCGAGGAAGATCCCTTCGCACAGGAGCATCCGCTGTGGGCCGCGAACCTGCCGCTGTCGCGCATCGAGATCGAAGCCTGGCGACGCATTCCGCGGCTGGACACCTTCATCGTGCTGTACGGCGCGCATGGCGACGCCGACCTGGCGCCGCTGGCAGCGCGCACGCTGGCTTCGCTTGGCTATACGAACCTGCACCTGCTCGAAGGCGGCTTGGAGGGCTGGCGCGCGGCCGGCGGCGAGCTGTTCCGCGACGTGAACGTGCCGAGCAAGTCCTTCGGCGAACTGGTCGAGCACGAGCGGCACACGCCGTCGCTTTCTGCACCCGAGGTGAAGGCGCTGGTCGACGGCAAGGCCAATGTGGTGGTGCTCGACGCGCGCCGCTTCGACGAATACCGCACGATGAGCATTCCATCGGCCACCAGCGTACCCGGCGCGGAACTGGTGCTGCGCGTGCGAGAGCTGGCACCCGATCCCGCCACGCAGGTGATCGTCAATTGCGCAGGCCGCACGCGCAGCATCATCGGCACGCAATCGCTGGTGAATGCGGGCATTCCGAATCCCGTAGCGGCCCTGCGCAACGGCACCATCGGGTGGAAGCTTGCGGGGCAGGTGCTCGACCATGGGGCGGACCGACAGGCACCTGCCACGGTGTCCGATGCGCACCGCGCAGAGGCACAAGCCGATGCGCGGCGCGTGGCTGACAAGGCCGGCGTGCGCCGCATTGCCCTCGATGCGCTGCATGCGCTCGAAGCACCGGGGCGCACGCTGTACCGTTTCGACGTGCGCACGCCCGAGGAATACGAGGCAGGCCATCCGTCCGGTTTTGTGAGCGCGCCGGGCGGCCAACTGGTGCAAGAAACCGACCATCAGGTGCCAGTGCGCGGCGCGCGCATCGTGCTGGCCGACGACGATGGCGTGCGTGCTTCGATGAGTGCGTCGTGGCTCGCGCAGATGGGGTGGGAGGTTTATGTGCCCGACGTGGTGCCGGCCGCCTCGGCCTTCACCGAGAAGGCGGCGCCGCCGCCGGTCTATCCGCTGCCAGCGCTTGCCATTCGCGAGATCTCGCCCAATGACCTGGCGGCCTTGCTGAAGCAGCCGGCAGCAACGGCCGTGATCGACGTGACCACCAGCGCCAATTATGTGAAGCGGCACATTCCCGGCGCCTGGTATGCCATTCGCGCTCAGTTGGCAGAGGCCATCGGCACGGCCATTCCGCCGGCTCAACGCTATGTGCTGACCTGCGGCAGCAGCCTGCTCGCGCGCTACGCCGCGGCCGACCTGCGCCAACACCTCGACGCACAGGGCCAACGCGACGTGGAAGTGCTGGTGCTGGCGGGCGGCAACGCGGCCTGGTTCGCGGCGGGCTACGAAGGCGAGTCCGGTGAGACGTGGCTCGCGACGCAGCGCACTGACCGCTACCGCCGGCCTTACGAAGGCACGGACGCATCGCCAGAGGCCATGCAAGCGTATCTGGACTGGGAGTACGGTCTCGTCGGGCAGCTGGGCCGCGACGGCACGCACCATTTCAAGGTGATCTGAGAACGGGTCATCGGGCTGCGCGGCCGTCGGACGCGGCCTGCAACGGCCAGTCACATTATTTCGCGCGGGTAAAGGAGGTCATCCGACGATGGCGCAGGGCGTTTCTTGGGAATATCGATCAACTCGTCCCAGGAGCACCCCATGAGACTGCCCGTTCTCGCCCTTTCGGCCGCCTCGCTGGCCGCCGTCGTTCTCACCGGTTGCGTGGTCGCACCGGCGCAGCCGGTCTATGCCACGCCTCCTGGCGTAACTTATGTGGCACCAACCTATGCAGCGCCAGGCGTGGGCTTCGTGTGGAACTACCACCCGCGCTACGGATATGGCTGGCACCACCCGCGCTACGGCTGGCACCGCGGGTGGCGATAGGCTCGCCCCCAGTGTCTTCGCGCACTTCGTGTCGCTGCGCCAACCCCTACCGGGGGCCACACCAGCGGCCCGGCAAAGCCGGTTCCGCGGTAGAGCTTGGCTCGCCCCCAGTCTTCGCGCACTTCGTGTCGCTTCACCAACCCCCTACCGGGGGCAACACCAGCGGCCCGGCAAAGCCGGTTCCGCGGTGTTCCACGAAAATGACAAAGCCCCAGAAGAGGGGCTTTTGATCAATTCGTTTCGGCGCTCTTGAAGAGAGCCGCGACCTTGCGCTTGGTCTTGATGTTGCTCGAGATGCCGCGTGCGGGCGCGGCCTTGGCGGCGGCTTCCCAGGCGGGGGTGGCGTCGGCCTGGCCCGGTTCGTAGGGCTTGTCGAAGAACGGATCGCGCGGCGCTGAGGGCGCGCGGTGCGGGCGCCCGCCACCGCGGCGCGCATCGGCGCCGATGCTGCTGCGTTCGCGCGGCTGGTCGAGCACGTCGCGTGCGTCGCCGGCCTCGCCTTCTTCGCGCCAGTGGCGGCGGCCGTCGTTGATGCGGCCGCGCGGCTTGTCTTCTTCGAACTCGACGGGTTCGAGCTCGATCTTCTTCTTGATCAGCTTCTCGATGTCGGCCACCAAGCGCGCATCGTTGCCGCCGCTGGCAAAGCTCACGGCCAGGCCCGACGCGCCGGCACGGCCGGTGCGGCCGATGCGGTGCACGTAGTCTTCGGCGTTGAACGGAATGTCGAAATTGAACACCGCCGGCACGTCCTTGATGTCGAGGCCGCGGGCCGCGACGTCGGTGCACACCAGAAGATCGACTTCGCCGGCCTTGAACGAGGCGAGCGCCTTCAGGCGTTCGTCCTGGCTCTTGTCGCCATGCAGCGCGGTGGTGCGCAGGCCGTCGCGCTCCAGCGAGCGTGCGAGGCGCGCGCAGCCGAGCTTGCTGTTGACGAACACGAAGGCCTGCGTGATGCCGCGCTGCTTGACGATCTGCTTGAGCGCGCGGCGCTTGTCGTCGTCGGAGACACTGTAGAAATGCTGCTCGACGGTGGACGCCGTTTCATTCGGCCGCGCCACTTCGATGGTGACTGGGTTCTGCAGGTAGCTGCCGGCCAGGCGCTTGATCTCGGGCGAGAAGGTGGCCGAGAACAACAGCGTGGTGCGCTGCTTGGGCAGGTAGCTCAGGATGCGCTGCAGATCGGGCAGAAAGCCGATGTCGAGCATGCGGTCGGCCTCGTCGAGCACCACGTACTCCACCTGGTTGAGCACCGCGTTCTTGGCCTCGATGTGGTCGAGCAGCCGGCCCGGCGTGGCCACCAGCACTTCGACGCCCTTCTTGAGCTCGAGCGTCTGCGGCTTCATGTCGATGCCGCCGAAGACCACCGTGCTGCGCAGGTTGGTGTACTTGGCGTACAGCTTGACCTGCTGGGCCACCTGGTCGGCCAGCTCGCGCGTGGGCAGCAACACCAGTGCTCGCACCGGGTGCCGCGCGGGCGAGGTGGACGAGTTCTCGTGCTTGAGCATGCGCTGCAGCAAGGGCAGCGAAAAAGCCGCGGTCTTGCCGGTGCCGGTCTGCGCGGCCCCCATCACGTCCTGGCCCGAAAGCACGACCGGAATGGCCTGCTCCTGGATGGGAGTCATGGTCTCGTAGCCCATTTCGGCTACGGCGCGCGCCAGCGGTTCCGCCAGCGATAGATTGGAGAAGGAGCTTGTCATTAAGCCCTCTATTGTCGCACTGCCGCAAAAAATGGCAGTGACGGCCGCGTGACAACGCCCGCGCCAGCGGCATTGCTACTTATTTCATAGCATCAATGTGAATAACCACGGGCGCTTCACGCCCCGGGCATCAAAGATTGCGTGCGTTGAAGGTATCGCAGGACTTCACGTCGCCGCTTTGGTACCCCGCCCCAAACCAGCGTTGGCGCTGCGCGCTGGACCCGTGGGTGAAGCTGTCCGGCACCACGGCACGGCCTGCGGAGCGCTGCAATGCGTCGTCGCCGATCTTCTGCGCGGCATTCATCGCGGCTTCGATGTCACCCGGGTCAAGCCACTTCTTCGACTCCTGCGAATGGTGGGCCCAGATGCCGGCAAAGCAGTCGGCCTGCAGCTCGACGCGAACGCTCAGCGCGTTGTTCTGCGACTGGCTCAGGCGGCCGCGCATGCCGTCCACCTTGGCAGTGACGCCAAGTTCGTCCTGCACGTGATGGCCGACCTCGTGCGCAATGACGTAAGCCTGCGCAAATTCGCCGGGCGCGCCGAGCTGGTTCTTGAGCGTGTCGTAGAAGCCCAGGTCGATATAGACCTTCTTGTCGCCGGGGCAGTAGAACGGACCCATGGCGGCCTGGCCGGTGCCGCAGGCCGTGGGCGTGGCGCCGCGGAAAAGCACGAGCCGGGGCGGCTGGTAGGCGCCGCCGTTCTGCCGGAAGATGCCCGTCCAGACCACCTCGGTGTTCTTGAGCACGGTCGAGACGAAGGCCGCTTCGCGGTCGCCCGAAGGCGGTTTGGGTGCGGGGCCTTGCTGTTGCTGCTGCACCTGGACCTGCTCGCCACCGCCGCCGCTCAGCATGCTGAGCACGGTCAGCGGATTGATGCCGAAGATCCAGCCCGCGACCAGCGCGACCGCGATGGTGCCGATGCCGATGCTGCGTCCGCCGATGAAACTGCCACCACCGCCGCCCTCACTGCGGCGGTCTTCGACGTTGTCGGATTGTTCGTTGCCTTCCCATCTCATCGAGGTCTCCTTGCCGGCCTTGCAGAAGTGTGCCGGAGCGTCGCTGGATGGTACTTTGTCCGTGCCGGTGCCTTGTAAGCAAAACAGGCATTTGCATGCCTGCGGGGACGCCGTCGGAAACGAGGGACGCGAAGGGTACCCCGCAGCTACGTCAGGCCTTGGGGAGCGTCACGCCGCGCTGGCCCTGGTACTTGCCGCCGCGGTCCTTGTAGCTGGTTTCGCAGACCTCGTCGCTCTCGAAGAACAGCACCTGCGCGCAACCCTCGCCCGCGTAGATCTTGGCAGGCAGCGGCGTCGTGTTGCTGAATTCGAGCGTCACGTAGCCTTCCCATTCGGGCTCGAACGGGGTCACGTTGACGATGATGCCGCAGCGCGCATAGGTGCTCTTGCCCAAGCAGATGGTGAGCACGTTGCGCGGGATGCGGAAGTACTCGACCGTGCGCGCCAGCGCAAAGCTGTTGGGCGGAATGATGCAGTAGTCGCCGTGCATGTCGACGAAGCTCTTCTCGTCGAAGTTCTTCGGGTCGACCACGGTGCTGTGGATGTTGGTGAAGACCTTGAATTCAGGTGCGCAACGGATGTCGTAGCCATAGCTCGAGGTGCCGTAGCTGATGATCTTGTGGCCGGCGGCCTCGCGCACCTGGCCGGGCTCGAAGGGCTCGATCATGCCGTTCTTCTCGGCCATGCGCCGGATCCATTTGTCGCTCTTAATGCTCATATGCGGTCGCTGATTGCTGCTGCGGGGGGAATGGCGCGAATTGTGGCATGCGCCATGGCCCAGCCCCTGCCTTGGCGTCCTCGCAAGCTTCGGGGCTGCTACCCCGCCTGCGAAATCACCGTGCGTTCGACCAGCCGGTCGTCGCCCAGCACAATCATCGAGAAGAGCAGTTCCTCGAGGTTGTTTGCCAGTGCGGTCTTGCGCGCCAGCAGCGGCGTGGCCGCCGGATTGAGCACCAGAAAGTCGGCCTCGCAGCCGGGCTGCAGATTGCCGATGACGCCATCGAGCCCCAGCGCGCGCGCCGCGCCGCCGGTGTGGCGCCACCACAGCTGCGAAGGGGCGATGCTCAGGCCGGTCTTGGTCTGCCCCTCGCGTCCCACGTAGTAGGCCGCCATCATCGTGTGGAAGGGGCTAAAGCTGGTGCCGCCGCCCACGTCGCTGGCCA
>Ga0102593_1001506_pt1 | contig 22450 bp, 20 predicted proteins | sample AraplaCol_mMS_r2_2_FD_76862 | JGI IMG/M metagenome (GOLD analysis project Ga0102593, IMG submission 76862) | Arabidopsis root microbial communities from North Carolina, USA - plate scrape MF_Col_mMS_r2 (SPADES assembly) (version 2) | ecosystem: Host-associated > Plants > Roots > Endosphere...
ACTGTACCCAACCACGTCCGCAGCCAGGATTGCAGCCAGCTTTCGGCTCTCGCTCATGGCGCCGTCTCCTCACTTTCAGGATAGCAGGGAGACAGGGAGCAAGAAAGAACTTTCAGCCGCTGCTCAGGGCGCTCTCGGTTGCGATCGAGCTGGACGCAGCCGACGTTGTAGCCCTAAGCAATGACTGCTCTTCAGACCCCCGGCCGATCGACGCTGTCGTTGCAGAGGTCCGCTCAAGGTCAGGTCACGACGATGTCCGAGCCTCGAATATATGCTCTTTGAAGATCTGCAGCCTGCTCCAGTCCTCTTAAGTCCGCAATTTCGGCATTCTCACTCAACGCCGAAACCGCAGCTTCGCGCCTCCATGCACGAACCCGCTTCGCGGGAGGACGTGCGCCAGGAGGTTGGCGCGATTATCTGAAGTTCTAGGCAGGCTGTAGGTGTTGCCTGACCATGGAGTTCCCTTCAACGAAAGGAGGTGGAGAGGGCCCGCTCTTTATGAACTGTCAGACCAAGGCTCGTCCTACAGAGCCGCCACCATCCGCGAAGAGGATCTGTCCGGTAATGTAGGATGCGTCCTCCGAGAGCAGAAAGGCGATCGCGGCGGCGATCTCCTCCGGCTTACCCAGGCGCCTCATCGGAATCATCGAAAGAAAGCGAGCTTCGGCCTCGCTGCCGGCGGGGGTATTTCGCCGAAACATCTCGGTCTCGGTCGGACCGGGCGCAACGGCGTTGACGGTCACGCCGGTCTCGGCGAGTTCCATCGCCCATGTTCGCGTGAGACTGTTGACCGCGGCCTTCGCAGCCGCATATCCGCTCCTGAGCGGTGTCCCGGTCGTCACGAGGCTCGTCACGTTAACGATCCTTCCCCATCTCTTCTCCATGAGACTTGGCAGGACGGCCTGGGTGGTCTGGATGGTCTGGATTGTCGTGTGGATATTCAAGCGGAGCATGTCGTCGACGTCGGCCAGATCGATCTCCCCGAGACGGTGGAGTTTGGCCATCCCGACATTGTTCACCACGCCGTCGAAGGAGTACTTCTTCGCCATGTCTGCCAATGCCTCGGCGGCAGCGCTGTCGTCATCGAGATCGATAGCGGCCAGCTCCCCAGGGAAGGTCGAGTCCTTTCCACGTGCGATGCCGACAACCAGATGGCCGGATTCGGCGAGGCGATGTGACAGCGCTCTGCCAATGCCTCTGCTCGCACCGGTGTCGAGAAACGTTCGTGTCTTCATGGTCGTATTTTTCCTCTTATCGAGTGCGCAGGGCTCGACAATCCAACATCCGCAGTAGCGAGCAGAGGTGAACGTCGGCAGACCCGGAAATTCTCATTTGCTCAATGAGCGTGATCGCAAGCGTTTCCGCAGCGGCGAGGCTCTACTTTCCATCGGGAGCTGAATATCGCCTTGCAGATGTCGGCCCGCTCGAACGTTGGATCCTTGAACGCGAGGACGTCGTCGTTGAATGTACCGAACGTGCTCTGAGGACGATGCTTCATTCCATGATAGAAGGCTTCAATGATGCCGTCTGCGAAGGCGTCCTCGCGAGGATATGCTGCGACGACAGCCTCGCGTTCCGCGGCGGAAAACTCGTCGAAACCACGTCCGACCACGTCCATTCCGGCGCCCGCCTGAACCAGTGCGATCTCCGGGCGCATGAATTCCGGAATGCCGGGAGTGGTGTGAAGCGCGACAGCGTTCCAGACGATCTCGATCTGCCCTGGCGCGATCCCACGGCTTCTAAGGAAGTCGGCTGCGGCATTGGCACCGTCGACCTCGAAGCGGAGTTGGCTGTCGCCATACTGCTCTGTCAGTCCGAGGTCGTGGAACATGCAAGCCGTGTAAAGCAGTTCAGGGTCGAAGATCATTCGCTTTCTGTTTCCGGTCATCGCTCCCCAGAAGTAGACCCGGACGGAGTGATGAAAGAGCAGCTCGCTTTCGGTGTCCCGGATGAATTCGGTGACTTCGCGGGCAATCTGGCTGTCAGGGATTCCTACTCCCTCTGGTATTTTCGACATGGGAAAACCTCTTAGCTGGAGCTGCAATCGTCGCATGCCCACGGGGAATTCCGCATCAGGCAGCAGAAGTTGCGGCGATGGAAATGAGGGTTCTTGTCCGCCATCACGTCGGCGAGACCTGTTCCCTGAGTGACCTCCGGTCGGTGCTCCAGGCCATCGTAAAGTGCCTGGAGTAGGCCTTCAGCGAAGCCGGCTCCGCGCGGATATGCTGCTTCGACTGCAGCGCGCTGGTCTTCATTGAACCGGTCATAGTCGGCGCCGACGAGGTCCATCATGACGCCTTCGGCGGTCAGGCACGCGATAGGGTCCAGATGTGCCGAAATCCCCGGTGTCGTGTGCAGCGCGATCGCGAGCCAGACCTTCTGCATGTCGTCTTCCGAGATGCCGTGGCCGCGAAGAAAGTCACGGGCGGCGTTCGCGCCGTCGACTTCGAAGCGCAGTCGGCTCTCCTTGAAGCCCGCTGTCAGGCCGATGTCGTGGAACATGGCCGCCGCGAAGAGCAGTTCCGGATCAAAGTTCAGGCCCCTCTGCTGCCCGGCCATCGCGCCCCAGAAATAGACACGCGTGGAGTGCTCGAACAGCAACGCGCTCTCCATCTCTCGGACAAACTCGCTCGCTTCGCGGGCCAGCCTGCTGTCCGGAATCCTGATGCCGGAAATTTCAACGACAGCCATGTTCCGTCCTCCGTCAGGCCTCGAGGACCGCTTGAGGCGTGTTGCGGAAGCTGATCGCCATGCGATTGTAGCTGTTCATCAGACTGATGGCGATCGTTAGATCGACAAGCTGCTTCTCGTCGAAGACCCGGCGCACCGCCTCGTATGCGCCGTCCGGTACGCCTGTGTCCGCAACAAGAGTCACGGTTTCTGCCCAGGCGAGCGCGGCGCGCTCGGCCTCGCTGAAGAGGCTGCCGCCTTCCTCCCATGCCTGGACCAGCGCGAGCTTTTCGATCTTCACGCCGCGCTTCAGGAGCTCGCGCGTGTGCATGTCGAGGCAGTAGGCGCAGTTGTTGATCTGGGATACGCGCAGATATACGAGGTCTACCAGTTCACCCGGCAGACCGCTCTGGAGCACGTAGCCATAGACGCCGCCGAGCGCCTTGGCGCCGTTTGGAGCAACCTGATTGTAGTCGAGCCTTTTTGTCATCGTTCGAGTTCCTTTTATTCCTTGACAGGGGTGGTGAGTTTCGTCTCGTCGGTATCGACGACGAAGACGGCAAGCAGTTTTGCCGGCACCGTGTCGCTGGCGTTGCGGCTGATCGAGTGAACGGCGCCGGGCTCCTCGAACCAGCTTTCGCCCGCCTTGTACCTACGGGTTTCGCCGTCGTTGACCTTCGACTCCACCTCGCCCGAGAGGACGTAGGCGTAGATGAAGGCGGACGGAGCGTGTGTGTGCGGGAGCGAGGAAGCGCCGGGCGCGTAGTCAACCTCGACGACGCGCATGGACTTGCCGGGAATGTTGGCGAGCGCGTGGGCGAACTTCGGCGTGACGCTTTCCCGCTCGGCGTCGTGGGCCGGCACCGGTCCCGCAATCGAAATTGCAACCGTAAGCGCAGCTGCAGCGCGATTTATCGATCGTTTCATGGTTCATTCTCCTTCAGAGACGCATTCAAAATGCCCTCATCATGATCCAGAAAAAAGAACCAAGAACTCGAAGAATGAGTGTACCATGACGAGATGAGCACGCTGCTGAAGTTGACCGTGGACAGGGCGGAATCACACTCCCTGTCCGAGCAGATCCGCAGGGGGATCGCCAGAGCCATAGAGGATGGGGTACTTGAACCGGGTGCAAGACTTCCCTCGTGGCAAGATCTTGCAGTCCAGCTCGGTGTCGCACGGGGAACGGTACGGACCGCCTACGAGAAGCTCGCCGCCGCGCAGTTGATCGAAGCTTCGGGGGCCGCGGGAACGCGTGTGGCCGATCGTCCCCGCTCCGGTTCCAGAAGGGGGACGTCGCCGACGGCAGGCTCATTTATTGAGACGTATCTTGAGATGACTCAAGGGCCAGCACTGTTTCAGATGGGCGTTCCGGCATCTCATGCGATGCCGTCCAAATTGCTCGCCCGGCTGCGTGCAAGTGCCGTTCGCGCCGAGCTGAGTGCGCCGCCTCTGTACCCGGATCCTCGCGGAGAGCTCGAGTTGAGACGTGAAATCGCAGCGTATCTGGCCGTGGCCAGAGGGATCAACTGCTCGGCTTCTCAGGTCATCATCACCGGCGGCTTCGCAGGCGGATTTGGAATGACCCTCAACGTCCTCGGACTGCATGGCCACAGCGCGTGGTTCGAGGATCCGGGATTTCCCTGGACCCGGCGGGCACTTGAACTTGCTCATGTGCTTCCGGTCCCGGTCCCGGTCGACGGCGAAGGCCTTAACGTCGACCACGGAACACGCAACTACCCCGAAGCGAAGCTCGCGGTGCTGACGCCGGGCCAGCAAGCACCGCTCGGGACAACATTGTCGTTGCAGAGACGTCTCCAGCTCCTCGAGTGGGCGGAGCGCAGCGGAGCCTGGATCGTCGAGGACGACTACCTCAGCGAACTCCAGTTGAGCGGGCGGGCTGCGCCGGCGCTCGCCTCGATCGATAACGGCGGCCGTGTCATTCATATTGGTTCGTTCAGCAAGACGATCAGTCCGGCCCTCCGGCTCGGTTTCGTTATCGCTCCTGCCGAACTCGCAGGCCGGTTCGCCGAAGTGGCGGCCTGCCTGTCTCCGCCTCCAGGTCCGTCGGTTCAGTTGGCGATTTCCGAGTTCATACGAGAAGGGCACTACATGCGGCACCTGAGGAGGATCAAACGTGCCTACGCGGCGGCCCGGCAGCCGGTTCTCGACTATTTCCGCGACGCCCTGGGCCCGGATTCGGTCTCGGCTCCGGGCCTGTCGGTCCTCCTTAAACTGCCTAAGGGCGCGCCCGACGTTGCGATCGCCAGGGATGCATTGACCTTCGGTACGTTTCCCGCATCGCTTTCGCCCTGGTACGCGTCCGCTGAAATGGCAGAGGCGGGGCTGCTGCTCGGCGTCGCGACCGCACCTATCAAGAATGTGGTGCGGACGTGCGAGCGCCTGATCGAGACAATCACGCGATGTTCGGAGGGTGCAGCCAAATCGTCTTATTCGACGCTTCTTCAATGTCGGGCCGATCCCGATTGAACAAAGGGTTGGCTATGGTGCTCATTGAGGAATTCCACGGCAGGAGCTTCGCATGCGCTCAGTAGCTGTTGTCGTCTTTCCCGGCGTCCAAGCAATCGACGTTTCCGGTCCGATGGACGTGTTCGAGGAAGCGAATGCACTTCTGCCGGAGGCCGACAGATATCTGGTCGAGGTTGTCGGACCGGAGGGCATTTTCGCGGCCTCAAACGGCATGCGGATGGAAGCGCACCGAACATACGACGAAGCCACCAGCGGCTACGATCTTGTACTCGTAGCCGGCGGCCCGAAACTTCCCGATGACCTCCCGGACGCGGGCATGTTGGAATGCATCCGGCGCTTGTCGAAGATTTCGGTCCGAACGGGATCGGTTTGCACGGGCGCGTTCCTCCTTGGACATGCAGGTCTTCTTGGTGGAAAGCGGGTGACGACGCATTGGCAAAATGCCGACGCTCTTGCGGAGCGCTTCCCAGACGCCGTCGTGGACCGCGACCGTATCTACGTCAAGGACGGCGGTCTGCTGACCTCGGCCGGAGTGACAGCCGGGATCGATCTTGCGCTCGCCATCGTGAGGGAGGACCACGGAACGGAGATCGCTCTGACAGTCGCAAAGCGTCTTGTCGTCGTCGCCCAGCGCCAGGGCGGGCAGTCGCAGTTTAGTCCATATGTGGTGGCGCCGGCGGATCCCAAGTCTCCGCTGGCGGCCATCTCGGAGTTTGTCATGGCGAACCTGAGGTCCCGCCTGACGGTGGACGAGCTTGCCGACCACATCCACATGAGCCGCAGGAGCTTTGCTCGTCTGTTTGCGGAGCAGGCGCGAACGACGCCAGCCGAGTTCGTCGAGAACGCCCGGCTGGACGCCGCCCGCAACCTATTGGAAGGAAGCCGTCTGGCACTCAAGGAGATCGCGTTCGAATGCGGGTTTGGTACACCACACCGTATGCGGCAGGTCTTCCTACGAAGGCTGAGCGTCACCCCCGGTCAGTACAGAGCGAGCTTTCAACAGATGGAAGAGCAGCTCACCCAATAGGACGGTGTAGTTGCCGCCTAGCTCTCCCACTTCGACTGGAGAATGAGATCCGCGAAGTCCACACGTCGGTAGGTTGGATCCATCTTTGACAGCACGTCCGCCTTCACGTTGCCAAAAGTGGTCTCAGGCTTCCGGATCGTTCCCATGCAGAAGGATGACAGGATGCCGTGCTTGAACTTCAGGCCGCGCGGGTGGCATGCGCAGACGTCCTCACGCTGTTCATCTGTGAAGTCGTCGTAGCCGATGCCGAGCACGTCCATCTCGACCCCGGCAGTCACGAGGGCGACGGTCGGTCGCTTATACTGAGGGATGCCCGGCGTCGTGTGAAGCGCGATCGAGTCCCAAACGTCGTCGACGTCGCGCTCCGATATGTCGTAGGCGCTCAGGAAATCCCGTGCCGCGTTCGCTCCGTCGACCTCGAAGCGTTCCGTCTCGCTCGCGTGCGAATCCATGAGACCCATATCGTGAAACATGGCGCCAATGTACAAAAGTTCTGCGTCGTAGCTCAGGCCCTTGCGATCACCCGTCAGGGCGCCGAACAGGAAGACCCGTCGCGAGTGGTGGTAAAGCAGGTCCGTTTCGGTATCTCGAACTATCTCCGTTGCTGCCTTCGCCATGGAGCTGTCGGGAATTTTGACACCTGCAATGATGATGGGGATGTCGGTCATGTCTTTTCCTTAAAGGGTTAAAGTTGATGGTGCCGACAGTCGCTCCTTACGAACCCTGGTTCAAACATGACGAGGATGCTGTTTGTGCCAAATTGCATCCAAAAAAGGCCAGCCGCAGCACTCTATAGTGCAGCCTTTCCGATCGACGCGCCGCCATAGACGTGAAGCGTCTGGCCGGTGACGAAGGCAACTCCCGAGACGGAAGAATTTCTGCAAGCCGTCGCCGCGACGTGTCATGCTCGAGAGAATATCGTCAACGTGGGCGCGAGGTTAATGCGCGCTCAAGTGGCACATGGCCTGAGGCCGATATATCAAACCGGCGACGACGGTGAAGACACTAGTGTGTTCCATTGTACTCGATACCGCGTAGCAGCGCCTGATCCTGCGCTTCCTTCAATATCTGGTCGATGAGAAATGTAAGAAGAGCGGCGGTCGCGCCTTCGGTTGCTTTCATATGTGCGGCCTTTGTGTGCGGTCGCACAGGGCCGCTGGCCAAGATGGCCTCCTGACCGGATGCCAGGGACGATCGGTGCCGGGCGCGATATCTTGGGTAGCACGCCAAGGCGCCGATCGCGTTGGTGTTTCCCTCCTGAACTTGTTGATCCGCTTGAAACCGCGTCCCTCGCGTCCTGCTGCGGCTTTCGGTCCTGCCAGGCTCGCACTGGCCGCAACGGCGTTGCCGTCCTCCACTGCCGTTTCGGCCCTTCGGGTGCCGGCCAGCGCTTGAAGCCCGGCTTTTGGACCGCCGTAGCAGGTCGCGATGGTCGCGACCCCAAAGCGGAGGTTCCAACATGACAAGGCAGCAAACCAGCCAACGATCCGACATCCACGGCCGCATCACCGACACGATCATTGCCGCTCTCGAACAGGGTGTCCGTCCCTGGATCCAACCCTGGCATAGCGCTTATCCGTCCGATCCGGTCTCACGACCGCTGCGCTTCCATGGCGCACCCTATTCCGGGATCAACGTCATTCTCCTCTGGTCGGAGGCAATCGCCCGCGGCTTCTCGTCCTCGACCTGGATGACCTTCCGCCAGGCGCTCGAACTTGGCGGCGCGGTTCGCAAGGGCGAAAGCGGAACGACGGTCGTCTTTGCCAGCTCGATCATCCGTACCGAAACCGCTGATGGCGGCGATGATGTCGAACGCTCCATCCCCTTCATGAAAGCCTACACCGTCTTCAATGCCGATCAGATCGATGGCCTCGATGCCCGGGTCCAACCAACAGCAAGCCTGTCGGATCCATTCGACCGCATCGGTGAGGCCGGTCGCTTCTTCGCCAACACCGGCGCCATGATCCGTCATGGTGGCACATCGGCCTACTATGCCGCAGCCCACGACTATATTCAGATGCCGCACTGCGACGCCTTCCGGGACGATGCCTCTTACGTTGCCATCCTCAGCCATGAATTGACGCACTGGACATCGGCCAAGGGACGGCTCGATCGCGATCTCAGCCGCTATGGGACGGATCGCAGTGAGCGTGCCCGGGAAGAACTGATTGCCGAACTCGGCAGCGCATTCTTATGCGCCGATCTCGGGATCGTTCCGGAACTTGAACCGCGTCCCGATCATGCAAGCTACATCGATAGCTGGCTGACGGTGCTCCGCGGCGACAGGCGCGCGATCTTTGCGGCGGCCTCACAGGCACAGCGTGCCGTCGATTACCTGCACCACCTGCAACCGCACATCGCAGACGAGGGGGCGGCGTGAGCCGCCCTTTCACGCCTGACGATGCCGCATGGAAAACAGGACCCCGCCCAACCGCGCGGGGTCTTCCCATTTACGTGTTCAGGGCATCCTTCAGCAAGCTTCTGATTAGATTCGCGAGCGATGACCGCTGCTCGCGCTGAGAGCACCCCACCTCTTAAGTTTGCGGCTTTTCGAACAGTCCTGCAAATTCAGGGTCCACGTAATATCTGAGCTTTCCGGCCGCAATCGGCCGCTGTCCTGCGATGAACAGGATCTCGACACTGGCGGGCAGGTTGCGGACCTCATCGGGGGTCAGAAGCGGGCGGGCGACATGCTGCTCGGCCAACGAGAGACCGGTCTTTTCGGAATCGAGCGCGCGCGCAATCGTATTGAACACGACGGTCTCCTCACCGAGCAGGTCGGAGACCAGCCGGGCACTGTCATGATCATTGACCCCGAAGACCTGCAACACGCCGGCATTCGATATGAACGTGCCGGCGCGCTGGGCATAGGTGGCGCGTAGCTGATGAATGTCCTGAACGATGGGCCAGAGCTGCACGCCGTAGCCTGCCATCAGCCCCATGGCCCGTTCGATCGGGGCGAGATGACCAAGGGCTGCAAACTCATCGAGGAGATATAGGACGGGTGGTGTCGACGAACGTGGCGCCGATGAAACTGGCGCCAATGAAACTGACGAAGGGGAAAAGCGCGCCATCTCGATCAGGCTCTGGGAGATCAACAGGCGCAGCCAGCGCGAATAGGCCGCGAGCCTGTCTGGCGGCAACACAAGAAAGACGGTCGCCTTTTCTGACTTCAGATCGCCAAACCGGAAATCCGAGCGCGACAGCACGTGGGTCATGCGCGGGCTGTCGAGGAAATGCGTGTGCCGCTGGGCGGCCGAAAGCACGCCGCTTGCCTCACGATCGGACTTGCCAAGATGCCGATTGGCCGCACGCGCGATCAGCCCATTGACCGCATCACTGTCCTGCATCTCGTCGAGCAGGATGCGGAACGCTTCTGGTGCCAGCGTCAGCATGTGCCTCAGCATCGTCAGCGTGCGCCTGTCATCGGGCTGGGTTGCAACGACATGGAGAAGCAGTCCTGCAATCAGGGCCTTGGCTTCCTCGTTCCAGTGAGCATCGCCCGCAAGGCCTGGCTCGTCGAACACGAGCGCATCGGCAAGCGTGGCCGCGTCCTCGGCGACGTCGATACTGTCAGCGTCAAAGCCGCTGAGAGGATTGAAGGCAGCCGATGGCTTGCCGGTAATGCCGAACGGATCGAGGATGTGAACCGGTCCGAAGCGGAGCCGTGCATCGCCCGCTACCCTTGCATTCTCGCCTTTCGGATCAACGCAGATGATCGAACGATCTGCTGTCAACAGGTTCGGGATGATCGTCCCGACACCTTTGCCACTGCGGGTCGGTGCCATCGTGATGAGATGGGCCGGTCCGTCATAGCGAAGAAGCCGGCCGGAGCCGGGCGCGCGGCCGATCAGCAGGCCATCAGGTGATCGCGTCAGCGGTTTGATTTCCCGTTTGCTCGCAAGGCGCGCCGAGCCGTGTGTGTCGTCGCTTGCCATGCCAAAATGCGTGATCAGGGGGGCGGACAGCATCCGCAGGAGCAGCGCCAGTGCAAACAGGAAAAACACGCAGTTGCCGACAAGGATGAGGATGCCTCCTTCGCTGCTGCCGGGAAGGCGCCAGGTCAGATAGTCGATCCCGATTGAGACGATCAGGATGATCAAGACATAGCCCAGCGCATGCATGGCGAACGACTTTGCGTAGCGGAACGGAAACGTGATCATTGCAACGATCGCCCATAGCGGGTCGCGCGCCGCCATGCCCATCATGTTTGCCGCTGCGCGTTTGACGAGAGCAAATTGGGTCATTGGCCCACCTCACTGTCGACGGTCGCGGCGCCTGAGGTGTTTGTCTGTCCTACCAGCAGGTCGTCAAACAGCTGCCGGTCGGCGTCCCGGACCAGGAACTTCGGCAGTTCGGATCTGAGCCACATGGCGAGCCCTTCCGATATCTGCACATCGCGGTTGGTCAGCCGATGCAGGATGAGAGCGCCGATCAGCACCTTGCGCCTTGTGTCGATGCTGCGCTCCTGTTTGCTGAGGCGGATCTGCAGTGTCTTTCGCCGCGCTTCCAGTTGCGCCAGCCGTTCGCCGATTGATTTGCGTGCCACGTTGCTGTCTCCCCTTTGAACTGTTGCTGAAGCGCATGTCCGGCCAGGTGTCGTCCGCGATGAATGCGCGGCCATGAGGCTCATTGAACCCTTGCATTCCGGCAACTCGCAAATCTGCGGGTAGATGCATGCAAGTGGCAGCGAAGACACTGATCGCGGGCATTGCCTGCATGCTCCCATTGGGCCGGAGGAGGCAAGCCGACGAGGGCACAAGGGCGCACTTACGAGTTGCGGGGCAACTCAGTGCGCGGGCCGGCAGACCCCGCGGGAAAAGGAGGACTATGGCGATCTATCATCTCAGCATGAAGGCCATCGCTCGCAGTGGCGGGCGCAGCGCTGTCGCCTCCGCCGCCTATCGTGCCGCGGCGCGGCTCACCAATGAGCGCGACGGGATGACCCATGACTTCACCAACAAAAAGGGTGTCGAGCATGCCGAGATCGTATTGCCCGCTGAAGTGTCGGCTGATTGGGCAATGAAGCGATCGGTCTTGTGGAACGCCGCCGAGCGTGCGGAGAAGCGAAGCGACGCGCGTATCGCCCGGGAATTCGAGATCGCGCTGCCGCACGAACTCAATCCAGATCAGCGCTTGGCTTTGACCCGTGCGCTCGCCCAGTATCTCGCCAATCGCTATGGCACGGCTGTCGACTTCGCAATCCATCAGCCCGACGTCAAAAGCGATCTGCGCAACTGCCACGCGCATTTGATGATGACGACCCGAGAGGTGAAAGAGTGTGGCCTTGGCGATAAGACGCTGCTTGAGCGAGAGAACCGATGGCTTCTCGCCAACCATATGCTCCCATCGCAGTTGCAGCTGCAGGAGCTCCGGCAAGCCTGGGAGAACCTCGCCAATCGGCATCTTGCGAAAGCAAGCGTCGATGTTCGCATTGACCACCGCTCGCACCTGGAGGCTGGGCTGACGATCGAGCCGACGGAACATGTCGGTGTTCACGCGACCCAGATAGGTCGCCAAGGTGGGCAAGTCTCGCGTGCCCGCATCGCTCCGCAATCGGCCGATCGAAATGCAGAGACCATTCGCCGGCGTCCCGAAGAGATTCTGAAGCTTATCACCAACGAGAAAAGTGTCTTCAACCGTTACGACATTGCCCGGGCCCTGCACCGCTACATCAATGATGATCCGCGGACATTCCAGAATGCCTTTGCGTCAGTCACGTCGTCCAAGGCACTGGTCGAACTGAAACCTGAAACCGCGGATCGCGGCGGCAGTGGAGAGGCACGCTATTCGACGATGGAGATGGTTGCGGTCGAGGGTGCGATGGCAACCTCGGTGGTGGCAATGAAAGGACGCCAAAAGCACTGGGTCTCGAAGCGGCACGTTGAAGAAGCGATTTTCGATCAGGACCGGCGGATCAAGGCGAGCGGTGCATCATCGGGGCAGGGCCTGTCGGGCGAACAGCGTCGCGCGATCGAACATGTCACCGCGCCTGCTCAGATCGCGGTGGTGCTCGGCATGGCCGGCGCTGGCAAGAGCACGATGCTGGCAGCCGCTCGGCGGGCCTGGGAGGCTCAGGGCTATCGTGTTCACGGGGCAGCGCTCGCCGGCAAGGCGGTGGAAGGGTTGGAGGAATCGTCAGGCATAGTGAGCCGTACTCTTGCGTCCTGGGAATACAGTTGGCAGGCCGGTCGCAGTCGCCCCAAATCGAGGGATGTGTTCGTCATCGACGAAGCCGGAATGATTGGAAGCCGGCAGCTTGCGCGCTTCGTCGAGGAGATCAGAGAGGCTGGAGCAAAACTCGTCCTTGTCGGAGACCATGAACAGCTCCAGGCGATTGGAGCAGGAGCGCCGTTTCGAGCAATCGCAAACGTGGTCGGACATGCGCAGCTTTCTGAAGTTCGCAGGCAAAGATCGGATTGGCAAAAGCGGGCCTCAATCGACTTTGCCTCTCACCGGACCACTGCTGGACTGTCAGCCTACAACGCACACGGAAATCTTCATCTGAAAGCAAGCCGCGAGGATGCTTTGAAGGCGATCATTGCGGACTATGTTGCTGACCGATCGGCAAACCCTGATGGTACACGCATTGCGATGGCGCACAGTCGCAAGGACGTGGCTTCGATCAATGCTGGAATACGGGCAGCATTACAGGAGTGTGGTGGCCTTGCGAAAGGCGCTAAAGGATCGGACGTTCAGGGTCATGAACTCACTTACCGGACGAACAACGGGATACGCGCCTTCGCCCGGGGCGACCGGATCGTTCTCCTGGAAAATGATCGCGACCTCGGCGTCAAGAACGGCATGTTGGGTGAAGTGATATCTGTCGCGCCGGATGCAATACAAGTCCGGCTTGATGGAAGTGCGCAGGCGGCAAATGGCCAACGCTGCGTGACCATGCCGGTGAATAGTTATCAGGCGTTTGAACACGGCTACGCGACAACAATCCACAAGACCCAAGGGTCGACGGTGGATTGCAGTTTCGTTCTGGCATCGAGGACCATGGACCGACATCTGGCCTACGTCGCAATGACCCGTCATCGTGAGAAGGCACAGCTTTATGCGGGGTTGGACGAGTTCAAGACGGTGCTGTCCTTGAGTGAGACACTCAGCCGGTCAGGGGCCAAGGAGACCACGCTTGACTATGCCCCATCGGTTGCCGGCCGACGCGGTATAGGTGATCACCATGGCAAGGGCGGTGAGGCCGAGAAGGAGGAGCGGTCCGTTCCGGCTGGGCACACTGTCGCGCACACGCACCAAACGCTGTCGCTGAGTGGCCATAATGTGTGTGAAGGCGTCCGTCCTGAGAGGCTTGACCACGGTCATGATCGTCCGGTGCTAATCCCGGCAATCGCGAAGTATGAGAACAGCGTGGATGACGTCGCACGCTTGAAAGCGATGCCGGTATTTGAACGCGATTGGGAAACCGCGAAGTTGCTTGCCCGACGGATATACTCCAACGCACATGCCGCCATTGACGGGTTGCGGGGCCGCATTGTCGAAGGAAACGCAGACCCTGCCGAACTCGGAAAACAGCTTCGCTCCACACCGGAGACAGTCGGCACTCTCGTCGGAAGGACAGGAACATTCGGAGAAAACGCCGAGCGCCGACAGGCACTTGGCCTCGTCAACGCGCTTGCGTTTCGTGTCGAACAATCCGGAAAGACTTGGCAACGCCGTTTTGAGGCGGAACGCAGTTCCGAGCAATGGAGGCGAGAAAAGGAGGATGTGATCGACGTGCCTGGTCTCAGTAACCATGCCGAGGCGCTGCTTCGGAAGATCGATGATGTGCCTTACGCGGAAAAGGGGGCGTTCGTTGCTCAGCTAAAGGCGACGATCGAGGGCTCCAAGGCGCTCGACGAGGCAAGTGAGACGGCGAGTGCGATCGAAAAACGCTTCGGCCGCGCCAATCCGTCGGATCTTGCGAAGCAGCTGAGGCGGGCCGGGCTCAATCAGACTGGCGATATCGAGCGCATCCGCGACATTGTACGCCTCGCCGATCGTAGCCATCGGGCCGAACTCACTCGGCAGAGTGAGATGAAGCGCTCGCTTTCACGGAGGAAGGGGTTGCGATTGGGGATGTAGCGTCGACAATGCCGAACGCGCTGGCTGTCATCAGGGGGGCGTGGCGGAAAAAACTCGACTTGTGCGCCGTTCAGCAATGTGCAGATTTCATGTGGGTGGGAGACGGAATCGCGTGTCGGAGAAGGTGTTCGTAAGTGCGCAGGAAGTCGCTGATAGAGCGGGCGTTTCACGATCCGCTGTGTCGCGGACGTTTACGCCAGGTGCCAGCGTCTCACCCGAGACCCGGCGACGGGTGCTCGAGGCAGCCGAAACGCTTGGCTACCACGTAAATGCTCTTGCCCGCGGTCTCATGCGCAATGAAAGCGGCATTGTTTGCCTCATCGTGTCCGACGTGGCGACACCCAATCGTTCTGCTTTGCTACGCGAACTGACAATGTTGCTGCAGAATGCCGGCAAGGTGGCGATGTTGATCAACACGGACCGCTCGGACGGCAGCGTGGACCAAGCCCTTCGCCAAGCGATCCGCTATCGCGCAGATGCTTCGATCATCCTGTCCGGAATGCCGGACAAATCCATCGCACAACTCTGTCTGCGAAGCGGACAGCGGCTTGTCCTCATCAATCGCGATGACGAACAGCCCGGTCCATTGCGGATCAATCTTGATGATCGCGAGGCGGCCGGGCAGGTGGTGACAGCCTTCGTCAGAGCGGGATGCCGGAAGCTGGCTTTCGCCAACTCGGAAGCCGGAACACCAAGCTTGATGGCTCGTGAGCGGGGATTCGTCGCGGCGGCGAATGCGCTCGGAATGGAGGTTTTTGTCGAACGTCATGGGTGGACGGGTTACGATGCGGGAAAAGTCCTTGCACAGCGAATGTTGACGCGCCCGGAACGCCCGGATGCCGTCTTCTGCGCGACCGACCTCCTCGCATGCGGGTTCATGGACGCCGCCCGCCACCAGTTTTCGATATCGGTGCCAGACCAGCTGTGCATTGCAGGCTTTGACAATATCGAGCAGGCCTCATGGTCCTCGTATGACCTGACGACCTTCGCACAGCCGGTTTCAGCGATAGCTTCCAAGGCGATCGACTGGCTCTCGCATTCGCAGCCGGACAATGACGGCGACGTCCACGAGCAGTCGATCAGACTTCATGCCGAACTGGTTTGGCGCGGCTCGATTCGAGGCGGCTAAGTCGATCTGCCCGACCGCGTTATTTCCATTCCCAGAACAGAACAGATGCAAAAGGTCTGCGCAGCACCAAACTGTCCGTTCGAGCCGTCTGCTCGTAGGATGTGGCTTCCGCCTCCCCATTTAATCCGACAAAGTGCATCCGGGTGGACGCCGTCTTTGGTTGTCCCTTCCGACGGTAGTCAAAATGCACCGCACAGGTCGGGTACTGCCAATTATCGGTTAGAAGCTCGGCGAACTGTTTGGCATTCTGCTCGCGCCCCTGTCCGGTGAAGGCCAGAAACTGGCCAAGATTGAAGAACCCGCTGAACAGCGCATAGGCGCTTTCCTGCTGCATCCGGACAGCTTGCCCCGTCGTAAAGTCGCGTCGATAGGAGAGGCCTTCCGTTTGCCCCTTCGCTTTTTTTGCGGAGTAGCTGACAAGGTTCTTTTGGGCCAGCAGTTCCATCGTCAACGCGTAGCTCTGATAGCTCTCCGCGTTGGTGTGCAGGTCATCGATCCTGGCTTTCAGGTCAACGATGTAGTCTCGATACAATGCGGCGGCCATCTCAACTGCTCCGGTGACGGTGGAGCGCGCTTGCTATCAGATTGTGCGGCGTGGCCAAACCGATATCGCGCCTCCCAAGCCGTTCCTGCGGAAAATCGTATCAGATGTGCAGCGCGTGCCCCAACGCCTTCAGTGCTGCTTCCTGCACGGCCTCGCTCCGTGTCGGATGCGCGTGGATGGTGCCCGCGAGGTCCTCCAGCCGTGCGCCCATCTCGATTGCAAGCGCAAAGCTCGCCGACAGTTCTGAGACATCCGCACCGACCGCCTGCAGACCAAGAACGAGGCCGGTATCCGCACGCGCCACGACCCGCACGAAGCCTTCCTCAGACACCATGGTCATTGCGCGGCCGTTGGCGCTGAACGGGAATTGCCCGACCCGGATCGCGTAGCCTTGGGCGCGCGCCTCTTCCGGCGAAAGTCCTGCCGTTACGATTTCCGGATCGGTAAAGCAGATCGCCGGGATGCAACGCTTGTCCCAGGCACGCTGCTTGCCGGCAACGATCTCCGCAACCATTTCTCCCTGCGCCATGGCGCGATGGGCCAGCATTGGCTCGCCGGTAATATCACCGATCGCATAGACGCCCCGCATCGAGGTGCGGCAGCGATCGTCGATACGCAGATATGGTCCTGTACGATCGAGATCGAGCTCTTCGATACCCGATCCCGATATTTTGGGGCGGCGACCCACGGTCACCAGCACGCGGTCGGCGGGAAGCAGTTGTTGCTGGCCGTCCGACATCTCGACGGCCAGCGCATTGCCGTCGTCCGAAAGGCCCTTCGCTTTTGCGCCTGTCAGGACCCGAAGGCCAAGTTCGCCAAGCCGTCGAGCAACCGGCCGTACGAGATCGGCATCATATTGCGGCAGTATCTGCTGCATCGCCTCGACGACCGTTACCTCCGACCCCAGCTTCGCAAATGCCGTGCCGAGTTCGAGGCCGATATAGCCACCACCCACGACGACAAGTTTCTTCGGCAATTCGGCCAGCGAGAGCGCCTCCGTGGACGAGATGACCCGACCCCTGAACGGCAGGGCTGCGAGTTCCACAGGTTCGGAACCCGTAGCAATCACCACCGTCTCGGCACGAACGACCTGCATGCCGACCTCGGTTTCGACCTCCACGGTTTTGCCGTCGCGGAAGGTCGCGCGGCCGTGAACGATCTTGACCCTTGCCTTCTGCAGCAGGGCGGAGACGCCTCCATTCAGCCGACCGACGATCCCATCCTTCCAGGCGATGGTTCTTGCAAGGTCGATCGAAGCAGCCTCGACACGAATGCCCATTGCGTTCTTGCCAGCAAGCATCTGTCTTGTGGCTCCGAACTCCTCGGCCGCATGGATGAGCGCCTTTGACGGAATACATCCGACATTCAGGCAGGTGCCGCCGGGCTTGCCCGCCTCGACGATGACGGTATCGAGGCCGAGTTGTCCGGCCCTGATGGCGCAGACATAGCCGCCCGGCCCGGCGCCGATGACGAGAAGCTTGCAGACGATCTCTTTCATGGATGTTAGCCTTCGATGAAGATAAGGGCGGGCGTCTCGAGAAGGACCCGAACACGTTGGACGAAGGTGGCGGCATCCCATCCGTCGATGATGCGGTGGTCGAAGCTCGAGGAGAGATTCATCATCTTGCGCGGCACAAACTGGGTGCCGTCCCAGGTCGGGCGCACAGCGATCTTGTTCACGCCAACGATCGCGACCTCCGGGTGGTTGATGACAGGCGTCGAGACGATGCCGCCGAGCGCCCCAAGCGAACTGATGGTGATGGTCGAACCGCTCAATTCATCGCGGGTTGCGGTGCCCGCGCGCGCAGCATCCGCCAGGCGGCCCATCTCGGTTGCGCAATCCCAGATGCCACGCGCCTCCGCGTTCTTGACCACAGGGACGACAAGCCCGGCGGGCGTCTGCGCGGCAATGCCGATATGGACACCGCCATGCCGGGTGAGGATGCCCTTGTCGTCGTCGAAGGTCGCGTTCACGTTCGGTTGTTCGGCGACGGCCTTCACGATTGCCCGCATCAGGAACGGCAGGACAGTGAGCTTCGGCTGCTCCGGCTTGCGGTCGCGGTTCATGGTGGCCCGCAATTCCTCCAGGGCCGTCATGTCGACTTCCTCGACATAGGTGATGTGGGGAATGCGAGAAGTCGACAACGACATCTTTTCGGCGATGCGGCGCCTGAGGCCGGTGAGCTTGATCTCCTCAGTCGAAGTCCTTTTCGCGATCGCCACCGGTTGGGACGGCACTTCGCCGCGCGCGATGAATAGCTCGACATCATCTCGAAGAATGCGGCCGGCGGGTCCCGATCCCTTGAGTTGGCGCAGGTCGACACCACTTTCCCGTGCAAAGAGCCGCACGGATGGTGATGCCAGCGGCTTTTCTGCCGGCGCCGGAGCCTCGTGGCGAAGCACACTCGCGGCCTTGGTGACAGGCCGGGTGTCCGGTTCGACGGCAGGAGGTGGACTGTCGGCAGCTTTCGCCGGTGCCTCGGCAGGAGGTGCCTTCACGTCGCCCGTCGTCTCGCCATCGCCAGTCTCGATCCTGACAAGCGGGGCCTTGACGGCGATCTTGTCGCCAATTTCAGCGCCCAACCAGACGACGGTCCCCGTAACGGGCGAAGGGATCTCGACCGTCGCCTTGTCGGTCATGACGGCGGCGATGACCATATCCTCCTTGACCGGGTCGCCCGCCTTGACGTGCCATTCAACAAGCTCGGCTTCCGCCACACCTTCGCCGACATCGGGCATCTTGATCGTGAATTCGCCCATGTGTCAGGCCTCCATGACTTCGGCAAGCGCCCGTCCAACCCGTCCGGGGCCGGGGAAGTAGTCCCATTCCTGCGCATGCGGATAGGGCGTATCCCAGCCGGCAACGCGCATGACCGGCGCTTCGAGATGGTAGAAGCAGTGCTCCTGCACGAGAGATGCGATCTCTGCGCCAAACCCCGACGTCAGGGTCGCCTCATGGACGACGACGCAGCGCCCGGTCTTGTTGACGGACTGCACGATGCTATCGAGGTCGAGCGGCAAGAGGCTGCGCAGATCGATCACCTCGGCATCGATGCCCGTGTCTTCGGCGGCAGCAAGTGCCACGTGCACCATCGTGCCGTAGGCGATGACCGTCACGGCTGAGCCTGAGCGCCGGATGTCGGCTTTGCCGATCGGGATCGAGTAATGGCCCTCGGGGACCTCTCCGAGGTCGTGCTTCGACCATGGCGTGACCGGACGCTCGTGGTGGCCATCAAATGGCCCGTTGTAGAGCCGCTTCGGTTCCAGGAACATCACCGGATCCGGATCCTCGATCGAGGAAATCAGCAGCCCCTTCGCGTCATAGGGATTGGAGGGTACGACGACCTTCAAGCCGCAGACATGTGTGAACAATGCTTCCGGGCTCTGGCTGTGGGTCTGGCCGCCGAAAATGCCGCCGCCAGTGGGCATTCGCAACACGATCGGACATGTGAAGTCGCCGTTTGAGCGGTAGCGGATGCGGGCGGCCTCCTGGGTGATCTGATCGTAGGCCGGATACATGTAGTCGGCGAACTGGATCTCGACACAGGGCTTCAGACCATAGGCCGCCATGCCGATCGCGGTGCCGACAATGCCGGACTCGCTGATCGGCGTGTCGAAGCATCTTGTCTTGCCGTACTTTGCCTGCAGTCCTTGGGTACATCGAAACACGCCGCCGAAGTATCCGACGTCCTCGCCGAACACCACCACGTTGTCGTCGCGGGCCATTGAAACGTCCATGGCGCTGCGCACCGCTTCAATCATCGTCATCCTGGCCATGTCAGAAACCTGCCTTCTGCCGCTGGCGACGAATGTGTGGCGGCATTTCCGCGTAGACGCCTTCGAAGATGTCACGCACCGAGGGCTTGCCACCTGCATGCAGCGTGCCGTGGTGCTCGGCCTGCTTCTGGGCTTCAATCACCTCATCCATGATTTCCGCTTCGGCCTGGACATGCCGCTCTTCCGACCATGCGCCCCTGATGATCAGGTGCTTTTTCAAGCGCAGCACTGGATCGCCCAGTGGCCAGGCTTCGGACTCAGTCTTTGGCCGATAGGCGCTCGGATCATCAGATGTCGAATGAGCGCCAACGCGGTAGGTGACATATTCGATCAGGGTAGGTCCGAGGTTTCGCCGCGCCCGCTCGGTTGCCCAACGTGCGACGGCGTAGACCGCGAGATAGTCGTTGCCATCGACGCGCAGGGCCGGAATGCCGAAACCAAGTCCACGCGCTGCAAACGTGCCGGAGCCGCCACGGGCGATCCCCTGGAATGTCGAAATCGCCCACTGATTGTTGACGATATTGAGGATGACTGGGGCTTTGTAGGTAGAGGCGAACACCAGAGCGGAATGAAAATCAGACTCCGCCGTCGAGCCGTCCCCGATCCAGGCAGCCGCGATCCTGCTGTCGTTCTTGATGGCCGACGCCATGGCCCAGCCGACCGCCTGGACATATTGGGTCGCAAGGTTGCCCGAGATGGTGAAAAAGCCGTGTTCCTTCGATGAATACATGATCGGCAGCTGGCGCCCTCGCAACGGATCGCTTTCGTTCGAGAAGATCTGGTTCATCATCTCGACCATCGGATAGTCGTCGGCGATCAGGAGACCTGCCTGGCGGTAGGTCGGGAAGTTCATGTCGCCCTTGCGAAGCGCCTTACGGAAGGCGCAACTGACGGCTTCCTCGCCGAGATGCTGCATGTAGAAGGACGTCTTGCCCTGCCGCTGTGCCATGAGCATGCGAGCATCGAAGGCGCGAAGCTTCATCATGTTGCGCAGGCCGATCAGCAACTCTTCGTCGGAGAGCATGCCCGACCATGGGCCGACAGCCTCTCCCTCGCGGTTGAGGACACGAATGATCGAGTAGGCGAGGTCGCGGATCTCTTCCGGCGCAACGTCGACCTCGGGGCGCGGCACCACGCCTGCCTTGGCTATCTTCACGTTGGAGAAATCGGGTAGGCCGCCCGGCCGGACGGCAGGTTCCGGCACATGAAGGCTCAGTTGAGCTGTGTCCGTCATATCGTATTTTCCCTCCCAACTGCGATGTTCGCATCTCTCCTCAAAGAGGAACGCCGCAGTTCTTGTTCTTATAGATTGCGCGCGATCACCATTCTCTGCACGTCGCTCGTGCCTTCATAAATCTGGCAGATGCGCACATCCCGATAGATGCGTTCGACCGGATAGTCCGCCATATAACCGTAGCCCCCATGGATTTGGATCGCATCCGAACAGACCCGCTCTGCCATCTCGGACGCGAAAAGCTTGGCCATCGATGCTTCGGAGAGGCACGGCAGGCCATTGTCGCGCAGCGCCGCAGCGTGAAAGACGAGTTGGCGCGCTGCTTCGATCTGGGTCGCCATATCGGCGAGGCGAAAGGAGACGGCCTGGTGCTCTATGATCGCCTTGCCGAAAGCCGTGCGTTCGCGTGCATAGTCGCGCGCTGCCTCAAAAGCGGCGCGTGCCATGCCGACAGCCTGAGCGCCGATGCCGATGCGACCGCCTTCGAGATTCGCCAGCGCGATCCGGTAGCCTTCGCCCTCCGCACCCAACCGCAATTCGGCCGGGATGCGCATGCTGCTGAAGGCGATCTGGCAGGTGTCGGTCGAATGCAGGCCAAGCTTTTCCTCGACGCGGACGACTTCGTAGCCCGGCGTGTCGGTCGGTACGATGAAGGCGGTAATCCCCTTCTTGCCGGCATCCGGATCGGTCACCGCAAAAACGATGATCATCTGACCGTTCTTGCCCGAGGTGATGAATTGCTTGGCGCCGTCGAGCACGTAGTGATCGCCATCGAGGCGCGCGCGGCTGCGCAGGTTGGACGCTTCCGAACCTGCTTGCGGCTCCGTCAGCGCAAAGCCGCCAATCCATTCGCCGCTGGCAAGCTTCGGCAGGAAACGCTGCTTTTGCTCCTCGGTGCCGAACTTCAGGATCGGCACGCACGCGACCGAACTGTGGACGCTCATGATGGTCGAGCATGGCCCGTCGCCTGCAGCGATCTCCTCGAGAGCTGCTGCATAAGCGAGCGTTCCGGTGTTGGAACCGCCATATTCCTCGGGGACCAGCATGCCAAGCAGGCCAAGTTCGCCCATCTTGCTCAGCTCTTCGCGCGGAAACCTGTGTTCCCGGTCACGTGCTGCCGCACCAGGGGCAAGTTGCTCGCGGGCAAAGTCGCGTGCCAGATCGCGAATTTGCTGCTGGAGATCGGAAAGAACCATGCTTGCCTCCTTGCTGTCCGCTCTAGTGCCGCTCGATGGCAACGGCGGTCGCTTCGCCGCCGCCAATGCACAGAGCTGCCATCCCGCGCTTCAGGTCGTAGCGCTTGAGGGCGGCAAGCAACGTGACCAGGATACGCGCGCCGGATGCGCCGATCGGGTGGCCAAGAGCGCAGGCTCCGCCGTGCACGTTAACCTTTTCCTCTGGTAGCCTGAGGTCGCGCATCGCAGCCATGGCGACAACCGCAAAGGCTTCGTTGATCTCGAAGAGATCGACGGTCTCGAGCGGCCAGCCGGTGCG
>Ga0102593_1001511_pt1 | contig 22398 bp, 14 predicted proteins | sample AraplaCol_mMS_r2_2_FD_76862 | JGI IMG/M metagenome (GOLD analysis project Ga0102593, IMG submission 76862) | Arabidopsis root microbial communities from North Carolina, USA - plate scrape MF_Col_mMS_r2 (SPADES assembly) (version 2) | ecosystem: Host-associated > Plants > Roots > Endosphere...
TATTATTTATAAAAAATTAAAAATAAAAAACACCCAAAAAAAAAAAATTTTAAAAAAAAAAAAAAAAAAAAAAAAAAAAAAAAAAAAAAAAAAAAAAAAAACCAAGAATGAAACGCCCCCAGTACCGGCCGGGATATAAAGTCCGCATAAAAGACCTCGAGGTCAATGCAAATCTCAAGTCATAGACTTGCGTCTTCAAAGTAATGTCTTAAACAGAATTAAGAAAAACAAGCAGAATGAAAATCAAAAACATGGCACATTGCCGAGTAGAAAATAAAAGATAAAGAGAAAACAAAAGAAAACAGAAAGCCAGAACGTCGCAAGGGTATTTGCTATATCACATAAATCGTATAGAAATCATGGATCGTAAAGAAATCATGAATATAGACAAACGTTATATCCATAATGGGCATTAAACGCTTGCCGTGCGCCGCTTAACCTCGCTTGGCTTTTGCGCATACGCAATGAGCATGCGGAATCCAGTGCCGAGCTTCTGGCACTCACGGAGGGTCTTGCGATCGTTCCACATGCTAGGATCATTGGCGCCAGTATCGGGGAGGACAGGGTCTTCGTAGCATTTGGTATACCACCAACGACCAACTCGAGCTACAATTTTTGCAATCGAAGCATCATTTGCGGCAGAAGGAGCAGGGTCTGAAAGAAGGTCTCCCAGAGAAATATTGTCTTCTGAATGAGAAGACCTGGATGCTGTCTGTGTGCTCTGGCTTCCTGCTGCTGTGGAGACAGATGTAGGGGGTAAGGAGTATCCAGTTGATTGGGTAGCGGCTGAAATAGAAAGAGAGTGGCCCGAGGAAGATGTTGTCGAGCCTGAAGATCGGACAACCATTCCGGCAACCGGGATGCGAACCATACAGCGGCGGAGATTGTCGAATCCTTGAGTGCCAATCAATCTTTGCACACTATCGCTCGCCGGGCTAAGACTGATAGTCGAGTTGGCAATGCAAGTCATCTCTTTTAATCGGCGGACAGCTTTGCGGGTGCGAACTCCCATATTCACCATGTCTCGGTCTAGAATACTCATCTCGAGGTAACCGCCAGAACGAAGAACCCGCTTACATTCTTGAACAATGTTACTTTGGACTGCTTCGGATGCTGCCGTAGGGAATCGGAGGACTGCAACGGCGAAGTAATCCTTCGGGAAGGGGAGAGGATTTTGTAGTCCGGCATGATAGACGGTGTGGTGGTTGGCTGGAGGTTGCCATGCAGCTGGATGCGGCAAAGCAGTGGAAGCAGGCCGACCGCTTAGACTGTAGACTTCTGCATCTGGGTAAGTCAAAGAGCAATAAAATGACCAGTCATCATTCCCAAGACCATCAATCACCAGTATTCTGCCATGTGTTCCAGATTTGACGTGATTGTGTGCTGGACTGAAGAGGACACGGCCAAATGAAAGCCAGCGACTAGTCATTAGAGAAGCAGATCGCATATTTGTGCGTGTTACAGCATCCCAGTCACGCTCAGAGGGCTCATGGATTTTCTTGCGTCCATCTGGCTTGGACATTTGTGGAGGCACTGCTGCAAGTGAGTGCAAGAATGTCGATTGCTGCTGTTGGACCTGGTCCGAAAATTGTGTTTTAGGGTCTGCAGGACTTCCAGGGTTATCACTACATTCTCCATAGCTAGCAATGAGATCGCTATAGGATGGCTGTGTCGACGGAGAGATGGAAGAATGCAATGCAGAAATGATTCTCGAGCGGCGAAGGCGAATTGAATCACTGCTATCTCGATTCGATTTGTCTGTCTTTGTAAAAGACGGCGGTTGAAGCGATCGAGGCTGATCGAGCCCATTCTGCAGAGCTCTACTTGCCATAGTTGCCTTTTCAAACCTGTCGTCGTCCTCGGACTTGATGGAATCGTTGGTCTTTGGCTCTCGCGGTGAAAGAACATGGTCTATAAGATCATCATACTCGTTCCACACCTCATCTTCTGTCGGGGCAGTGGTTGCATTAGGTACCACTGCAGTCACAGCAGCAAGTGCTCCAGAACTGCTCGATGAGACGGAGCCTTTGTGGGGAGGCGAAAAATGAAGAAATTCGCTGGCCGAAAATGGACCTGCCAGAAAGTCTAAAGCACTGATCTGCTCTGGGGCACTGAGAGCAGGATAAAAGCCGTGGCCCAAATCATACGGCTTGCTTGAGGGTGCAGCAGAGACGTTGTTCGGCGGAGATTTTTCAAATCCAGGGTACTCGTGCTTGTTTTCCAATACTGGAGCTGGAAGGGAAGGGGTGTCAACAATGCTAAATGGTCGAGAAAATGATTGCATATCCGGTCTCAATTGCCTTTCCCGTCTGGAGACGACTTTTGGGATGCGGCCAATTGAAGCCAACCGTCTTGGTCGGCGGTCCTCGGGGCTGCTCTCGGGTTCTGGGCCCATAATGTTGCGATTGAACATGGCGGTCTTTGGAGATGGTCTATCATTGTTGAATTCGCTGTGCATCTTTGGTGGAGATGGAAGCAGGATTGATGGCTGGCGTTTCTTGATATTCAAGCCCGCAGGAACTTCAACCGGTGCAATAGGTAGTTCTTCTTCAGTCGGGGGTGAATGTTCGATGTTGCTGATGATTCTCTCAAGCTCGTCAGAATCTTCGTCAACAATTGCATAGTGAGCAACAGGTCGATGATTTAGAACGGGAGCAATAGTAGCATGAAGCTTTGCTGGCTGAGCACCTGGTTGAGGGACAGCTGCTGTTGGGATTGCTGCTTTCACGTCATTACCACGATTCCTTTGGAAGAGATTCCACCGAGAAGACTTTGTCTTTTTGACTTCTTTATCTTCGGGTTGTGTTGGAACTCCAATGGTTGAAGACGATACTGAAGTATCGTTTTGAGATTGAAGTGTTGGGGGAGCTATGCCATAACTCGAGTGAGATGTCTGCGTTGCCCCAGCACTAAGAATAGGTGCTACCGTTTTCTCCCTGCCTTTTGGAACAGGCATTCGAGACATTTGAGGCGGTTGTCGAGCAGCTGTCGGTTTTTTCTCTGGGTCTCCATTCCTAGTCTGTTCGATTCTTGTGGCAGGCTCCCCAGGAATTGTCTTTTCCAAAGCTCCGATGGAAGTGGGCAAAGACTCGGTAGATTGAACAGTCGACGACGAGAGTGGTGTATGACAAGGTATGCTGGAAGAAGTCACACTCATGCTGCTGATGCTCTGCTCACTTTGGCTTCTTGAGAGGGATCCTCCATCTAAGCCTCCCCCTGTAATAACTACCGGTTCGAGTCGGCTTGAGAAAAAATGATCTAGATCAAGATCTGGTCGACTAGACATGCTTCCCTTGCTGCTGGCCACAGAGCGAGAGGTACTCCTGGTTGTACTCGTTGACCTTGGTCTTGTACCTGTACTGTTACCAGTACTTGATTTGCGACCCCTCTGGGAATATTTACCATATCCCTCGTGGCCAGTTCCTGCTGCTGGACCCTTACGTGCTGGGCGAGCTTGGTCAATTGAAGAATCGCTCATATTGGGCTTTGATTTCTTCGAGAAAAGACCAAATCTTTTTGGAGAAGCATCTGGGACCTTCGTCTCTGCTTTGTCTTGAGGTGGCGCTTTAATTAGTGTTCGGGGTGATTTTCGAGACATGAAAGGAGAGTTAGACTCTCGTGACGGGATGCGTGACAGGTCCTTAGATAGCAAAGAATCGGTTGAAGTTGCCACTGAATCACTCCGAATAGATTTGGTTGTGTCCTTTCCCGGAGTCCTTATTCGTTCTGCTGATTCACGACGTGTGTGACCTGTAGACCTAACATATGGAAGATTACTTTTTATCACGGGAGAGGTCTCCAGGTCTAAATTCTGTGTTCCATCTCTACTGGGTCTTCGAGGTGGAGTCTTTGGCACTGGGATATTCGGGCTTGCAACGGTAGTCTTAGGACGGTAGGCATTGAAAAGTTCCCGCTCGGCTTCGTCAACTTCTTTTCTTGCCTTTTCGACATCGATATCAATGCTCTGTTGCGGGCTAGACTTTATCGACGACTTCCTTGGCGGAGGGCTGTGTGGAGGACCTCGCAACATGGTGACGGGAGATGGAGTTTGCTGTATGGAGGCATTCTTGATAATTTTCTGGCCATTATTCAACTCGGCAGACTGATTAGGTATCGCCTTTCTCTGTAGCGTACGCTCTGTACAGTCAAGTGTTGCGCTTTGCGGACTTGCAGTGGTAGCTGGTGGAGAGAATACTGGTAACCTAGTTTGTGACGTGCTGCCCTGTCTCAAGCGGGCAATTTTGGTCGAGTGAACAATACCCGGGGAGTATGAAGACAGCGAAGTTGGCGTTGATCCACGGCTCCACATGCCAGGGGATTCTGAATATCTTGTCGAAGGTGTACTCGCAGAAGGGATAAAGGGAGTGATTGCCGGTGGTGGAGGCTGGCTTGAAGTTGCTGTGCGAAGGCTTGCCAGCTCCACTGGGTCGTGAATTCTTGTTGTGTCCATTGCATATTGATTCGACTCGTTGCCTGTGGTGTGTACAGAGGCTGGGGGGTGGATTGATTGTGAGATCGGAGGTTCGTACTGTGTAGCGTCCTTCATATCCGATATCTGGTGCGTTTTGGGTATTACCAAACTCAGCTTCTGACCTTCCCTTTCCACATGTTTTCCTATTGTCGGTGCTTTTCTGCGAAGCACGTTGCGAGGGCGTTTTGAAGGGGGTATTTGGCGTGGAATAGGAATAAACTCGGGGAGACCGGTTATTTCGAGAGTAGATGCAGATGAAGGAATCGATTGTGTTGAGAATTGAGGTGATATAGTAGATGATGCAGGGGATACTGATGAATGTTGCTCGCCAGTGCTTGGGCGGGGAAGCATGGACAATCGCTTGTTACGACTGGTGGGCTGAGGGATGATTGTCGATATAGCTGCTGGTTGACGAACTTCTTCCGATGAACATACAGATAAAGCCCTACTAGCTCGAGGCGTAGAATTGGAAGGGCGTGCTATTTGAGATCGAAAAACTTGCGGCCCATTCGTAATTCTAGTGGTAGTACCTCGATGTGATATGTCTGCAGAGTGGGCAAGATGATTATTCGACGGCATGCGACGGTCACCATGATTGTACGACGACATGGTGTGACGCTAGTAGAATTCGAAGACTCCAATTTTGAGACAATTTGTCTATGAATGAGAAAGTGCGTATTGGAATCGTAATCATCACGGGCGTAAGCAATATAGCGGAAGCTCACTAAACATAAAGGTTTGAATCAGCATTGGAACCAAAACCAAAGAAGACAAATGGGAGTATCATACAAATTTCACCGCATCCCAAGATTGATTATGGGAAACAACCCTTCAGGACAATTGTCGGGAAGGTGTGATTAATAGATAGTAGAAGAATGAGGCTGTGTGGGCCTAGGGTATCTCAAAATGGACGTAACGCGAACTATACAGCAAAATGGAAGGAGAGTAATGATTAGGAATATCTGCAAGAATTAAGAATGACGAAACTATATTAGAAGCAAATCCCAACAAGAAATGAACTTGCAGATGTCAGGTAGATAAAGAATAGAAAATTCACCGACATTGGGCTGATCGGCGCCAGCAGAGCTGCAGCTGCTTCGCCACAGTTTGGAGTAGTGTGGCACTCAGGATTTTCCAGCCTCGGCCACGTCAGTGGGAGATCCATAGGAGTCTCAAATGGAAAACCCCAGAAAAGAACAAAAAATTAAGGTTTCACAACCCTGGAATATGTCGTTGAAGCCGAAGAGGAAAAAGAGAAATTTTCAAGACGAACCACGAGATTATACCGCAAGGCGGACTTTATGTGCTAACTCTTCCCCCCTCCTCCTGTAATGTGGGGGTTAGCGAAAAAAGCCTCTCTGGGTACGAAATACGCCCATATAGAGAGCGGCGAGTGGCATCTTCGGATTAACTTGACGGCGGACCCGGTACTGGCCAGGAGAAATCGGGTTACGGCGCGATCATTGGGCATGATTCTGTGACTACATTTGTGATGAGGTCCGATGCGCGGGCGCCAGGGTATGGAGGCCTGCGAGAGGCCTGGATCGTGCACTCTTGAATCAACGGCCCCGTAAAAAAAATAGACCAGGTAAAGCTAAATTGCTAGTCCTATCACGAACTGTCATGCCATTGCGATTTTCAGTGGCGCCCCAGTGGAAGGAATGGCGCGGTCCACGTCTGAATGTCCTGGAGTACAATCGCACGAACGAACTCGGCGAGTTCAGCGACTTCAGCTGGTAACTTCCATAGTGTGAAGGCATAGACCGCTGATATTCAGATAGAATAGCCAACGGGAGGCTCGCCGCGTTTGCGTCGCCTCGTTGCCAACGCATCGATCGGAGACGCCGAACCCGATCATTACTGCATCGTCGATCCTCCCTGCTATATACTGCAGTGCACGTTGCTTTGTCCTTCGTCTCGGTGGACTTGAGACGTGTCGCTATGTATTATCCAGAACAGTTACGAGGTTGCCATTGTTTCCCCAGGACTCGGAGAATTATCCAAAGAGGTGCAGATGCGGACGCATGCAGATGTGGACATGAATACCCCCGTAGACTGTACTATGTAGAGTTTTCGTAGATGTCAAGCCGTTTTGCTCCTGACGGCGGTCTTCCATTCTACATACTCTTTGTCTGACTTAGAGCCAGCACTGAATAGATGATGGCGGGTCAGAACCGTTATTCAGAGTCTGGTTCAGAGCAAGGCCCGTCCCGCGAACCAGGATAGGACAATACCAGGGTCACAATTCTCCGACCCCAAAATTGAGCCTATTCTACCGATTCTGTTGGTCTGACTGGAGCGAGTTTTCTCTTGGCTCATTTAGATAGGTCAAGTCTTGTTTGCCAGTGAGATGGCGTAGATGGCGTATTGTAGACTCTCGAGGATGGTTTCCTGCTTAGGGCTAGGAGAACTCCACTTGTGTAGCAACAGCCGTTCTTGATTCTTATTGCACGTTCTAACCGCCCTAAAAATAACACGGGGAGCGAACAAGAGTCCGGGATTCGAGGCCTCGACTCCCGCCGGTGGAGATGGCGCTAAAGACTGGAGTTTTGTTCATATCACACTCATCGCTTCGGCCTTATTGGCGGGGAAGTGAACAGTCTCATTCCGTACTGATTGCTCGTCCCGGTCGTGAAACCGTGCGACAAAGCACACGAGCAACCCCTCCCGATGCCGGTAAAGGTCAAACCCTCATCTTTGAGGGACTTTTACTTTTCTCGTTCGACAGAGTGGATTGGTTGATCCCCGAGTAATGTGTCGATCTGGAGGAACCAGCCCCATTCTGAAGCCACACTGGCCGGCGCCCTCGCTGCAGGAACAAGAAGCTAATGCACATTTCAGCTGGTGGAGGTTCGATAGCCCAGATAAGAGTAAAACTCTCGTTCTCCTCCAATATTTCTATCTTTCCACCGCATGCTGTTTTGCTTTGTTTTGCAGGGAGGACGCGCGGTGGGGAAACCTTTTTAAACGAAAAGTTTGGGGGCAGATCCAATGACAACCGCTTTTGGAACACGAGGGAACAATAATATGAGTTCTTCAACTGCACAAGTATTGAAGTTTTGACTGGGATCAATATCCAATTTGATTCGGTTCATTTCAATTCAAGCCTCTGGTAGCTTCATACAAACGCCCATAAATAAGTATTTCGAATATGTCAAAAAAAAAAATAAAAATAAAAAATAAAGCAATAAGATGAAATGAGTCGTAGTAGGTCTACACTGCGTCCAGCTTAGGCGGCTTGCGCAAATCGCTTCTTGCGAGCCTCCATCGCTGCAAGGTCCTTCTCATTCATAACAGGCTTAGGTCGCCCGGCAGGATTGCCACCTCCAGTCCGCTTCTGCACTCCATCCCGAGGACCATTGCGGTTGCGGTTGCGGCCATGATCCCGTCGCTTGCCTCCACGTCCCCCTTGCTCGTTACGGCCTCTCTTGCGGGACCGTTCGTCAGGAAGGGCCTGGTCAAGACCCTGAACACCCACCGTGGGACCGCCCTCCGCGTCGCCTCCCGTACCGAAACGCTTCGCCCGGGCGAGTTGCTTTTCTGCCTCCTGGACGGCAGTCTCATGGTCCTCAACAATACCGAATTTCTCGGCGCGGGCCTTGCGTTTCTTCAGCTCCTCCTCTAATTCCGTAGCAGGGAGACCTCGAGTATAATCCACCGCGGGCTTCTGCTCTGCCTCTTGAGTGACGCCTTCGGTTTGAGCAACGACATCAGCTGCGCCAGCTGACTCAACTTTTAGCTCTTCTGTCGCGGCGGGATCGGTATCCAGCTTCTGGTTGGGAACAGCAACAGGGTTAGCAACAGCGCCCTTGCCGCCAGCAGCAATAGCAGCCGCGCCAGCCTCAGTCGCTGGTTTTACAGCTTCGGTGGGAGCATCATCATCCCAATCGATAACGTCTTCGGCAGCAGCATCGGTTTTGGCCTCCGCTGGAGCACCGGCATTCTTCTCATCGTCTTCCTGGAGGCGCGCAACCAAATCTGCCTTTTTTCCAGTGTGTGCAAGTGAGCGCGACTTGAGTATTTCGACCAGTTCGGCGTTGGTTTTCTTGCTATAATCGGTGGCCATATTGAAAAGCGGTTTTGGATTCGGGGAAATAGCTTCAGGTTCTCGGGGGGTGATGTCGGGTTGAAAGTGGGGAATAGTAGGTCCAGTTGGAGGAAAGATAAAATTTCAATGTAGAATTAAGTATCACTCCTATTCCGCATTCCTTTTGCGATAGAAAATTGTATATGAAATGGACGCGATTGAAGGAGTGAACGTAGCGATCGCCAATGACGGCGACGCGACTTGTCGTCGCAGACGCGGATCTGACCACGTGATGATCAGCCACACTGTCACGGTGGCGCAGCCATAGTTTCCATATGGGGAAATCCGAGATTAACTGAGGCTGTGCATGGAGGATCTATACAAGAGAAAGCAGAATGTGGAAGAGCTATAATCATGATGTAGCGACAGATTGTGTCTATTTTATGTTTTCAATATCCGTAAAGTATCTCAATAAGAGTACTCTGACCTTAGAAATTAGTCCTGAAGTACAATCTCTCCGCCCTCAATTTCGTCTTTCACTAGATGTATATGCGTTGGTTGTAAAATCGAATTGTCCGACTGTAGTATTCATCACAGAGTCAGTACTGCGACTGTTGTTTCAAAAGAGTTTGAAAAATTACTATGGATACAATTTCGCGAGTAGAAAGTGCAGTATTGGAAAAAAAAATTCTTTTTGCATACTAGTAGTATCAAGAAAATAGTTCAAAAATTATTCGGCTGTGATTGAACGATCTTAACATAAGATCCCGCTCAATATCTTCATGGCGATCCCAGTTCAAGCATGGGTCCTCGATCGTGCGAAATCAGACTTTCGCCAGTTAGAAATCGATAATCAAAATTGCCCAGGTCCTTTTCCGAAATGTCCGCCCTCAGGGACTGTAAACCATGGCACGGATTTGGCATCGTATGTGTTCGACCCAACTGTATTACCCCACCAGTTGAACTTGACGGCATGGTATCCCAACGCGAAGAATATGATAATTGTCGCAATTGCTGTACCAGTATCCATGGCAGCTTGTAACAAGTCTAAAAATGAGCAGATTAGAACTTCTATACTCACAGTAAGCGCAACAGGAAACTCACAGTTGTAACGTTTCCACCAGTCGAATGCCCGCTTGCGAATCAGATAGTTGAAAATGAAACCAACGATAAACCACAAGGAATATTGGGCTATTGGATCAGCTATATTTTCCAAATTTCCAGAGTATCTCTGGTACTTACTAGTGTTTGCTGGTGGAATGTTGCCTGCAGCATTGAAGAAAATTGGGACATTGATGTATCGAATCCAGCTATTGGGATAGCGACGGTAGAGAAGGTAGACGAGCACAGTAACGACAGGCTAACTTGTTAGTAGCCCAAGCTGTAATGCGACGATTCTAGAAACTCACTCCTATAATGAAAAAGTACACAAGTTTATTGTATACCTGTCCAGACTGGAACATTCGCTGTGGGCCGATACTGCCCCAGATTATTGAAGCTTGATACATGACCTTGGCTCCATTGCAGGTGAAGCGTTCTTTGTTAGAAGGTTCACACAGGCCATTTATATGCCCGAGCATCCATCTTAGCACTGGTTTCGTTAACTTAACATACTGTTCGTTCTGATTCGTAGGAAGAGAAACTTACCACCTGTCTGAGTTGCTGTTGCCAGTATACTCGCATAAACCTGGCCAAAAAACAACACACGAGGAGGGATTTTCTAGACTCGTGGTAAGCATAACTCAAAATGTATCGGGGAAGTATGTATCATACCATATATTGCCCTAGCTTCAAGTCCTGTGCAAAATCCATCCCATGTTTGACGGCGTTGTAGCCGTAACATTTGACCATAAGATTGGCCAACGGCTTCCCAGGCCAAGCATACCCTGCAATCATTTCGGTGATAATGTTAAGAAATACTCTCTGGTTAGTCGTTCCTTGAAGGAGACCTTCGGGCACTATCAGCAAGACGGCTAGCCCAAAGCAAACAACGACAAACCCCCAGACTGGTAGTTCCGTCTCCCAGTTCCTTATGGTTAAGATACCCAAACCAAACGTCACCAATGTGAGGACACCATACCACCATTCTGGAACTTCCTTGTAGGCATGCATCAGACGGCGATGAATATCCTCTCCTCCATGACGAGCATTCTTGAGCCTGGCCCATATCTCGGAGCCATTGTACAGATAGGTGTGCACCACAATTGCGGTCACTGCGGCAAAGGAAAGTCCGTATGTGAGTGAATAAGACATGGAGATATACATGGGAGAATATTCCTTGTATTTATCTTCAAGGAAATTCAGGTTCTCATCAACCACTCGCGATATGTTATATGAACCCCCTGTGTTGTCAAAGGTGCTCGAGGAAAGGAGTGGAAGACTTAATCATCAGCATGCTTGTCTCCGGCACAGTTCTCAGGTATATCACTCACTACGCGCTGTACCACACATTCGAGTAATACAGAATTGGTGATAGAAATAAGTAGAACAAAACAACCACTGCGAACGCATTACATGTAATGTAAAACGGAGTTGTAAGCGGGAAGCCAGCGTAATTGATCTGCGTCCAATCCAAACTAATTGGCAGCAGGCCCAAGCCAGAGTTCATCTGAGAAGTCAGTTCAATTTCCATCGAAGCAGGACAGCTGAAAATGCTTACCCCAAAAATTGTGTTGACCTTTTGGTTATTGGGAAATATCCACGTTATAAAAGCAAACGTACTAAGACTTGTCCATATGTAGTCTGGAAACCAAAATATCACGAATGCGAGAGCCGTGACATGACTGAAAAAGCGATAGCGATTTAGAGTCCAACCATTGGCCGGTTTGCGACTCTCTGGCTCATGTAGTGCTCGGAAAAGTACAGTTGAAGACAGCGAAGTTGGCCATACTAAAGCGGCCGGGTACACAATCCATCGGCGCGCAAGGCCAGTGAGGCCGAACCTAGCTATTGTTAATAACCCAAACGCATGGAAATCTCCAAAAGCCTACCCTATCATCTGTGTTGTTAAGAGATATAGGAATGAGAAGCCAGCCCCCAGATCACGATTCCAATAGACAGGGCTGACAATGGCGACAAGGGCTCCTTGCGCATAGGCGGTAGAGGCGCTGATATTAACGCACTGGAATTTCTTGTTACTTTCAACTCGGTTTGAAAGGAATTCAAGTAAGACTGATGCCGACTCACGATGACAATAAAAGCGTGCTCCTTGATAGTAAATCTTCCTGGGTTGACATCGAAAGTAAACTTTCCTAAAGGAACCTTCCATCTGGGCAATTTTTCCCATGCTCGACCTATGGGGAAAACCAAGATCTGGGCGACGACATAACCTATCGTAAGTGAGGGCTAATATTGGTCAATAATGGTTCAGAGACGTCGCCAAATACCACGAAAACTGACATATCGCAAGCCAAAAAATTGATTCACTCCAGAAAAAAGGATAACAAAAATGGTCATCAGTATCCAGGCTCGTACAGCTATAATAAATGTCAGCCGATCTTACGTAGTAGAGTCCTCTTCGTGTACCCACTATTGCAAGCTATGCTAGGATCATCTTTATTCGAGACACAAGCCGCGACTTCGGGGACTATTCAGATGTGAGTATGAACTATATTCTCCAATATTTGAGGGTTTGTAAGACAAGGGCATACACGGGGATTCGTCCCCATCAACATTCCACTTCAAGGCCTCGACAGGTGTGATCTCCGTTAGCTCTGATCTATACAAGCGGTCGCCTGGATCTTGGTTAGAGTACTCTGCTTCGAGGTCTCCAGACTGCCTTTCCGAAAGCTCTGGAAGCTTGGCAGAATCGCGCCGCGTGGCCATCTTTTGTGTGCCGATTCCGCGCAAGCGTTCTGTTCGATTCAAGAAGATAAGTCCCAGATGAATCTTTCAATAGCCGATGACCTACTTATATGACTCTCTTTCGTCAAGGATGCGATGGTCACGATAGACCCACCTAAAATCGCAACACATAACTTGGACAACAGACTACTCCATTAGTGCATGCGTGGGGTACTTTTCTTGATGTTGCCATCCGAGTGGTGGTATTCTTCAAGGCTTTGCAAATAATATCTTGCATTTTCTTGTTAGTTTAAATCGAAATGCACAGTTTGATTCGCTTGAGTGGAATTGGGGTGCGATTGCCTATAGTACATATTTAGTCACAAAACAAATTTCAAAAGACGCCGACTGTTTTCAATCTATAGACTAACTTCCAGCCAGTAGCCCTTTGTCAAAATCCATCTCGTTTAGGTACGCTTGTTTGGGTAGATATGATATAGTTTCGATTATGAGATTTGAAGTTCTTAGCGAGTAGAATCTCGCATATCAGGTCAACGAACCTCGTTGTTGAGTACTACCAAAAAGAATCTGAACAGTAGTTATTGATCTTATGTTTGATTTTCCTCAAATCGAATGCAATCACGCCAAGTAGACTAGCAAGTGGATTTTCGGAGAAGCTTCGGTATACTAACCAAATACTTCATAGGCCATATTAATCCCAGCGCTGGCGTGATACTGCCACATTATGGGCTTATCTCACAATCCAAGTAGCCAGAATTTTTAGTACGATCTGGTAAATGCCGTTTGCGCATGTGGAAAAATGAAGAACTAACTTATTGTTGCCTGAGACAGGGTAAGCCCTCAAAAAGATGCGAACCGCCGATAGATTATGGTAATCGTGCGCGATGAGGAAATACTACTATTAAGAACATTGATCACAAATACTAACAGCCTATGAATGGGGTTCCCAGCACTGCTTAGTAGTTACTAGTATTAGTTGACTAGAATCCTACGGCTCGCGCCGTTCGTGTATTAGAATTGGTCTAATATTAACTATCTACTGGTAGTCACAAAGTGCTCGTCTAAAACGCGCGTTGTCAAAGGGTCCTGGATTTTTTCTGGTAACTTTGTAACCACTGTCGAAATCGCCCTATACAATCACACCATCAAGCCGACGCCCGAAAATAATCACTAGCATGTGTATTCTTTTTCTCATTGGTTCCACTGCCAATCTACTATGTATACACCACTTGAGCGGCCGTAGTAAATCCTGGTATCGATGCTGAAATAAGATGATTCCTCGAGTGTGTGTATTTGCGTATTTTACTTCCACACGTTGCTGTCAATATGTCTAAGTAGGCGAAGTTGGCATTGAAATGAAATATTCTTTTCATAAATTTATCTTCTACCCGTAGAACCAGTATTCAGCGGCATAGTCTACAAGTACTGTATCATTCTGCCCTTCGCACGTTGGTGGTGCGACTCCATCGACTGTCATTACTCGGTATACCTCCTGGATGATGATCTGTCAGTTTGATACTGTTCTTCGGGGTAGCTAATTATCTACTTTACCTTCACACCCTTACATTCCTTGCAATCCAACTTCAGCCATGGAACGTCGCTGTCGTTTTTGCCGGATGGGCGAGGAACTCTCGTAGGGGCATTGACAGATGCATCTTTCTTGGAAACGATCCATGTATCGGATCCGCTTGACCGCAAATCGAAGAAAGGGTCTCCTGCAGCGTTGAAGTAATGCTCTCCGATAATCAGATTGCTCGTCTTTGTGCTTAGGGCCAAAGCCTCAGCCAGGAAAGCAAGTGACCCAAGCGTTGTATGTCCCATCATCGCAGGAAATTCATGGAGGAGGTTAAGAGACTGTGATGCTAGGCAAGATGCATCGAAGAGTGTGGCTACCGCTCCTGTCGCTTTCGGTGTTGAGGATTTCTTGGGGTGGCGTGCGAACTCGCTAGATGAACATGAATAGTTCTGGGTACCGCGTCCGAGGACGACATACTTGAGGTCCAAGTGAGGAGATGGCCCAGGAAGCTTAATTTTGGTGTCTTTGATTGGGAGGTCTACACCCTTAAGGGAGCAATTTCCCAGTGTGATGGTCTGAAGCTCAGCAGTGATTTCAGAGAAGGTAGAGGCAAGTCGCAAAGGCCCAGGTAGGGCAAACGCCGGCGAGAGACATGCTGTCGCAAGTAGTAGAGCCTTTAGAGACATTTGCAGCATGGCAGTCGAGCTCGCATATAGCAAATAAGCTTTAAGTCTCCAAGGATTGATGTTATGTCGAGAGTGAATCGGAAGAATAACAAGTGAAGCAAGAGGGCGAGACCGAATACACAAGATCAGATGAAGCGGGAAATTTGAACTAGCTTAAATATTTTTCAAAGACATAGCAGGATAGCAAGAACGTACAAAGAGCCTGCGCTTTGCTCCTTGGTCAGATTCCAAGTGACCAGTTCACAAGGCTAATTTCAAGTCCAACATGTTCCAACTTTAAATGTTGTGCACGGTGGCTTTGACTTGTTTAGGGACTCAACATTTGAAAACTTTCCTCGATGTCCAGTCAAAATACAACCAGACTTCCTGAGGCTTGGTAAAAATTGGGGCGACGGTTCGAAGCGAGGAGGCCTATACTAAAATCATTCTCTTTGTTGGCCGCTCCAGAAAGGGAACGAATTTCGGAGAGGGAAAAATCTGGATATGAAGCCCCGACCTATATTCCTTTGTCCTATTTGTGGGGACTAATTAGGAAATTGAATCAAAGGTGTCTTGCAGGATAGTCCAGAGGATGTTACATTTCCATGGCAGTCTCATGCTAACCGCCTGGAAAGTGGGAGTGTGGCTTCGACAGGCTCAAATCATATCTCTTCATAAGGATCATGAGCTAGGCTTTCTATTACTTTTTCTGGAAAGCAGTTTCATCTTCATAGTATCTGTGACTAGCATCTATTTCAAGTTTTCCTTGCAAACATTAGGATTTCCATCGAGTTGAAGGCATATCTAGTAGATCCAAGCAACCACGATTTGCCTTTGCGAGTTCAGGAGCCTATACTGGTCGACATGCTTTATCTGGAGACCAGAATCCACGCTCTATTTGTGTAAACAAAAGACTTTTCTGGTGTTGAGTTGTACCAAAACAGCAAATGTGTTACATAAATAGACAGTAAGCGCCCACCCGGCGCCACGATGAGTTGGTGCAAGGCATCCTCTTAAGTCCTTTACACTAGTGTTGCTAGATGATGTTTTAGTTCCTTTGTAGGAGCAAATGTCAGTATGAAAACCTAGAGATCGCCCAATGACATGACTCCAAACTAAGCCCACGATGTCTCACGTACCAATTAGATACTTTGCAGTACTACTAATGCATAATCTGAGGCAATCATCACGCTGGGATATACTTCACACTTGTTGACACCTTGGAGCCTGAGGCACTTATATTTGTCATCCATTGATAGCTATATCACGTGAGGCTCCACTAGCGCGACTTTGCTGGTGACGGGCATTTTGCATTCGCGGCAAGTCATCAAACGACACCACTCCATTCACCATCAATGCTGCCGTTTTAACGGTGCCCAAGCCGGATGTAGCTGCTGTTACGCCTACTGCGCAATCAATCACTCATCCATCTCATTTGAAATCGCGAAATAGTTATCGCCATGTCTGACGGTGCGCATCCTGTCACTCCCCTCAATGACACTTTGCTCATCATTTCTACAGCCGATATCGAGGCCGTTAGACGGCTCCAGGCGGAGCGCAATGCCGCCGCTGCTGGCAAGACAGGCTCTAGGACTTTTGATCCCTCTGGCCAACGCACTGACAACTCCACCAAGGCCTCCCTTACCGAATCCTTCGATACGACTCTTTACGAACGGGAAGGCGCGGATCGGTTCTCAGGTTATGATACATCTATCGCTGTCGATGGTGGAGATGAAGAGATGGAGGATGCGAATGGCGGTCATAGCTTGGTTGGCCAGTACACCGCGACCAGAAACCAGATTGATGAGATGGCCCATGGCAATGGCGTCGAAGAAGAAGACATCATGATGGGCCGTGAGAAAGCAGCACGCATTGCGGACCGCGAAACCGATTATCAAAAGCGCCGTTTCAATCGCGGCCCCTTGACGCCGACTCGTGCCGATGCCTTTTCCGCCGACGCGAATGCCAACGGGGAGGGAGAGGGACAAACCTACCGAGAGATCATGGCTGAGCGTGAGCTTCAGAAGGAGGAAGAACGTGTTCAAAAGCTGATTCAAGAAAAGCGGGAGCGTGGTGAAGACGTGCCCGAGCACCAGCCCACGCTAAAAGCCGTCGAAGGCGATAAGGAAAACGGAGATGCCGACTCATCAGCTGCGGCCGCGGGTCGCAAGCGAAAGAAGCGCTGGGATGTTTCATCAGAGCCTACAGCTTCCACCGAGACCGCCGAAGCACCTGCCGAGACGAAGACCAAGCGATCACGATGGGATCAAACACCCGCCCCTGGGGCGTCAGAGGAGGGACCCAAGCGACGTTCACGTTGGGATCAAGCACCATCACTTACGGCGGCTACCCCAGTCGGAAACCAGGGACTTGCTACCCCAATGCATCCGTCCCAAGGTGGCGCCGCTATGGCACCAACCAGTTTCGGTACCGATTTGACTGGTCGCGGTGCTGATTGGACCGATGAGGAGCTTGATATGATGCTCCCTTCTGAAGGATATCAAATTCTGGACCCCCCTCCAGGCTATGCACCAATTCGTACACAGGCGCGTAAAATGATGGCAACGCCAGCACCTATTGCTGGCGCGGCTGGCGTTGGAGGCTTCATGATGCAGGAGCCAGAAAGCGTTCGCTCAATGGGTAAAGAGCTCCCAACCGATATTCCTGGGGTCGGCGATCTCCAATTCTTCAAGCCGGAGGACATGACTTACTTCGGGAAACTGATGGAGGCCGGAGACGAGACTTCCATGTCAGTCGAAGAGATGAAGGAGCGAAAGATCATGCGACTGCTACTGAAGGTCAAGAACGGCACGCCGCCTATGCGAAAGACGGCACTGCGACAACTGACGGACAATGCACGCAACTTTGGGGCTGGCGCTCTTTTCAACCAAATTCTTCCTTTGCTCATGGAGAAGTCATTGGAGGATCAAGAACGCCACTTGCTGGTCAAGGTCATTGATCGAGTTCTTTACAAGCTGGATGACCTGGTCCGTCCTTACGTCCACAAGATCTTGGTCGTTATTGAGCCTCTCCTTATTGATCAAGATTACTATGCTCGCGTTGAGGGTCGCGAAATCATTTCCAATTTGGCCAAGGCCGCTGGTCTTGCCACTATGATCAGTACGATGCGACCCGATATTGACCATGTCGATGAATATGTACGAAACACCACTGCACGAGCATTTGCCGTTGTCGCCTCTGCGCTGGGTATCCCAGCTCTCCTTCCATTCCTCCGTGCCGTCTGTCGCAGTAAGAAATCATGGCAGGCTCGACACACTGGTGTGAAGATTGTTCAGCAGATTCCGATCTTGATGGGCTGTGCTATTCTTCCTCATCTCAAGGGTCTCGTTGACTGTATCTCTGATAACCTCAGCGACGAACAATCAAAGGTCAGAACCGTTACGGCTCTGGCCGTGGCTGCTCTAGCCGAAGCTGCCAACCCTTACGGTATCGAATCCTTCGACGAGATCCTTAACCCTCTATGGACCGGTGCCCGCAAGCAGCGTGGTAAGGGTCTTGCTGCCTTTCTCAAGGCTGTTGGTTACATCATCCCTCTCATGGATGAGGAGTATGCCAACTACTATACCAGTCAAATCATGGAGATTCTCCTTCGTGAATTCTCTTCTCCGGATGAAGAAATGAAGAAAGTGGTGTTGAAAGTGGTGTCACAATGCTCTAGCACAGATGGTGTCACTGCCAGCTACCTCAAGGAGCACGTCTTGACTGACTTTTTCAAGAGTTTCTGGGTACGCCGCATGGCTCTTGATCGTCGAAACTACCGCCAGGTGGTGGACACCACTGTCGACCTAGGACAGAAAGTTGGAGTTGGTGAGATTCTTGAGCGTGTCGTCAACAACCTCAAGGATGAGAGCGAGCCATATAGGAAGATGACCGTGGAGACCGTGGAGAAGCTCGTTGCCTCTCTGGGTTCCGCAGATATCTCAGAGCGACTGGAAGAGCGACTGATTGATGGTGTTCTTTATGCTTTCCAGGAGCAAAGCATCGAAGATGTTGTCATCCTCAACGGATTTGGTACCGTGGTGAATTCTCTCAAGACTCGCTGCAAGCCATACCTTCCCCAGATTGTCTCGACCATTCTCTGGCGATTGAACAACAAGTCTGCCACCGTTCGACAGCAAGCTGCAGATCTCATTTCACGTATTGCCAATGCTATGAAGGAATGTGGCGAGGATGCCCTCATGGGTAAGCTTGGTATTGTGCTTTACGAATATTTGGGTGAGGAGTACCCCGAGGTCTTAGGTTCCATCCTGGGAGCCCTACGATCCATTGTGACTGTGGTTGGTATCAACCAGATGCAACCACCGATTCGCGATCTTCTCCCTCGACTTACCCCCATTCTGCGCAATCGTCACGAGAAGGTGCAAGAAAACACCATCGACCTGGTCGGTCGTATCGCCGACCGTGGTCCTGAATCAGTCAATGCCCGTGAATGGATGCGTATTTGTTTCGAGCTGCTGGACATGCTCAAGGCCCACAAAAAGGGCATCCGTCGCGCAGCCAACAACACGTTTGGTTTCATTGCCAAAGCCATTGGTCCTCAAGATGTTCTGGCGACCCTACTCAACAACTTGCGTGTCCAGGAACGTCAGTCCCGTGTGTGTACCGCTGTTGCGATCGGTATTGTGGCTGAGACTTGTGCTCCTTTCACTGTTCTCCCTGCTTTGATGAATGAGTACCGAGTTCCCGAGCTCAACGTACAGAATGGTGTTCTCAAGGCTATGTCCTTCTTGTTCGAGTACATTGGTGAGATGGCCAAGGACTACGTCTATGCCGTCACTCCTCTGCTGGAGGATGCTCTTATCGATCGTGACCAGGTTCACCGACAAACCGCTGCGAGTGTCGTCAAGCACATTGCCCTGGGTGTTGTCGGTCTGGGCTGCGAAGATGCCATGCTCCATCTTCTCAACCTGGTCTTCCCCAACATCTTCGAAACCAGCCCTCACGTCATTGATCGGATCATCGAGGCCATTGATGCGATCCGCATGGCCGTTGGCACCGGCACGGTGATGAATTACGTCTGGGCGGGACTGTTCCACCCTGCCCGCAAGGTGCGTACACCTTACTGGCGAATTTATAACGATGCCTACGTGCAAGGTGCGGACGCGATGGTGCCGTATTACCCAGGGCTGGAAGCGGATGGCCTGGAGCGGCCAGAGTTATCTATCATCATCTAAGAGATGGTGCTGTAATTTCACTGGATTATTCTGTTGTTGATTTCTTGTTCATGCATAACTAAACTACCTCTGGGGATTTTCTTTTTTTTTTCTTGCCTGTCGGTGTCTCCTGATTCAACCATTGCTTGTTCTTTTTTCTCCTCTTTTCTTCATGCAGGCACGAATGGACGTTCGGCGTGGGTTCACTGTATATCAAACTGCAAAAGTCATTTGGGAATATACAAGTATCGGATTCAATCGTCTTGAGTATTGTAACATTCAACAGTATCACTAGTAGTACTAATATCATACTACATTGGTATTGTTTATACTAAGGTAGTGTGTCGATGACCTGCCAGTTCAACTGGCAGGTCATCATGTTTGACTGACTAATAAATAACAATTAACTAATTAGAGGTAATTGGTAGAGTGTAGTGCCACTGTCAGTATTAGATTCAGGTCATTATACATTAGTGAGACTGTTTCATTATGTTTTCAGTAGATACTTATTTAATATGGTTCGATAGTAGATTACGCGGATGCAGAGAAGTAGCCCTACTAGGGCTACTTTTAAGATTGCGCGTCGATATACTAATGGTGGCTAATCCTTCAGGGCTTTTATTATTTGTAGGTGGCGTTCAAGTTCAGGATATATAAGACCGATCGAGATATATTATTCCCACTCGCGGGTTTCGGGTGGCACTGCACTAACATAAATTGCGAGACAGATATATTAAAATCTCACTAGACCGATCGTACTTATTGCGGCATGGGCGGTACTAGTATTTAGATTGTATAATAATATACCTATATTAGTTCACTGGTAGGTACCAGTGAACTAAATCTAGTTCATCTAACTTCTATAAAAGTTAAGTTTCAAGTTGAGCTTGAAGGGCTGTACACCATCTAACTGGCATAAATAGAAGTGAAAAGAAGCTCGAATTGTATAGAGTCGATCACCCACGATCTAATAAACCGCTGGGCAGATTCAATGGTGACAGGGGTGGTTTTTGGGCAGTGATCGCTCTTGACATCGTCAATCATTGTCAATCCCGACTATCTTCTCCCTCTCCGGGCAAAAGGAGTCTGGGGTAGGGTTTCTGCAGCGATGCCGACGGAGTGGTGACTAGCGAAGACCCTGAATGTACTACAGAGTAGCTATTGAGACTACTTTGACGGCGTGGTGTAGTTTACGGAGTTTGATGGGGTATGTACTATGGGTCTCGAAATATAGTATAGTCTAATTCAGAATTCCACTAAGGCACAAGTCGAAAGAAAGTGATTGAGAAGAACAGAGACTGAAAATGGGGAATTCCTTCGAAACCCCCTCGTCTTCTTCCTCTCATCTTCCCCTTTCCTCATCTTTCCCACGGGAACAATTTGCCACAGGGCAAAAATAGAAAAAAGGAGAGTGAATTTTTTTTTTTAACCCCCCGAAAAAAGTAAAGGAAAAGGGACCCTTCGTCTTACGCGTTTTGATGGGGGGTGGAGGAGAGAAGCCCAAGAGTCAGAATCCAAAAGGAAAAGAACCCACTTTGGTCAGCCCGCTGGGAGGATTCTAAATTTTCGGGAAGCCCTTGAAGGCAAGCAGGGTTGAACAGCCGCCAACCAGCCCTCAGCCCGAAGAGTTACGCTAACCTCCATCAAGTGTGCCAAGATACACCAAATGCCTAAGCTTACCGTGGGAAAGTCTTGGCAGAGGTTGTGGCCGCGTAAGCTCTCCATCGTGAGGACGTCAGGCCTGCTGCTGCTTTGCTGTGGGGAAGGGGAAAGGGAAGGGGTGTGTGGTACGGAGGACACACGTCCACTTCCAGTCAGGACCCTTTTTTCCTTTTTAGGTCAGAGTTCATATGTATGCAATGATGGTATCCGATGTTTTCAGTAGTAGGTATTGAGATAACTACAATTTCTACATATGTAGGGTATACTTCAAGCCCTGTAAAGACACCTCATCGGTATATAGTATACTTTATATTCTAGCGGGGTGACCTACAGAGATGGTCTCACTTTATTTGGTTTGAAGGCAGCGATCACTACGGAGTACACTACTAGTCAATCCAAGTTAATGTCAAGTAAGCTCAAAAAAGGGTTGAAAATACAATTCCGGGATACATACCTCATTCTCGTTCCCGATATACCCTATCGAGTACTCCATACGAAGAACTTCTGTATGGAGTACATACAATCTCAAAGAAATAAAATACGAACAAAAATTTATAATATCATATTTTGCTTCCCGTACTCCGTACTCTTCCAACACAGCCTCCCCCTGAATTCAAATTACGGAATCCCCAATCACGTCAAGGTCTGCCGCCGGAGAATGAAGATGGAGTCCTCTGCACGCACTCTTAGTACGGAGTACATCTACATACTCTACACGGACCCTGAGATAGGGGTGGAGGACAGCAATTGTGTAACGTGTTTTCTCTATTTTCCCATTCGTATAGCTAGATTCATAAGTAAAGTGATATTATTCATTTTTTGATATTTACAGTACAGGAATTATTGGTATTGTGCCGGGTGGATTTTCAGGGTCTTCGGGTTCCCGCTTTGGATGGCTTTGGCTGCCGGAAAGGCGTCAATTAAAAATTAGAGTTTTTATTGTTGCTTTTCTTTTCAATATCTGAAAGTTTTATTATCGTTTTTTTTTTTTTTTTTTTTTTTTTTTTTCAAAAAAAAAAAAAAAAAAAATGTAAATAATTTTTTTTTTTTTTTTTTAATTTATTTATTTAAATAAAAAA
>Ga0102593_1001512_pt1 | contig 22398 bp, 21 predicted proteins | sample AraplaCol_mMS_r2_2_FD_76862 | JGI IMG/M metagenome (GOLD analysis project Ga0102593, IMG submission 76862) | Arabidopsis root microbial communities from North Carolina, USA - plate scrape MF_Col_mMS_r2 (SPADES assembly) (version 2) | ecosystem: Host-associated > Plants > Roots > Endosphere...
CCGCATGGCACTGACCAGCGCCGCCAGGTAGCCGCCGTAGCTGCTGCCGACGATGGCAATGGCGCCCGGGTCGACCGTTGGGTGACTGATGAGCGTGTCATAGGCCGCGAGCACGTCGCGCAGGTTGTCTTCCCGCGTGACCTCCTGGCGCAGCGAAGCGTGGCGCGCATGGCCGCGCAGGTCGAAGGTCAGGCAGACACAGCCGAGCGCGGCAATTTCGTGCGCGCGCGCAATGTACTGCTCCTGGCTGCCATCCCAGCCATGCACCAGGAGAACGCCGGGAACCATGGTGGAGGCGGCCACCAGCGTTCCGGCAATGTGCTGACCGTCTACGGAGATGTCTATGAAGTTATGTCGTGTCGCTGTCATACGGCTTTTGCAATGCGTATTTGGTGAGATGTCCCGTCTTTCTGTCGATGCCGCGGTAATGCACCTGGGCATCCGCCGGGATCGACGCTGCCGCACCATACGCCTCGAAACAGGAAACGCGCATCCGGTCGAGCGCCGGGTCACGCCAGAAGGATTCGATCGCGATCATTTCGGCGCCGGTCGCGCCGCCGACGCGCCAGGACTGCTCCAGCACGCCCGAGCGCCAGGTGCCGCCCGCGCCCACGCCTTGCGCCACGTCGTAGTTGACGCGCGACGCAAAGAAGCCCGGGAAGCAATCGATCACCGCTTTGTGATAGCGCCGCGCCTGCTCGATGGCCAGGCACAGCGCCGGCGGTGGGCTGGTGATGGCGAGCAGCGCATCGAAGTTGCCGCGCGCCAGCGTGAGGTCGGAGCCGCCATAGACGCTGTGCCCGGCGTTGTCCTGCGTCATGCGCTGGCGCCCGTAGTAGCTCACGATCAGATGATCGACGATCACCTGCCCCACGCTGTAGGTTTCGGGGTTCTCGAGGTTCTCCTCGATCACCACGCCGTTGGCCGCGATCTCGCTCTCGTCCATGTCGCCGAGGCAATGGTCCAACGCCTCGGCGTCGGTGACCGTCGACTGGCCGCGCCCGCCGGTGGCGCACACGGCCTTGACGCGCACGGGTCCGTTCTCCAGCAGCTGGCGTCCGGCCCATCGCGCGTCCTCCAGCGAAAACGCCGTGTAGCCGTCGAGCACCGCATCGGGAACGGCGGCGGCAAAGGCCTGTGCCCATCCTTCGGGGCACGCGGCCGCGCGGCCCACCAGCGGATGGGTAATGGCCTTGGTGGCAACGAAGGGGTATGGAACCACGCCGCCGAACAGGTCGTGCAGCGTCGTGATGCCGAGCGAGCGCGCGAGTTGCGTGCTGGAGACGGTGTCGCTCGGTACGAAGTACAGCGGCGTTTGCTCGTGGGCGCGCGAGGCGTCGTATTCGCCGGCAAAGCGGAACTGCTTCAGTGCCGCCAGCCGCTGTGCAAAATTGCTGCGCGTGGCGCGTTCATGGTCGCTGCTGTAGGCCTCCGGATCCGCGCTCCAGACCACCACGCTGCCGCCTGTGCTCTTGAGGACCGTGTCCACGACGGCGACTCCCGAACTGAAAAGGGTGTCCATGGCATCGGCCCGGTGTCAGCGAAGCTCCGCCGCGCCGGGTCCGGCCATCTTGCGAAGCGACCGGGCGGCCACCGCGGCTTGAGACTTGTTCTGCCAGGAAAAATCAGTCGTGTTCATCGGGACAGCTCCTTGTGAACGGTGGCTGGGCGCACGGCAGCGATCCGTGCATGTGGATGGGTCCGGCTCCTACAAGACGTCTTCGTGCTCCGGCCTAGTTTTGCATTTGCAGCAGCAGCCGTCATCCTCGCCCTATGGTTGAGCAGCTTTGGCCCCGGCGGGGCGGGATAACGCGCGTCACCGGTGAAAGCGGCCTCCTACGCCGCCGCGCGCCAGAACCATCCAGCGTTGTCCGGGCGCATACTCCATTGGTTTGCAACCAAGGACGAACATGCCCGCCCCTCCTTCCAGTTCGGAGTCCCGCGCGCTTGCCAAGTTGGCATGGGAAGCGGCTTGGGAACGGCTAGGCAATGCGCTGCAGCCGCCGGCCGGCTACCCGCCAGCCACGGCGGAGCAGTTGTCCGAATGCTTCCACATCGCGCAGGCGCGGCTCAACGAAATGCGCGCCGCCTTCGGCGTGCCAGACGACCGCTGACCAAGCGTCCTCACTGGCCCTGACCCCTGCGCATGGCGGCGCCTTTCGCCGCCTCGCGCGGCTTTCCTACGGCATGCGCGCCGGCCGTTGGGAATCGTGGAGTCTCCGCTCGCAAGAAGACTCCAGCTCATGGCGCGTTCCCAGCCTCCCGTGCTTGCACCCGTTCCCGCAGCTGGCCATACGGCGCTGCTGGTCATTGACATGATCAGCTGCTGGGATTTTCCCGATGCGGAAAAGCTCCTGCCCGGTGCGCACGCCATCGCCTCTCGGATTGCCACGCTAAAGGCACGCTGCACGCGCGCCGGCGTGCCCACCATCTACGTTAACGACAACCGCGGCCGCTGGCGCTCGGACTTCCCCAAGCTGGTGGAGCTGTCGCTTGCCTCGGGCGGTGCCGGTGCCGAGATCACTTTGGCGCTGCGGCCAGAGGAGACGGACTATTTCGTTCTCAAGCCCAAGCAGTCGGCCTTCTTTGCCACGCCGCTCGGACTGCTGCTCGCCTACCTGAAAGCCAGCCGGCTGATCGTGACCGGCGTGGCGAGCGACCAGTGCATCGTCGCCACGGTGGCCGATGCGGGCATGCGCGACCTTGAATCCATTGTTCCGCGCGATTGCGTGGCCTCGCAGACAGCCCGGCGCAACGAGCGTTTTCTGCGCCAGGCGAAAGAAGCGCTGGGCGTTTCCACGCCGCCCGCATCACGCATCCGGCTCCCCGCCAAGCGCTGAAAAAAAGAATGGAGGACCCACCATGTATGCGCACATCCAGCTCGGCGTGCAGGACCTTCGCCGCATGACCGCTTTCTACGACGAAGTGCTGCGCCATTTCGGCATGGTGCGGTTCACGGACCTGGCCCGCGTGGGACCTGCTGGCGTGCTGTGGCGGCATCCAGGCACGCGCTGGCCGCAGTTCGTGATCGACCGTCCGTTCAACGGCGAACCTGCGACAGCCGCCAATGGATCGCAGGTGAGCTTTCTGGCGGCCTCCCGCGAGGCCGTCGACGCCGCGTGGAAGAGTGCCATGGCCTGTGGCGCCACGGACGAAGGCGCACCCGGCCTCCGTCCGAGGTATGCGCCGGACTTCTACGCCGCCTACTGCCTGGACCCCGAGAACCACAAGCTGTGCTTCGTGCACACCCCGATCCTTTGAGGCCCAGGGAAGCGTCGTAGGCCCCGCTCAGGACGCGCCCCCGCCGGCGGGGCCGCTGGCCGCGGACTGCTTCGAGCGGTCCGGCTCGGCCGGCTGGGAAATGATGTTGAGCGCATCGCCCGCCTCGGCCACGTCGCCCTTGGCAGCCGTGTCGCCCAGCGAGAGCATGCCCACCAGCTTGCGGTCGCGGTCGACCACCGGCATGCGGCGAACCTGGTAGCCCGCCATTTCATTCATCACGGTTTCGACGTCGTCGCTGTCGGTGCACCATTTGACGTCCTTGGACATCACGTCGGACAACGCGGTGTCGGGCGAACGCTTCTGCGCCACCACGCGAAGCACGATGTCGCGGTCGGTCACCATGCCCATCAGCCGCTGGCCGTCACACACCGGAATGGCGCCGATGTCCAGCTCGTCCATGGCCTGGGCCGCCAGCGCGACCGAGTCCGAAGGCGACAGGGTCCGCACGCCGCGGGTCATGAGTTCGGATACGCGAGTCATTCGGAATCTCCCCGATTCATGGTTCGTCAGCTGCTGCGGTGCTCGGCATTGCGCTTGCGGGTGGCTGCGGCCTTCTTGGCCGAGGCAGAACGTTCCGCAGCGGTACGGGATGCCGCCGCTGCCCCGCCCTTGTGGCCGCCCTTGCGCGAAGGCGCGTGGTTCTCGGCCTTGCCGCGGCCGCTGCCGCTCTTCTTGCCGCCGCCGCTTTCGGCGTTCACCGTGGCCCATGCGCGCTTCTCGGCTTCGGCCTTGCCCACGCCGCGATGCTCGTAGCCTTCCTCGATGTGCTCGGCCTTGCGTTTCTGCTTGTCCGTATAGGACGACTTGTCACCTCTTGGCATGATGCTCTCCTGAAGGGTGAAGGAAATTGCATCGTGCACAGCCCACCCACGACGTGGGTCGGAAGACGCAGGACTTGTGCGTCGGAGCAGTCTGGCGGGGCGCTGGAATGCTGGGCCAGCGTCACGGTGCGAACCGCGCCCGTGATTCGCTACTGTCCCGCCTTGATGCCGGCACGCGCCTTCGACTCGTCCGCGCTGGCGCGTGAAAGGCACTCGGCCTTGTCGCCGCCTTGGCGGTCATTGCATTTCTCGACGGCGATCTCGTAGTTCACGGCCAGCTTGGTTTCCGCGAGCCGGCGGGCATTCGCGTCGCTTGGATTGCGCTGCTGGTCGAGTTCGGCCAGGGCGATCTTTTCGCGGCCCCTGGCTTCCTTGATGCAGACGGACTTGCCGGGCGAGGTCAGTGCCTCGCACTGGTCCAGGGCCGCCTTGGAGGTGGCGCCGATCCGTTGCCGTGCGGCGCCGTATTCGACGATGGTGGGGTCGATCTCGGCCGGGTGCGGCGGCGGGGTGGTTTGTGCACCTGCCGGAATCCCGCCTGCGCATATAAGCCAAAGGGAAACGAACAACGCGTGAAGCTTTTTCATGGCGATCTCCTGTACATCCGCGTCCAGGCAGTGTGCGCCCGGCACTTCACCTTCCGGTAGGACACCGCGCATGACCCGCGGCGGCGCCTGCCGACGACCGCGTGGCACAAAACCACCCTGCTCGAAACGTCGGCATGTGCTTACGGCCGCTTCGCGAAGCGTCCTACCGTTTCAGCTCTGCCGATCTCTATATTGATTTCGACGCCGGACTCTCCGTTGCAGACAAACCCGCCGTGCGTCCAGGAGATCACACCATGAAGAAACTGTTATTGATGTGCGCCGCGGCTTCCTGCCTGACTGTCGTCCAGGTGCATGCGCAAGTGAACACCACGCCACAGGCAGCGACGGATCCGGCCATGGCCGAATACAAGGCCGCCCGCGACAAGATCTCGGCCGACTACAAGGCCGCCAAGGCCGCTTGCGATGCCATGAAGGACAACGCCAAGGACGTCTGCATGGAAGAAGCCAAGGGCAAGGAAAAGATCGCCAAGGCCGAGCTCGACCAGAAGCAGAAGCCCAGCGATGGCAATGCGCGCAAGGTTGCGGAAGCCAAGGTGGAAGCACGCTACGAGGTCGCCAAGGAAAAGTGCGACGATCAGAAGGGCGATGCCAAGAACGCTTGCGTGAAGGAAGCCAAGGCTGAAGAAGCCAAGGGCAAGGCCGACATCAAGGCGATGAAGAAGTAATGAATGGCGGGAAGCAGAACCGGCGCTCCAAAGACGCATTGGTGAAGCCATTGCAGACGCTCGCCATTTCGGAGGCACTGCGCGCCCAGTTGGCAGCAGAAAATCTCCTGGCCATCAATTCGCACGGCCAGGAGGTTCTTCACGGGCTGGATTTCGATGAGTCGCAGCTTCTCGTGAACTGCAACGAAGGGCCGCCCGCGGACGCATCCATGCAGGAGCGATGCGCCGAGCTCGTCATCAAGCACGAGCGGGCGCGGCTGCGGATCGCTACCGTCGACGACGAGCGCACCGCCGCCAAATACTAGCCAGACTAGCCACCGCGCCGGATCCGGACCAAGGTCCGCATCGAAAGAGAACATCACCGCAGCGTTGCAAGGTACGCGGCGATGTCGCGCGCGTCCTGCTCCGTCACGCCCATTTCGGGCATGGCCGTGAGGCGGTCGACCTCGTGCGTATGGCGCAGCCAGCGCACCATGTTGTCGGGCGTGTTGGCGAGCTTTCCCGCAATGAGCGAGCGGCCGCCGATGCCCGCGAGCGGCGGCCCCACGTTGGGAGACGAACTCGTGATGCCCGGAATCGTATGGCAGGCATTGCAGGCGTACTGAAAGATCGCCCGCGCGCCGCGCCGCACATCGCCCGGATGCGCCGGTGCCGCACCGGACACCGCGCTGCATGCCGGTGCGGCGAGCAGGCCCTGTGCACCTATTGGCTCCGCGCGCGTTGCCTCCGCATACTGCTGCGGCGTGAGGTCGGGCAGGCGCGCAAGGAAAGCCACCACCGACCACAGCTCCTCCTCGGACATCCTGTGTTCCCACGCCGGCATGCCGCTCATCTTGATGCCGTGCCGGGTGATCCAGTAGAGCTCCCGCGGCTTCCAGTGGTGCCGCGCATCCACCAGCGGGCCCGGCAGGGGCTGCATGCTTTTTCCGATGTCGCCCTGCGCCACGCCCGGCGCGCCATGGCACTGCACGCACCTGTCGCGAAAGCAGGCCGCGCCGCGAATCACCAGCCGCTCGTCGTCCAGCCGCGGGGGCTCGATGTTGCGGGCGCGCAGCTTCACCGACTGGTGCATGGCGGTTTCGAGCAGCGAATGGACCGGCTGCGTGTGCTGCACCGTCGCGGCCACGTTGTACAGGCCGCCATACACCACCAGCGCGCCGGCCGCCGCGCCTGCAAGGCCCAGCGCGGCAATGGTGAGAAGAACGGTCTTCGGCGCACCCATTGGCAGCAATCAATTGGCGGCATTGTCCGACGCACACCGGCGCCGGCGTGTCGGCGCAAGCCGCGTTCCGGTCCGCACAATCGCGGCATGGTGGCCGCTCCGTCGTACCGCGCTGTCTGCCCTTGCGCCCTCTTGGTGCTGGCGCTGTTCGCGGGCGGGTGCGGACCCGGGGAACCACGCGATCGCGCGCCCTCTGCCCAGCGCGAGCGCGGGCGCCTGCTGCTGGCCCAGTACCAGTGCGGCAGCTGCCACACCATTCCCGACGTGCAGGCCGCGCGCGGACGCACGGGCCCCACGCTCGCCGCGTTCGGGCGCCGCAGCTACATCGCCGGCCACGTGCCCAACAGCGCAGAGCCGCTCGTGCGCTGGATCGTGGCGCCCGCCGCGGTGGTGCCCGGCACCACCATGCCGGCCATGGGCGTGTCGCCGGAGGATGCGCGCGACATGGCGGCCTACCTGCTCGCGCTCCAATGAAGGCGATGACCGACGGGCAGCCCCAATCCGCCCTGCGGGCCGCGGGCCCCGTGGCGGAGACGCTGCTCGAAGTGAGCGGCGTGCTGGCGGTGGGCGGCACGCTGATCTTTGCCGCGGTGATGCTGCTGCTCGCCCTTGCCGTTCGGCGCCGCAGCGGAGGCATGGTGGACACCCGCTGGTGGATCATCGGCGGCGGCCTCGTGTTTCCTACGGTGGTGCTTGCAGCGCTCTTTGCCTACAGCGAATGGCACCGGCCGCCGTGGAAGCCCGTTCCGCCGCCCAATGCGCTGATCGTCGGAGTCACGGGCCACATGTGGTGGTGGGAGGTGCGCTATCGCGATCCCACCACCGGCGCCGAGGTGGTCACGGCCAATGAGATCCGCATTCCTGTCGGGCGCCCCGTCTACTTCGGGCTCGGCAGCGCGGACGTCATCCACAGCTTCTGGGTGCCCTCCCTCGGCGGCAAGATGGACATGCTGCCCGGCCGCGTACAGCACCTGCAATTGCAGGCCGACCGGCCCGGCACGTGGCGCGGACAATGCGCCGAATACTGCGGCGAGCAGCATGCGCGCATGGCGCTGCACGTGGTGGCAGAGGAACCTGGCGCCTTCGATGCATGGCTTGCGGCGCAGGCAAGGCCCGCAGCTGCGTCGGCGGCTCCGCGCGAGGTCGAGCTTGGGCGCGAAGCCTTTCTGGCACACCGCTGCAACGCCTGCCACACCGTGCGCGGGGTGAGCGAGGAAAGCCGCCTGGGACCGGACCTCACCCACGTGGGTAGCCGGCTGCACCTGGGGGCCGGCACCACGCCCAACGATCCAGCGCAACTTGCCGCATGGGTGGCCCACACGCAGCAGATGAAGCCTGGCGCGCACATGCCTTCGTCCAGCCAACGCATCGCGGATGCAGACCTGCAGTCGATCGCCGCCTGGCTCGCGCAGTTGAAATAGATGACGCAAGCCCTCGACCATGCTTCGAACGCCCCGCCGCGCCCCGAGGGAGAGCGCGAGGCGCTCGAGCGCGCATGGCGCCCGCCTACCGGCTGGCGGCAACTCTCTGCGGTAAACAACACGCGCATCGGCGTGTTCTACATCTTGACGGCAATGCTCTTCTTTGTGCTGGCCGGCGTGCTGGCGCTCCTGATGCGCACGCAGCTGGCGGTGCCCGACAACAGCCTGATCGACCCGCGGACCTACAACCAGCTCTTCACGATGCACGGCACCGTGATGATGTTCCTGTTCGCGGTTCCGATTGTCGAAGCAGTGGCCATCTATCTGCTGCCAGGCATGCTCGGCGCGCGTGACCTGCCGTTTCCGCTGCTGTCGGCCTACGCGTTCTGGGCCTATGCGATTGGCGGCCTGGCTTTTTTCTGCACCATCTTCTTCGGCGCATCGCCCGATGGCGGCTGGTTCATGTATCCGCCGCTCACCGGCAAGGAGTTCTCGCCCGAGCGCGGCGCCGATTGGTGGCTGCTGGGCATCGGCTTCATCGAGATCTCGGCCATTGCGGGCGCCATCGAGCTCATCGTGGGCATTCTCTTCATGCGCGCGCCCGGCATGACGCTTGCGCGCATGCCGATCTTCGCCTGGGCCATGCTGGTGACGGCGCTGATGATCGTCATCGCCTTCCCGGCGGTGATTGCCGCCACCATGCTGCTGGAGCTGGAGCGCGCGTTCGACTGGCCCTTTTTCATTCCCGCGCGCGGTGGCGATCCGCTGTTGTGGCAGCACCTGTTCTGGTTCTTCGGCCACCCGGAGGTCTACATCATCTTCCTGCCCGCGGCCGGCATGGTCTCGATGATGGTGGCCACGCTCGCGGGCACGCCGCTGGTAGGCCATCGCGCGGTGGTGCTGGCGCTCATCGGCGTGGGCGTGGTGAGTTTCGCGCTCTGGGCGCACCACATGTTCACCGCGGGCCTCGGCAACCTGTCGCTGCTGGTGGTGTCCGCCGCCAGCTTCATCGTGGCCATACCGAGCGGCGTGCAGGTGTTCGCGTGGATCGCCACCTTCTGGCGCGGCCGCGTGAGGCTCAATGCGCCGACGCTCTTCCTGCTCGGCTTTCATTTCATCTTCGTGCTGGGCGGGCTCACGGGCGTGATGGTGGCGGTGCTGCCCTTCGACTGGCAGGCGCACGACAGCTACTTCGTGGTGGCGCACCTGCACTACGTGCTGATCGGCGGCATGGTGTTTCCGGTGTTCGCAGGCTTGTACTACTGGGCGCCGCTCTTCAATGGCCATTGCCTTTCGGAGCGCTGGGGCCGCTGGGTGTTCGGGCTCATGTTCGGCGGCTTCAACCTGGCGTTCTTCCCGATGCACATCGCGGGCATGCTCGGCATGCCGAGGCGCGTGTACACCTATGGCGGCGACCTGGGCTGGAACACGCTCAACATGCTGTCGACCCTCGGCGCCTACACCTTGGCGGCCGGCGTTCTGCTCTTCTTCGTCGATACCATTCGCACGCTGCGCCGGCCCTCGCGCGACCATGGCGACCCATGGCGCGCGGGCACGCTCGAATGGCTGCCGCCGCGCGAATACGGCGTGCGCAGCATCCCGCAGGTGGATTCGAACTATCCGCTGTGGAAGCACCCCGCCCTGCCGCAAGAGGTCGAGGCCGGCCGCCACTGGCTGCCGGGCACGGTGTTCGGCGGCCGCGAAACGCTGGTAACCAGCCTGCGCGACGCCCGGCCGATGCACCTGCTGCGCCTGCCGACGGACAGCTGGTGGCCGCTGGCGGCAGCCGTGGGCACGGCCGGTTTCTTTCTTCTTCTCACGGTGTCGCAAACGCTGCTTGCCTTTGCGTGCGGCGTGTTCGCGGTGGTGTGCATCCTGCGCTGGCTGTGGGATCTGGACCGTCCGCCCCCGGCCGCCATGGCCGACGTGGGCCATGGCCTGCGCCTGCCGGTCGGTGCAGAAGGCCGGGCATCGCATTCGTGGTGGGCCATGATCGTGCTGATTGCGGTGGACATGACGATCTTCGCCTCGCTCGTGTACACCCACGTGCACCTTGCCATGGCGAGCGACGTGTGCCCGCCGCCCGGCGCCGCCCTGCCGGCCGCGCACTGGCCGCTGGGTTCGGCGCTGCTGCTCGGGGCCGGCTCAGCTGCGATGGTGCTGGCCAAGCGCTCATTGCGCACGGCCGACGCGCGCAAACAGCGCGGGCTGCGCCTGCTCATGGCGCTGGCCATGGCCTTTGCAGCCGCTTCGGTTGCGCTCGACATCGGCGGTCATCTGCTGGCCCGGCTCGAGCCGCGCGCGCAAGGCTGGAGCGCATCGGTCGGCATGCTGCTGGGCTACCAGGGCTTCCACGTCATCGTGCTGCTGCTGATGGGCGGCTATGTGCTGGTGCGCTCTTGGACCGGGCGGCTGCAGCCCGCGGCCCGCGCGACGATCGACAACACGGCCCCGATGTGGCACTGCGTGACCGCGCAAGGCATTCTGGGAGCGCTCACGGTGCAACTGGTGCCGCGGCTGCTGGGATAGGCGCCTCATGCGGAAGGCGCCAGGGCGGCGATCATCCAGCAGGCGGCCGTGAAGCGAACTTCATCGCCGTGCACAAAGGGCTCGAAGGCGGCGCGCACGGCGGTTGCAACCTGCGCACGCTTGCGCTCGTCGGGCTCTTCCTGAAGCATCAGGCCCACCGGACCTAGCCGGGTGAAATAGCCGTGCAAGGCCTTCTCGGGCATCGTGCATTCGACGTCGAACGGCCGGATGTCGATGCCGGTCCAGCCGCTCTCCTCCAGGATGGAAGACACCCGTTCGCGGTCGGCAAAGGCGAACTGTCCCGGCGCGCCCGGCTGGCGGGCCGGTAGGTTCGGCAGCAGCGGTGCGGCGGCTCGCTCGGCCGTCGTCATGAACGGGTTTTCCGCGGGGCTGCGCCAGGCAAGGGCCCGGAGCACCGCGCCGCCCCGTGCCGCCTGCCGCAGGTTTTCGAAGGCCTGCACCGGGCTGTCGAAGAACATCACGCCGAAGCGCGAGATGATCATGTCGAAACTCGCGGGCTCGAAGGCATGGCGCCGCGCGTCGGCGCAGATGAAGGTGGCCGGGGAGCTTTCGCGTCGGGCGCGTTCGCGGGCGGCGGCAATCATCGGCTCCGAGATGTCGATGCCGACGCAGTGCCCTTGCGCGCTGGCCAGCAGCCGCGCGACTGCAAGCGTAGTGGCACCCGTGCCGCAGCCCACGTCGAGCACCCGGCGTGCGGAGCCGGCGCGCACCTCGTCGACCAGCCGGTCTTCAAAGGGCTGCAATATCGCGTCGAGCGACGCTTGCGCATCGACCCATGCGCGACCGGCGCGACCGTTCCAGAGCGCGGCCTGTTCGGCTTCGGTTTGTCGATGCTGTTGCTGTTGCGTGATGTCCATGATCGTTTCTCCTTGGCTGGCCTCTAGAGGCGAAAGCTAGACTGTGCAACTTCAAGTCGACTTGAGGTCAAGAGGTGGCGACAACGCATCTGGATATTGCCCAGGTGGCACAGCAATCGGGCGTTCCCGCGTCGACGCTGCGCTTCTATGAGGAGAAGGGGCTCATCGCCTCCACCGGCCGGCGCGGCCTGCGACGCGTGTTCGATTCTGGCGTGCTGGAACAGCTGGCGTTGATTGCCGTGGGGCGCGACGCGGGCTTTTCGCTCGACGAGATCGGGCGCATGTTCGCGCGGGACGGCAAGCCCGACATCGACCGCAAAATGCTCGCGGCGAAGGCCGACGAACTGGACCGGACCATCCGCAGACTCAGCGCCATGCGCGACGGCCTGCGCCACGCCGCGGCCTGCCCTGCGCCCAGCCACATGGAATGCCCCACGTTCCGCCGCATCCTGAGTGCGGCGTCCGGCGCCATCAAGACACGGGGAAAGAAAGCGCTGCAGCCATCACGGCACTGAACCGGAAAACACGCGCAGAGTTCTGCCGGAAAGCCTCCTACATAACGACGTTCCCTTGGCCGATGCGGCGTAATTTTTCCGCGCCCAAAGTTGAGTGTCTGGGCATTGCAATCAACGCCGTCATTCCCCAGAAATGGCGGCCGGAGACTTACTTCCATGGCAAGCGCCAATCCAGTTATTTCTTCAGAACGTGTCGAGGGAACATCCGTCTACAACCCGGCAGGAGACAAACTCGGCAGCATCGACGATCTCATGATCGACAAGATCTCGGGCCAGGTCCGCTACGCCGTATTGGAGTTCGGCGGCTTCCTCGGCATTGGCACCGACCGCTACCCACTCCCGTGGTCCATGCTGAAGTACGACACTTCGCAGGACGGCTACGTGGTGCCGTTGACCAAGGAGCAGATCGACGGCGCGCCGCGCTACGCGAACGACCAGGTGCCGGATTACGACGACAGGTACAGCGGGACCATCGACAAGTATTACGGGCTTTAGGAGGGTGCGGGCCGCGGGTTTGGAACGACGACGCCGCGGCCCAGCCTTCAACCCTTGAATGCACCCCAAGGCATTCGGCAAAACGCCTCGTTGAGCGGAATGACATTGCCACTGACCAAGAGCGCTTCCCCGGTCAGCACGTTCTCCAACCTCACGCCTTCGAGTCCCTCGGGCAACGCCACTCTCGTCCCGCGCCAAGCCGCCGCATCCGGAAGCATCGGCGCGCTGCTCTCTGCCTCGCGCGCAATACCCGCAAACAACCGCCCTGCCACCACCACCAGCCACCGCCCTTCGTGCCTCCGCGCAAAGGCCACCACGTGCCGCGCCAGCGGCCCTTCGACAGCCAGCCCTTCATACCCGCCTTCGCGGAAAAGCTCCGCGTGCTCGTGCCGCATCGACAGCATCCGCCAGATGAACCACAGCTTTGCGCCGCCGTCGTGCGGCGCCGCGGCAAGCGCCTGCACGCGCGAAGGGAGGTCGGGTTCGCCCGCCATCGCCTGGAGCTGATCCAGCCGCCGGCTGCGCAGTTCGTAGTCCACCGGCCGCCGGTTGTCGGGGTCGACCAGGCTCAGATCGATGAGTTCGCTGCCCTGGTACAGGTCGGGCACGCCGGGCGAGCCGTACTTCAGCAGCGTGAGCGTCAGGCCGTTCCATGCGCCGAACCACGAGAGGCGATCGGCCATCCGCTGGATGTCAGCGAGGCACCCGCGCTCCGAGCGGTCGGAGAGGATGCGCTGCACCAGGCTTTCGAGCGCACCTTCGTATTGCGGATCGGGCTGGGTCCAGCGCGTGCGGAGCTTGGCTTCGCGCGCGGCCTTCTGCATGTACTGCCACACGCGCTGCTCGTAGGCGGGCACGGCCACGGCGTCGAGTCCGCCGTAGGGCAAGGTGCCCAGCAGGGTCTGGTAAAGCAGGTATTCGTCGGCGCGCGAAGGTGCCGCCGGCTCCTGTATTCCGCGGCACAACGCATGCCATCGCGCGAGCGCATCGCGCCATTCGCCGGGAAGTTCGGAAAGCACGTCGATGCGGTTGCGCACGTCTTCCGAGCGTTTGTTGTCGTGCGTTGAAGTGGCAAGCATGGTGTGCGGCCAATGCCGTGCGCGGTCGGCGCTGAGCAGATGAAACTCGGGCACGTCGAAGCCGAAGTGGTCGGGCTCGCCGCCCACTTCATTGAGCGAGCTGAGCGGAAAGTAGCGGTAGAACGAGGTGTCCTCCACGCCCTTGGCGGCGACCGGCGCACTGAACTGCTGGAAGCGCATGGCGAAGCGGCGCACGCGTTCGGCCAGCGCGGGCGTCGCATGCTCGGCCGCCTCGCCGCGCAGCGCGCGTCGCACAAACGCGAAGACGGAGCGATCGGCGTCGCGGCTCTGGCGCTCGGCCGATTCGGTGGCGGCGTCGATGAAATGCGCGTCCTGCGCGGAGGGCGCGTCGACGATGTAGGTGCGGTACACGGGCATGCAAGCCGCCACGCCGGTGAGCGCGCGACGCAATGCGTTGAGCGTGTAGTCGCGCGTGCTGCGGTCGGCCCGGGCAATCCTCAGCAGTTCGGTGGAGAGCACGTTCAGCTCCGATGACAGCGCATTGCGCATCACCTCCCGCTTGCTCGAACGCGCCACCGCGTCGAACTCTTGCGTCTCGCCCGTGAACTCATGCCAGGTCTTGCGCAGCGCGCCGGCCGCGGCGGTGTCGACCAGCACGCCGTTGGCCACGTTCGCAAACCGGTAGCCGGTGGTACCGTGCACATGCCATTGCACGGGCACTTCCTCTTCCGATGCGGCGATCTTCTCGGCCACCACATAGAGCGGGCGCGGCGGCCGGCCATCCACGCCCATGGTGGCCGGCAGAACGATGCCTGCACGACGCGCATAGCCTTCCTGCAGCTGGCGGAAGTAGCGCGCGGGGTCGTAGAGGCCATCGGGATGGTCGATGCGCAAGCCGTCCACCACGCCGGCCGCCGCCAGGTCGAGCGCAAAAGACTGCGTGGCCTCGAATACCTCGTCGCGCTCCATGCGCACCGCCGCCAAGTCGTTGATGTCGAAGAAGCGACGGTAGTTGATCTCGTCGGCCGCCACGCGCCAGTACGAGAGCCGGTAGGCCTGCACCTCGATGAGCTTGTGCAGATCGTCGCGCGCCTCTTGCGAGCCCAGGTTGAGCTCTGCCACGGCCGCCAGCACCGCACGCGTCATCGAGGGATGCGCTTGCGCCAGATGCGCAAGGCGGGCCTTGAACAGCTCCTTGTCGCGCACGCGCTCCGTGCACTCGGTGGGCGATTGCGCGCGCTGGCCGGGCAGGTGGCCGAAGGCGGTCGAGAGGCTGGCCAATTGCGCCGTGAGCGCCGGGTCCTTCAGGTGCGGCAGCGCGCGCGCCAGCACCACCGGATAACTTTCGGGCGCAAGCGGAAAGCGGTGGTCGAAGTAGCGCAGCGCAAAGCTGCCCTCCGCCGCCTCGAAGTGCAGCACCAGCTCTCCGCTGGAGAGCACTTCGCCGTAATGACCGCCAAGCACCGGCAGCAGCACCTTGCCGGCCAACTCCTTGTTCAGCGGTTGCCAGTCGATGTCGAAATGATGTGCGAACAGCGAGGCCGGGCCGTTCTCCAGCACGTCCATCCACCACGCGTTGTCGGCGCCAAGCACGCCCATGTGGTTGGGCACCATGTCGAGCAGCTGGCCCAGTCCGTGTGCCTGCAGCGCCTCGACGAAGCGCGCGAATCCTTCGGCGCCGCCAAGCTCCGGGTTGATCTCGGCATGGGCCACCACGTCGTAGCCGTGGGTGCTGCCGGCGCGCGCCCGCTGGATCGGCGAGCAATACACGTGGCTCACGCCAAGCTGCGCAAGATAGGGCAACACGCGAATCGCGTCATCGAAGCCGAAGCCTTGGTGAAACTGCAGGCGGTAGGTAGCCCGCGGAATGCGTGCCTGCAGCCGCTGGGGCGTCGGCTCCGCGCCCATGCTGCGGCGCGGCCGCATCGTGCGCAGGCGCTCTGAGAGGCCGTTCATCGCATCACCGGTTACGAGTGCCTGCACCGTCGGTGCCAGCTTGCGCCGCCAGTTGGGATGCGTGTCGGTGGTGCCGGGCATGTTGGCCTGGTCCACCTCACCGGCCACGTCTTCCAGCTGAAAAACCATCAGCGCCGACGGCGCCGCGGCAAGGAAGGCATGCACCGCCTGCATGGTGCGCGTCGAAGGCGTGGCATGCGCCAGCGCCTGCGCCGCTTCGTCCTGCGACAGCAGGCCCGCCTCGCGCACTGCCAGCAGCAAGCGGATGCGTTCCTGCGCACGGCCCAGCAGCTGCACGTCGAACAAGCGCGGATCCGGAAAGAGGCCGAGCGCCAGCCGCAGCCGCAGGTCATGGCCCGACCACCAGCCGGCCAGCGTGGCCAGGTCGTGCGTGCTGATGGCGACCAGCGCCGCCGCGGGATAGGTCTCGGGAGGCTTGAAGCCGCCGTCCTGCTGCTTCTCGAAGTACAGCAGCCGGTACGACAGCACATCAGCGCGCGCGAGCGCTTCGCGCATCGCGTCCTCCACAGTGCCCAGGTCTTCGCCAACCACCATGCAACTGTTTCGATGGCTCTCCAGCGCCACGATGGCGAGCATCTCCTCCACCGGGTAGCGAACGTAGGCGCCGTCATGCGCGGTGCGGTCCTGCGGAATCCAGAACAGGCGCATCAGGCCCATCACGTGGTCGATGCGCAGCGCGCCCGCATGCCGCATGTTGGCGCGCAGCATCTGGACGAAGGGCTCGTAGTGATGGGTGCGAAGCCGGTCCGGGAGCAGCGGCGGCAGCCCCCAGTTCTGCCCCGCCGGATTGAACTCGTCGGGCGGTGCGCCAATGCTGGCGCCGACCGCGAAGCAATGCTGCGAGGTCCATGCGTCGGAGCCGCCGCGGTCCGCCGAAACGGCCAGGTCCAGGTAGAGCCCGATGCCCATGCCGAGCGCCGTGCAGCGCTTGCCGGCGCGCGCCAGCTGGCAGTCGGCCACCCATTGCAGGTACTGGTGGTATTGCAGGCGGCTCTCGTGCTGCGCCTCGAAGGCCTTCACCTCGGGCGAATCGGCCTCGCGGTAGGCTTCGGGCCATGCGAGCCAGCCCCAGCAGTGCGGATCGGCCGCAGCAAAGTGGGCCTGCAGCGTTTCGAAAAGCGCATGCCGCCGCAGCGGCTCGCCATGCGCGGACACGAAGGCGAGGAACGCCTCGCCTCTTTCATCCGGTACCCCGGCGGGCGACAGGTGATGCGAGCGAAAGTGCTCGAACAGCAGCTCCAGCACTTCGAACTTTGCGGCCGTCACGCCGGCATGGTCGACCAACGGCGCAGCACGGAGCGCCGCAAGGCGGCCCTGGAACTCGGGCGACTCCACGCGCCGGCGCGCGGCTTCGCAATGCGCAAAATCGTCGGCCGCCTCGACGTCGATGTACAGCACGTTGAGCCACTGCCGGGACGACGGGCTGTAGGGACTGGCGCGCGGCGGGTCGGTGGGGAACAGCGCATGCAGCGGGTTCAGCCCGATCACGTCGGCGCCCTGCCCGGCCATGCCGTCGATCAGCGCCTCCAGGTCGCCAAAATCGCCCATGCCCCAGTTGCGTTGCGAGCGCAGCGCATACAGCTGCACCGCCGGCCCCCACACGCGGCCACCGTCGCGCACCGCGGGCGGCCGGTAGCAGCGGCCCGGCGATGCGACCACCAGCGTGCGGCCCACCAGGCCGTCGATGTGCAGCCAGTGATAGCCGGCTTCAAGAGGCTCCGAGAGTTCCATCGTGCAGCAGCCATGCGGCCATGGCTGTACGTCGGCTTCGCCTTGGCGCGAACGCCCTTCCTCGTCGCTCAACCGCCAATGCAGCCTGCCGGAAAGATGCGGCAGTTGCAGCGACCAGTGCGGCGCATCCGCCTGCACCACCAACACCGGTGGCATGGCCGGCACGGGCGACGAACCGCCCGCATCGATTTCGACGGCGCCGGGCTCCACGCCGAACTCGGCCAGCAGCGCGGCCAGGCTCTCGGGCGTGGCACGGCGCTGCGTTCCAAACGCATCGACATAGGCGGCCGAAATGCCGTGGTGCCGGCACAGGCGTTCCAGCGCGTCGTGGTCCCAGTGGCCCAGATCAGTCACCGGCCATGTCCTCCAGCGTCGCATGCACGGCGCCGCGCTCGAGCCGCAGGCCCGATGCATCGGCCGCGGCACCAGCGCTGTAGATCACCGCCCCGGGCGGCGCCACGGCTTGCACGGTGGGCTGCGTGCCCAAATTGGCGAGCAGATGAAGACGCTTGCCGGCCAGCGCCCAATCGAGCTGGATGACGCCTTCTTCGTTGCGATAGTTTCCCGCGCGGCACGCGCCCGCCAGGTGCGGCACCAACAGGCGATGCCGAACGTCGAGCAACTGCTGCACCTCGCAAAGGCGCGCAAAGTGCGGCTGCGTGCCGCGCTCGCGCCAGCGCAGCTTCGAGGCCAGGAAAGTCTCCTCCGCATTCGGATCGGGAATGCGCGCACGCGCCGCCTCGTCGGCAAAGGCCTCGAAGCCGCCGAACTCCGCGCGCCGGCCTTCGGCCACGGCAGACGCCAACTCGGGTCCGAAGTCGCAAAAATAAAGGAAGGGCGAGGACGCCGCGAACTCGTCGCCCATGAAGAACATGGGCACGTGCGGCGACAACAGCACGCAGGTAAACGCGGCACGCACCAGCACCGGGTCGCCCAGCGCATGAATGCGCTCGCCGAAGGCGCGGTTGCCCACCTGGTCGTGGGTCTGCAGGTAGGACACGAAAACCGTGGGCGGCAACTGCGTGCTGGGTTCGCCTCGCGGCTCTCCGCCGCGAAATGCCGACGGCTGCCCCTGGAAGATGAAGCCCTCGGCCAGCGAGCGCGCAAAACCGGCCGGGGGGTCGTCGGCATAGTCCGCGTAGTAGCCGTCGCGTTCGCCGGTGGCCAGCGTGTGCACCGCATGGTGAAGATCGTCGTTCCACTGTGCGGTGCCGGCAACGGGCCGGCCGCTGCCGTCGCGCGAGAGCATCGAGGCCTGGTTGGCATCGTTCTCCAGCACCAGGTGCACATGCCTTTGGCGCGCGGGACCGGCGTCCAGTGACTCGCGGATCTCCTGCACGATGTGCTTTGAAGAGGCATCGCGAATGGCGTGAATCGCATCCATGCGCAGGCCATCGACGTGGAACTCTTCCACCCAGTACAACGCGTTGTGGATGAAGAAGTCGCGCACGGTGCGGGAGTGCGGGCCGTCGAAGTTGATGGCCGAGCCCCAGGGCGTGCGCTCCGCCGCGTTGAAGAACTCGGGGCAGCACGCATGCAGGTAGTTGCCCTCGGGCCCGAAGTGGTTGTAGACCACGTCGACCAGCACCATGAGCCCCAGCGCGTGTGCGGCGGCGACCAGCGCCTTGAGATCGTCCGGCGTGCCGTAGCTCGCGTCCGGCGCAAACTGCAGCACGCCGTCATAACCCCAGTTGCGCGCGCCCGGAAAATCCGCGAGCGGCATGAGCTCCACAGCCGTGATGCCGAGCTCCGCCAGTTCGCCGAGCCGCTCGCGCGCGGCGTTGAAAGTGCCTTCCTCGGTAAAGGTGCCCACGTGCAGCTCGTACACCACGGCCTCGTGCCAAGGGCGACCGCGCCACTCGGCATCGGTCCACTCGAAGCGGCCGGGATCGACGACCTGGCTCGGCTTGTGCACGTCTTGCGGGTTGAAGCGGGAAGCCGGGTCGGGCATGGTGGTGCCGTCCGGCAGGCGGTAGGCATAGCGGTCGCCGTCGCGCGCATCGGCCAGTGTGAGGCGATGCCAGCCGTCGGCGCTGCGCTGCATCGCGTGCGACGTGGTCGCCGCGCCGGCAGGCGTGTGCAGCAGCACGATGCCGTTGGCCGAGGGCGCCCAGAGCGCGAAGTCGACGCCGCCACCATGCACCGTGGCGCCGAAGGGCATGGCATGGGCGCGTTTCATGGCCGCACGTCCGGCCGGCTCAGCACCACCAGCGAGCGGCACTGCAGCGGATAGGCGGGCTCCGACCAGGCGGGCGCGAGCGCGGCCACGTCCTCGGTGGCGGGTGGCGGCGTGCCGCTGGCGGTGTCGAGCAGCAAGCGCCAGGTGCCATACCGTGCGGCCGGCAGCGTGAACGAGATCTCGTCGTGGTGCGCGTTGAACAGCACCAGAAAATCGTCGTCGTGCTGCGCCTCGCCACGCGGCCCGCGGTCGGCGATGCCGCCCCCCGACATGTACATCGCCAGGCAGCGTGCGTTGGCATCGCTCCAGTCCTCGGGCCGCATTTCGGCGCCATCGGGCCGGAGCCAGACCACGTCGGTCACGCTCTCGGCTTCTGAAGGCTTGCCGGCAAAGAAGCTGCGCCGCCGGAACGACGGGTGGGCGCGCCGCAGCGCGATGGTGCGCTCCACGAAGGTGATGAGGGCCTGGCGTTCCGGCGTGGGCGTCCAGTCGATCCAGCTGATGTCGTTGTCCTGGCAGTAGGCGTTGTTGTTGCCGTTCTGCGTATGGCCGCGCTCGTCGCCGGCCAGCAGCATCGGCACCCCTTGAGAAAGCAGCAGCGTGGCTAGCAGGTTGCGCTTCTGGCGCTCGCGCAGGCCTTCGATCTCCGGGTCAGTGGTCGGCCCTTCGGCGCCGCAGTTCCAAGAGATGTTGTGACTGCTGCCGTCGCGGTTCTCTTCGCCGTTGGCCTCGTTGTGCTTCTCGTTGTAGGAGACCAAGTCGTTCAGCGTGAAGCCGTCGTGCGCGGTGATGAAATTGATGCTCGCGTTGGGCCGCTTGCCCGACCAGCCATAGAGATCTTCAGAGCCCGAGAGCCGCTTGCCGACTTCGCCGATCACGCCCGGATCGCCTTTCCAGAAGCCGCGCATGCCGTCGCGGTAGCGGTCGTTCCATTCGGCCCAGCCAAGCGGAAAGTTGCCCACCTGGTAGCCGCCGTGCCCCAGGTCCCAGGGCTCGGCGATGAGCTTGACGCGGTTCAGCGTCGGATCCTGCCGGATGGCATCGAAGAAGCCGCCCAGGTTCTCGACCTTGCCCGATTCGCGTGCCAGCGCCGAGGCCAGGTCGAAACGGAACCCGTCGACATGCATCTCCTCGGCCCAGTAGCGCAGCGAATCCATCACCAGTTGCAGGGCATGCGGATGCTCGAGGTTGACGGTGTTGCCGCAGCCCGTGAAGTCGTCGTAGTAGCGCCGGCGCTCGGCGTTGACGATGTAGTAGGAAGCGTTGTCCACGCCGCGCATCGACAGCGTAGGTCCGAGCTGGTTGCCCTCGCAGGTGTGGTTGTAGACCACGTCCAGGATCACCTCGATGCCTGCCGAATGCAGCGTCTTCACCATGGTCTTGAACTCCTTCACCTTGCCCGAGGCGCTGTAGCGCATCTCGGGGGCAAAGTAGGCCAGCGAGTTGTAGCCCCAGTAGTTCTGCAGGCCCTTCTCGGCCAGGTGCCGGTCGTTCAGGAAGCTGTGCACCGGCAGCAGCTCGATGGTGGTCACGCCCAGGCGCTTCAAGTAGTCGACCACAGGCGCGCAGCACAGGCCGCCGTAGGTGCCGCGCAGCTCTGGCGGCACCTCGGGGTGGCGCATGGTGAAGCCGCGCACGTGCAGCTCGTAGATCACCATGTCCTGCCAGGGCACCGACGGCCGATGGTCGTTGCCCCAGGTGAAGGCGGGCTCCAGCACGCGGCCCTTGGGCACCAGCGGCGCGCTGTCGCGGCGGTCGAACGAGAGGTCTTCGCGCTTGCTGCCTACGGTGTAGCCGTAGAGCGCATCGCCCCAGCGCAGCTCGCCCACCGTGTCTTTCGCATAAGGGTCGACCAGCAGCTTGTGCGGATTGAAGCGGTGCCCCTCTTCCGGTTTGTAGGGGCCATGCACGCGGTAGCCGTAGGCCTGGCCGGGGCGTGCCTCGGGCAGGTAGCAGTGCCATACGCCGTCGGTGCGCTCCCGGATCGGGATGCGCTGGTGCTCATGGCGGCCCTTCTCGTCGAAAAGGCACAGCTCCACGCCTTGCGCGTGCTGGGAAAAGAGCGCGAAATTCACGCCCTCCCCGTCCCAGTTGGCGCCTCGCGGATAAGGGCGCCCCGGCCACACGGCCGTGATCGAATTGCGTTGGCTGCGTGTCATCAAATTGCGATGTGGGAGAGAAATGGGATGTCAGCGCGGCGGCCGCTCGTCGGGCGGAACCTTTGGCGGAGCGTTGTCCTTCGGCAGTCGCGGCCACCAGCGCTCGATCTGCTCCGCGGCCCAGTCCTTGCCCGCCAGGCCGAAAGCCAGCGCGAGGGCAAACACCACGCCGGCCAGCACCACCAGGAAGCTCTCGCGCACGATGTCGCCGCCCACCTTCACCTGGTCGAGCGCGATCAGGATGACGAAGGCCATGACCGCATAGCGCGCGATCTGCCCGAGCAGCACGGCATCGCGCAACTGCGCGCCGCGAAAGTAGCTCGACACCGCCTCTCCCACGAAGCGGGCGAAATACGAACCGAAAGCCAATATCAGCAAGGCGACGAAGAGATTCGGCACGAACCACACCACGCGCCCGAGCAAGTCGGCGATGTAGCTAAGGCCCATGCCGTTGAACGCCATCAGCAGCGCAGCAAGAATGACCAGCCAATACGCCAGCACACCGAAGAGGCTGCTGGTGTCGCCGGGCCATCCGCCCTGCCGCAGGAAGTTGTCCAGCCCGGCGCGCTCGGTCAGCACGTTGAAATTGATGGCGCGCAGCGCCTTGGTCACTGCAAAACGCACCGTCTTGGCAATGAGCCAGCCGGCCAGCACCACGACCAGCGCAAGCGCCAGACGGGGCACGAACGCTCCGACCTGGTAGAGCATTGCGTTCAGCGGCTCCAGGTGAATGCCAAATCTGTCCATGGTTCTCTCCGGTGCGTGAATGCGGTTGCGAGTGCGGTAGCGGTGGCAAACGAGAGCGGCGGATGCGGTGCAAGCATCAACCGGGCCGCTCCGCCTGCAGGATCGCGAGCACGCCGTTCAGCGGCACCT
>Ga0102593_1001517_pt1 | contig 22336 bp, 19 predicted proteins | sample AraplaCol_mMS_r2_2_FD_76862 | JGI IMG/M metagenome (GOLD analysis project Ga0102593, IMG submission 76862) | Arabidopsis root microbial communities from North Carolina, USA - plate scrape MF_Col_mMS_r2 (SPADES assembly) (version 2) | ecosystem: Host-associated > Plants > Roots > Endosphere...
ATTTTTATTTTTTTTTCTTTTTTTTTTTTTTTTTTTTTTTTTTTTTTTTTTTTTTTTTTTTTTTTTTTGCCTTCAGTCCATGCTCTTCTTCCCCAACTCCGAGTCAAGTCGACTGCTCAAGGACGAGAATGCTGTACACCCGACATGTAATAGTCATATTCTGAGGAACCTCCACTGAAAATAAAATAAACGACCAAAGATACCTATCTTCATCTCCCTATACGTATGCCGGTCTTTCAGATAAGTGATTCAGAGCTCTTCCAATTCGTCTCTGAATATTCTCCTAAGTAGCCCATCCGAGAGACAGGACGAGTAGCTATTTCTATATCGAACCTGCTCAGCCGTTTCCACATCACCGCCAGGACACGGAATGTCAGTCTTTGAGATACTAGTAGAAAAGCCTCCGAATGTCCCTCGACTATATCGGAAGTTGTGACAGGTGTTACGCAATTGGGCTGTTAACTTGAACGCAGAATTTATGAATAATTTGTTCACATGGATATGAACTACCAGTCAAATGCTAGTAGCATTCTGCATCTTGCACGGGATATTGAGGTGCTCAGGTGGTTTATATATACAATGACAGTCATGCCTTGCCCTCTCCTAACTCCACCCCCTTCAATTCGATCAAGCAAAATCTGCAACAAGTAAGCACCAACTACCATTTGAAAGGATTAAAATAAATACAGTCTATCCTGACATATACAAGGGCCACATAATGAACTCAAGTTGATTGTTCAAATTGGCCGATGTAAATACTTACATAAGCAGAATAGACCATGTCACGTGCACAGATATGCGGCCGCAATTTTCCGCCGGGGCATCGCGACTATTGACGAACAGCATCAGTTCAGCCATTGCTGAGCCACCACCACTACAATGCAGAAGGTCATTCAACGGACGGCTACGGCCAGAAAGCAGGCCCAGAAGAAGATCTTCCGGGCCCAGAGAAGGGACGAATTGGCGAACCGCAAAGACAACATTCGGATGCGAAGGGACTACAACCGGGCAATCATTGATGGAATCAATGCTGCACGCACTGCTCGCTGGGAGGACTGGCAAAAGGGAGACCTTGCTCCCAAGCGGGATTCCGGACCAGAGGCCACCACCTTTGGTGCCATCGACGCTGCTTTGCTTCACCCTCCGACTATCCCCAAAAGCCAACGCCGCAAGCACATACTTTTCGCCGCAGGAGATCGGGTTTGCGTGATTCGGGGTCCGGAGCAGGGCAAGATCAACGAGATCACTCAGATCAATGAGGAGAGTGAGACTGTCACGATAAAGGATGTTAACACGGTGAGTTTGCAATCTAGTCCCCCCCCCCTCGACTCTACCCCCCCCCCCAAATCACTCACTAATCCGGATTTCTTGTTCAGGTCGATCTCAAAGTCCCCGACTGGGCGAAGGCTTCCATGGGAATCAAGTCAGATGTCCTCGCTCAGTCACTGCCAGTTTCTATGGACGACATTCGACATGTCATTGCTCTTGAGACTGGCGGCGAGGGCAACACCTCTACCCGCGACCACATCGTCAAACACGCCTATGCCTCAGGACCTTACTTGGAGCGACCCGGACACAGCAAACTCCCGCGTTACACTCGATACATCTCCGGTCTCGATATCGAAATCCCCTGGCCCATCGAAGAGGACCCTCACTACAAGGACGGCGAGTATGATACCCTGCGATTCGAAGTCGACCAAGAGACCTGGGTCCCATCTTTGGACAACGCGCCTTTCCCCTCTACGGTTCTAAATGAATTGCGCAACAAATACTCTCGTTTCCGTAAACGTCACGACCCCGAATACGTGAAGGAGAAGGTTCTGGAGGAGTACCGGAAGGAATACTTGGCTAGTCAAAAGTTGCTCACTCCTACTGCGGAGCTCAAGGAGGCTTCGATTGCGAAGAGTAAGGCGGCCAGACTGGCGAAGATGGATGCCAATGGTAACATGGTCATGGATGATGAGACAAACAACTTCATTGCGCGTTTCATGCAGACAAGTCTGAATGAGAAGCCGAAGCAAAAATCCGGCAAGGCTAAGAAGGCTAAGGTTCAGACTGCTTGATTTGAAGGGCGATTTTGAAAAGGAGCCTGTTTGGGTTCGTCTTTTCTTTTCCATTATTTTTTTTATTAAGATAGCGACGTGTATAAACTTCTCAACTGTATTCTACTGCAAAATTTACGGTCCAATTGTCTTTCAGGAAATGGATCTATTGAATCAATCATTCTTAACTGCGATGAGTCCATGCTTAAAACATCTGCTTAAAATAGTATGGACAAATTTTTTGGGGTGTAAATACTCCGTAGAGTTTCTCCAACGGGTTCCGCCAGGGGAGGATGGAAGTTCCGCGTCGACACCATTCTTCCATTTCAGTTTTCAAACTCTCCCGATCCACTCCCCTTGAGCCTCTTCCTTACAAGAGACCCTTCATTAAAGATATGGCATTTGCCGCGATAAATAACACCCGTTCGACCGGGGTTCCAATTGCAGTTATCGAAGACGCATTTGCGACAGACCCATCTCTCAAGAAACGAGTCTACGATGCGATCGGTGTGTCAATCCACGGCGCATCTACGCCCTCTCTCTGCATCTCCTCTGCAAATCGAAAAACACACAATACTCCACCAACTCAGTTGCGAAAATTAATATACTGACACTTTTTGCTTAATTTCAATTTGTTTAGGTTCTACACCTCAGCATAAACCTCTGTTTGAGGATCTCGCCCGATATACCTCTAGCCTGCTGGCCAGGCCTGCACCTGTGACGACTACCCTTCCGCTCGCACCGGCGCCTAGCGATGGCCCGGCATCGAAGAAACGAAAAATACAAAATGGGGATTTGACGGCGGGAAATGAGGTTCATGCGCCTGTTGATGTAAAAAGTAGTGATGCTACAGTACAATTTTATATCTCAGATGTGTCCTTTGCTATTCCGCAGCGCAAAAAGTTCACGCTTGAGGTGACGGCTGGACAAAGTGTTCTTCGTGCGAGGAATCAAGCTACGAAGGAGATTGATTTTGGCGTACCAATGGACCGGATCCGTGAGTACTTCTTTTGCTGTCATTATTTTCTTGTCTCTGCTGGCGATTTATTTGGACAAGCTCGAAGCTCGACGAAAAAGAATCTCGAAACTAATCATCTTCGTCTGATATATTAGGTCACGCCCTTTGCCTCCCCGTCCCAGAGAAAAATCAAAAACAATTCAACTTTTGTATCATTCCTGAGTTCGCTGATGGTATTACGCCGCCACCGGAGGGCATAATTGGGTTTGAACCTATGGTCTTTACGATAGCTGATGGACCGGCTAAGACTGCGTTTACGGGGACCGGACAACAAGTTGGAAATGGCGCCGGTGAAACGGCGGAGAGCTTCTTGCGACAAATCTTAAATGATAATATGCCCAATACGAATGTCATTCGGCCCGACGAGAGACAATTCGTGAGTGCTATGCCGGAGGCGCATCGCAAGGGAGAGAAAGCATACCATGTGAAAGCTTTCCGTGGCAGTAAAGAAGGTATGATGAAACATACCATCTGGACGACGTTATCTAGGGGTGACTACGTCAAGAACGGCGTCCCCGATAGAATTCTGATGACTGACTTTTTATTTTTTGGAATTGATAGGCTATCTTTTCCTGTTGTCTACGGGTATTTTGTTTGCATTCAAGAAGCCCCTTCTCTTCTTCTCGTTTGATACGATTGATTCTGTCTCGTATACTTCTGTTTTGCAGCGGACGTTCAATCTGAACATTCTTGCTCGCCCCCGTGGTGGTAGCGAGGAAGACCAATTAGAATTCGAGTTTTCCATGATCGATCAGGCTGACTACGATGGTATTGATGAGTACATCAAGCGGCACGGTTTACAGGATGCTAGTTTGGCCGATGCTCGGCGTGCCAAGGTGTACAATGTGAATGGCGGAAAGAAGGATGCTGAGGCTGCTGCTGAAGGTGGTGCGGAAGACGAGGAGAGTGAACTCCAAAAGGCGCAGCGAGAGCTTGAAGATCAAGAGGAGGAAGATGAAGAGGACTACGATCCCGGTAGTGAGGGTGATAGCGAAGGCAGCGGGTCCAGCGATGAAGACGATAGTGATGATGACGATGATGAGGAAGATGATGAAGAAGACGAAGATGAAGACGATGACGTTGGTATTGAGAACCTCATCAAGGATGAACCTGGTGACGATGCCGAAGAGCTTCCTGATGCCAAATAGGCGATGCAGGGGGAATCATCTTTTGTTTTTCGGATTTGGATTGAGTATGTATGTGTATGAATGGTGCCCTTCCCGCCTTCCCCGGGCTGTAGAATAATGATGGCTTTTGGATTGGAAACGCACACACTGCGTCAATTGAACTTCGAACGAACTGGCCTCCGCCATGCTTCTACACCGTATTCTGGCATTGAGTTGAACGATCGCCGAGTGGGTCGAAGACGTGTCAAATGCGACGTAGGGTGAATCCCTGGGTTTAGCGGTCACAGCAATATTAAGCAACTGTCAGGCCAGAGTGCATTGCATTTATAGCGCCACTGTAAATCCATACATCTAGACTGCGTCTATTCGAGTATATTGTGCGTATCTACAAAGTACAGTGTAGTTACTCAGGTAATCTCTCCTACATTAGTGACCGGGACTTGTAGCTGTTCAACTTCGACTTGAGAGTAACAATTAGGGCTTGGAAAAAAGGCAAAGCTCCGCCAAGCCCCGTAATGCTTTACCGCTTGAATTAAGCGCATTCCAGAGTCCAGCCAAAGTCCCCTGAGCGGTACTGTATCCTACAAAAGGAAAAAAAGAAAGGGAAATTATCGGCAACCGAACGGGTCAACGGGGCTCCAAACGGGTCCTGACTATCCCCTTTATGGGTTATGGGGCCTAGTCCATTGGGTACTCCTCAGATTGAGTCCGTTGTTCATCGACAAGCCTGGGAAGATCAAATGATCTTGGTGCCTGCAGCAGGCCAGCGAACGAGAGGGTGAGAAAGGGCCTGGGCACACTAGCTGTGCTAGGTGCAGGTACAGGGCATCCACAGAGAGAGGAAGTCTTTCCTAGGGGAGTACTGGGTGTTTCACGGGGGGATCTAACGGGCCCGAGGTACTCAGTTCGCCCCATCGAATGATACCTCAACCGGTGTTGAGAGGGGTGAAGTGTGTGGTGCATAGGGTTGAATGATGGGGTTAGTGGTAACTCTAGAGTGTAAAATGCAAAGTGTAAAGCGTGAAAGAGGAGCCTTTGAGGATCTACCACTCCGTCGAATGAAATGCTGTTGGAAGTGAACTTTTTGGTCCGCACTGGAAAGAGATAAAATACCACTTGCCCGGTAATATTACTGTTCTTACCATAATTACCGTCCGTGACCGCCTCACCCGGCCGCAGTCGCTCATACCAAATGAAATCCCAATACCCTCCGCTCCCCTTCTCTCTCCCCCAATTCCTCCCTCTCTTCTTCATCCATTCACATCCCCCCCTTCTCTCCTCTGCCCTAGAACCCACTGCGCAGTGTGGCTCGTACTCGTTGAGTACCCCGGGTGCTCTCTTTCTCCTCCTCTTGGTCCTTTTCTTTTCCTTTTTGACCCTTTTTCCCTGGTTGGTGAGTACTGATCCTTGGCTACTCGGCTTCTTCCTCCGTTCCTAGCTCTGCTTGAGACTTCCCCCGGCTAAGACTTCCACTCCAGCCTGTGACTCCCCCGACGGCATTCCAGCGCCTCAATCCCTATACAGCATAGCCAATTCCTTGCGAAGCGTCCTGTCAACTGTCAACATCCTCAACGCCGTTTCGTCGTCTCGTCACACCTCCCGCGTCACCCTCGATCGACTTGCCGATTCCTTCCCCGGTACCGGTACATCATTGAGATCGTGTACCGATTGCTCCTTCGGGATTGCTTTGGTTGAACATCAGGTGTACCCGCGGTGTAGGTTAGCCTTTCTCAGTCACCTGTCGTGTTTCCATCGTCGACTTCGTGCTGACTCTGCCCAACTCAGACAGTGTTTCATCACGTGTCCTGCGTCCCTGAGGCCATTGCCCCGTGATCGAAACTTTTCGTTCCTGGCAACGTACACCCTTTTGCCATGGCTTCTTCTTCGTCAAACGTGGTGGGCGTCCACTATCGGGTGGGCAAGAAGATCGGTGAAGGGTCTTTTGGTGTCATTTTTGAGGGCACCAATCTTCTCAACAACCAGCAGGTGGCGATCAAATTCGTACGTGCCGATCTCGACTTACCCACTACATTGTGCTTCTTACTAAATGATCGCAGGAACCTCGGAAAAGCGATGCACCCCAATTGCGTGACGAGTACCGAACATATAAAATCCTAGTTGGATGTCGTGAGTGCCCAAATTATGTGCAATATGATTGAGAGTCGCTTCCTTACTAACGTCGGTTGTCTCTTTTTAGCTGGTATTCCTAATGTGTATTACTTTGGACAGGAGGGCCTGCACAATATCCTGGTTATCGACCTTCTTGGACCCAGTCTCGAGGATTTGTTTGATCACTGCAACCGTCGATTCTCTACCAAGACCGTGGTGATGGTAGCTAAGCAGATGGTGCGTTTACATTCCAACTCTCTCGTAACGATGTCTCACAGCTAACAATTTGACAGCTGTCGCGCGTTCAAACAATCCATGAGAAGAACCTCATCTACCGTGATATCAAGCCCGACAACTTCCTCATCGGTCGTCCCTCCACCAAGGCTGCCAATGTCATTCACGTCGTGGATTTCGGTATGGCTAAACAGTATCGTGATCCTAAGACGAAGCAGCATATCCCCTATCGCGAACGCAAATCTCTGTCCGGTACCGCGCGTTATATGAGTATCAACACACATCTGGGCCGCGAACAATCACGAAGAGACGATTTGGAGGCTCTGGGCCACGTCTTTATGTACTTCCTGCGCGGTGGTCTTCCTTGGCAGGGACTGAAGGCTGCTACCAACAAGCAAAAATACGAGAAGATTGGTGAGAAGAAGCAAACCACTGCTATCAAGGATCTTTGCGATGGATATCCAGGTACGTCATATTTATTCCCGAACAACAACAATTCCCTCACTTTCACACAATGAACACTTTACCCTAACCAGAATGTCACAGAAGAATTCAACAAGTACTTGAGCTATGTCCGTAACCTTGGTTTCGAGGACACCCCTGACTACGATTACCTGCGTGATCTTTTGACCCAGGCCCTCAAGAATGCTGGCGAGGTGGAAGATGGAGAGTATGATTGGATGAAGCTCAACAACGGTCGAGGCTGGGACTACAAGTCATATACCTCCCAAGCTCATCTCCATAACCACCACCAAAGCTCATCCGGACGTGAAGTGGTCCATGGTCAGCAGCTTCGTAACAGCCAGAGGCCCGGTGTGACGGCCGACCGTTTAAACGCCGCGCAGCCCCCGCCCCCATCTCCAGCCAAAGCCGGAGCTGGGAAGACGCGCGAGCGCCCAAGCGGCTCCGCCGGGATGCCACCGAAACGCCAGAGCGGGGGCCTGGAAGCAAATACTCCACCTACGTCCACGCAGGCACAGTTCCAGAACTCCAATGCTCACCTCCCCGGTCGGATCGGGAGCCCCAGTAACCCTGGACTTGGTAGTCAGCAACTGGGCGGTGCCCAAGGCAACAATGATTCGCAGCCTACTTTCGTCCAGAAAGTCATGAAGGTCCTGTGCTGCGGTAGGTGATGATCCGACTGTGACTCTATTCAGATTCCGCAGCAGCTCGCTCATCTCGAGATCCAGGTTGACCTCGAGTTAAGTTGACGCGGCGGCACAGTCTGGATTGAACACGGCTAGATTTTCCTTGTTTTATCTGCCCGCAATTTTCGAGTCTATGGCCGAAGAACACTTAAGTTATTAAAAAAGTCGGCATGGGATTGCCTTTGGTTCCTTTTTTCATTTTGGGTCATGTTCGTCATTAGGGGGAGTTTGATTGTCACTGCGTATTTCGCCCGTGGCTTTCGGTGTCTTCCCTGGCCCTGTCATCATTTTCATCCTCCATTCTCTTCCCCTCTTTCCCATTCGACACTTCAGCCTACATTCGACAGTGGGTAGAATGATCTTTCTCTCATCGATGTTACGTCTTCATCATTCTTCAATGGTGCCATGGCTGTTTCAGGACGGCGAGCTGAAGATATTATTGTCCTGTGATTTTTCCGATTCTGCTTTCCCCTTTTCTTCGTCACTATACTCGGCATATCCCGTTTAATAACAAAAATCTCCCCTTCTCTCAGCGGGCAGATCACTCGGCTCGTTGTTTCATTGACCGCATTGCATTATCGTCTGCATATATGGAAGATTTGATGACGACGGGACCCTCGACGAGGTATTTGTTGGCCGTTCCAGTGGCAATAGTTGCGACATGACAGATGGATTGTCCCCCAGGAGAGCAACGCGCGAGTCTTGACAACTGGACTTGATCTTTTCAGCACTGCCTTGAGGGCAGTCCTCTCGCGCTTCTGCTGGTTTGGGTTAGGCACTTTAATATCTTAATCTTGCCCTTCTCATATGGAAAAACTCCTGTTCGACCAATCTTCACGACTTTCCCCACACGCGTTACTTCAAGCCTTCCTTTTTTATCACCGAGTTTAAAGAGTCCTTTAGACAACTTCACGGTCACGATCACTTTTTTGTTGGAGCCGGAGGAACGCATGTTGCATATATTCTCCTGGTCCCTTTCTTCTCCGCCCTCGCCATCATTTTCGTGTCATTGGTTGTTTTATCCCCTTTCGAATCTATTGCCCGTGTCTATAATTGCCCTTTGTTTGTCCTTGCTCCGTTCAGAAGCGAGTTTTGTGTGTCTTTTTCTTTCCCCTGGTAGTGTTTGGCATAAGATAGCATTGTTTTTTCCTTGCTCTGTGATATTGATTTTTTTGTTTCCTGGTCATGTCGGCTTTTCCGTATAGCGTACATACTGCCTCTCGGAGTGGCTGATAATACATTTGTGTGTCTATCCATTCATTTTGTAGATCTTGTAATCATACCTTAGTCCGAGTACTTCTCCCACCTGAATTCGAGTCTTTCATCTGACATGGTCGAGACACTCATCCTAGTCCATCGCCGTTTCATAATATCTCCACATCAACTACTTTGTACTTTGTATCCTGGTACAGTTACCAAAAGATCATGATATCACTCAATAGAAGTAACGCAAAAACCCTCACGACATCCCATCCATGCAAAATGATACATTCTAAGGTTACCTCACTGGAGTCCACAATTCTGCACAATTCGCACATCAAACCAGTCACACAGATGTGGCGAGTTCCATATCATTTCTTCACACTCATCCCTGTCCACCTCCCCACATTCATCGAATGTGTACTGTACTATGTAAAGTTTGATATCATTGCCTGCAGGTACCTACTATATCAAGCCAGCCACTTCAAGTAGCGTTATTCCATTGTCCAATGATGGATCGTGATGGGCTTTCTTGCCCCCCCATCTTCCTATGTCTGCAGATTTACTGTTCTATGTACAAGACTGGGTAGGGGCTAGTTTTTTGCAAGATGGGTTTCAAGACGTTTGGTGTTACACTAGTTGGTAATGGATTTGGGATGTTTATTTTGATTGATGTGCTTGTCTAGTGTATACTACACTGTACATTCCTTCAAGTTTATATACTTACTACCTTAAATCATAAAGTAAATGAACTCAACCTTGAATTCATTCTGTATGTTTACAAATGCTAGGACTTCTCTACGATAAGCCAGTTCAATCTAACCTTACACCAGTGTAGTAAAAAGATGCCACGACTACCGGGTACACTAATACTTCCCGTCTACAGTATGTATCCCCCAAACAACCCGCCACGCATTACCAAAATCCACACCCTAACCACGCAACAAGAATGGCTGACGGGGATAGCTAGCGCAGAGGGGAATAGCAAAGCACGAGGCGACCCCGCTTTTTGAGAGTCATGCATGGCTTCATGATTTGTCTTGGCGATTGTATCGGGTTGTATTTTGGCTTGCTTTGCTGGTGATTGGGTGCGGGGGTTGTTTGAGGGGGAGGTCTGTGTGGATGTGGGCTGATGTGTGTGCGATCGACGTGGCTGTGTATGGACTTTTGTGGTGATTTTGTTTCTTGCTGGGTTTGAGTGGTGATTTGTGGCTTGTTGTATCTTGACTTGTGTTCTGAGTATTGTAGCTGTATGTAGGGTTTTGTCTGTCGGATATTTATTGGGATGATTGAGGTTGTACTTAGCTGTGAGGCGTTACTGCCTTGTTCTAGTATGGTGCTAGTGTAATAATATTCCGAGTTTCATGATGTGGTTTAGTTAGGTTGGCGTTAGTATCTGACAGGGATTCCGCGGGTTGTGGATCGATGTGGTGTCTTGATATCTGGAAAACACTGAAAATGCAACGAAGGGCATTTTGATGTTCGATTGACATGAAACTAGAGTGTGCTAACTACAAGTAACCAAAGATTTGGAAGAATTACCAAATGGATAGGCACCAGTTGTGTCAAATGCAATAGATACAGCTTGGAGTATAATTCTACTCAAGTTAGGGCTATTAGGTTTTCACCTCTGACTTCCAATGCCGATTGCCCAAAGACAAGACATGAACTTGTGAGGTAAACATGAAAATCAAGCTTGGATATTTGTCTTGATTTCAATTGAGGGAATTGATGGGATAATTTATCTTCCAAGGCTAATCTACGCAAAGACATACTAGGTAACTAGCACTGACGTTCTCCAAATTGAGGCATTTCAACTCGGTATCTTGGAAGAGATAGACCCCAGATACAATTGAGCAGTACTAGTAGTTAAAAATATAGGTAGAAAGCCCAATTAGGACTGAGCCAGGCTTTGAATCCACTTGGGCAGGTCTGATTATGACGATGACATCTAAATCGAGGCCACGAAACACAACAACGCTCTGCGGGATATTCGATTTGAGCAGACAACTCCACGTCCAGCCACAATTCATTGATGTAACAGCTCTACACATTGAAAGCTTGCTATTTGCCAAGAAGACTCGGCAAGTGTTAGTATGAATTTCACTCAAGACTGACACTTGGCTCTGCAGCCCCGTTTCAAAACCATGTAATCAAGCATTAAGTGGGAATACAAAATACGCCACACAGCGAGCAGTTACACAACACACCTTCGAGAAGACAAAAGAATATTTTTGATTATTTCGAAAAGTAAACCCGCGGTAAGGTAAGGTAAGTCCTACTAATTCAAACATGACAGCGTGAATAGTTCCATGTCCCCGTCAATGAAGCTTGCATTTTCATATATAATGATCTTCCAATAAAAATTAACACCCTCCATCCTTCAATCGACTTCATTCTACAGTATGTATGATTGATCCACGCTGCACCCCTCATGGGTATGACGTGTAGATCCATGCCACGTTGGTTGCACCAAATACGCCACCATTCATACAGTATGGAAGTGGACAGGGGCCCATGCCCTACAGCCCAGTCTGATTCGATATATTGATAGACTTGTACTCCTACTACTAGTAAGTCTGCATATAGTGAAAATTTTGTAATTCAGGCTTGGGAATGTATGACACATGAGTTCGCACTGGTATGTAGGTGGACACAGACGTTCAAGTTCCCGTTGATCTACAGTGGCGATATATCAAAGTTGAATCGTGAGACAATGAGATGAATCGAGACAGAAGAAGACATCATCCTATATGAGTAGTGTATCAAGACTGGAATTTCTATACTGGCCACGCGTCAGGGCCGGCGGATTCGTACTGTAGGGCTTCATAATTGGAATGTATGTGACAAGGTCGTGAGGGGCGCGCTACTTGTGTTACTTCTGAAGGGTCTTCTGAAGAATCTACAACAAGGATATGTAAATGCCGTGGATTGATTCTTGACAACTGAATGAATCAAAGATGGTGCGGTATTTCTCGCTCTCCTTCTAAAAGCAGACAGATGATCTGATCAACATTTGCTTCCAAAGTGAATGCAATCTTGGACAGAGACGATATCGCCAAGTTAGCCTAGAGTATTGAGTTTAGGCCAATAATTCTACCCTTGTTATATCAGCCCAGCTATTAGTACTAATCTAGCACAAGGCTTGGGGCTTCAAGGTCTCCTTCCAAGAGGTATCAGCAACGTCGAACGTGTATACTATGACTAGGAACAAATGCAAAATACGATTATGACCTACAGTCTGTATGCCTAGGTTCCACCAGTCATGGTGTTTCACAGTATATCCTGGGCTAGACAGATACTAATATTACTATGTTTAGCATAAAACAACAACTTGTGTTTCGCAAAGCCATCCAGAGACATGACAATGCTACTGAGGTAGTCGCACTTGAAAAACTATGTTCTGCTGGAATTGTATATTAATTCAGACAAGTTCAAGCTCTATCTGTCTACCGATATAGGTGAGTACTTGAACCCGAAGAAGACTCCAGTCTAGCAGAGAGCTTCCCACTAATATCAAATTGGAGAGAACTTGACCTGAATTTCTCAACTTCTTATAGACAAACTCCCGAGTTTGGCTATAACTTATATGAAGCAGTTGCAGAGACCATATGTGTCAACCACTAAGCTACTTTTCATAACAAGCCATATATTAATACTAATAGTACAGCCTTTGAGGATGCACAAAAGTACTACTAGTATTCGATATTTCCTGCTAGTAGAGTGGGCGGAAAACTCCTACCAAGTCTACGATGAAGCATATGGTCAGGGCTACCAGCATGATATAAGAAGACCATTATTGCCCTTAATAACAGCATAATATTGTGGCAACTTAACTTGCAGAGGCGTAGACCCGACTTTGCTGTAAAGGAGCACTATTAAAAGAACAATGACTATATCTCATATATCTGAAGAAGGCTTCTCACCGAATCAAGTCAGACTAAACTATCAAGTAAGATAACTTGCATTGTACGACTAAGCGTGGACAAGGCTCAATAGAAATGGTTAGTATCTCCAAATAGGCAGATTCTTTAAGAGCTCTTCCAATTCAAGAATGACTGGCCTACTGATGAATCCATGTATATTTTGTTCCAAGATCTACAAACAAGTACTAGACCTCTATACGCTCCCATCGATGACTTGAACTCTACTGAGTTTATGGTCATGTCACATGAAACTTTGAAATAACTTCTGCTGTAATGCAAAAAGACCGACGTTTACTAGTGGTTCATGGAATTCCCATCTTTCAGACATTGATAATGCAATCGAAACTCTGTCAGACCCCCGCAGCGAGCATTACAAATCGAAGCTTACTATGGAGTTCATACGGACCATTGCTCCAAGTTGTATAATCAACCCAATCAAATGAAGGTGGCTTGTCAATCACACGCCATGTGAACCTTGGAACACTCAACCGGGCTGAGCACGACAAAAAAGGAATATACATCCCAGCTACTGTCAATATAGGTAACCAATCATATCGTGACAATTCAACGGCGCCCTACATACGAGTACATTCCAATTCCTAGCGCAATGTATGATGTTCATCCTGACACTGACACTAACGGATAAGTAGCAATTTCCATTCCATTCCATTCCCTACTCGACAATCATCGCATTCCTAGATTCGTGTATCCCCATTTACCATTTCCGGATTCTGATCAACTTCGTTACTGTAATGGCTGCCTCGGTCGATTCATCCCAGCCGTGGCATGCAGCTTACCCCACTCCAACGTCCCAGGCAGCTGCTTTACCCCGCCAAGAGGTTCTGCAATGGCTTGAGGGGGCCAGGGTGAATGGGAAGGATTTTGTGTTGGTTGATGTGCGTCGTGATGATTTTAGGGTAAGTTTCCCAGTGTGGAAGGGAACAATTCCCTTTCAATGTATTGGAAGCGAGTTTCATTGATATGTTTATATTCAGGGTGGTACGATTCGGGGATCGTTGAATCTTCCTGCTCAAAGTTTTTATACTACGTTATCGGCATTTTATGCTTTGTTGTCGAGTAGTGGTGTGAAGGATGTTGTTTTCTATTGTGGTATGTTGTTACTTTGAGATGAGAGGTTGATTACTTGGTTAAGTATACTGTAGGCTGATCTGATGGATTTCTTGCTAGGTTCTTGTGGAGGTCGGGGTACGCGCGTTGCTGGATGGTTTGCTGATTACTTGAAGGAGAAGCAAGATGCTTCAATTAAGAGTTTTATTCTTGAAGGTGGGATTAAGGGTTGGGCTGCGGCTGGATCGGAGTATATTGAATGTATGGATGAGTTTGATGAGAGTGTATGGAAGAAGTAAACTAGAAATGTAAATGAGTACAGCGACGTATAAACAGCAATTGCACACAAGTCTAGGGTACTGCAAGCAAGTTCAATATACTAGGAACCCATAAGCCCTACATATATTAAATTAGACACGCTGAAATCTGCATGAAATACCCAAGTTTAGCGCCAACTTCAAATTGAAGACTCCTCTTGAAAGTTCCAAAAATGGAATGCCACAAATAGACACACTCATACCATTGACGATCAAAAAAATAATATCCCGACCTCCGAGCTCAACATGAAACTCGAACTTCAATCGTCAGCGCTTACAGTAGAAGAAGGGGTCAAGCCAAGGGCGCATAATAAACACCCACTCAAGTCTAAGCATCCACCAAGACGACGGAATGCGCCACTGCAACACAACAATAGACCAATAGCCACGCTACGAACATCGACCGACAAAACAACGGACATCGAACTACAACTCCGAAGGATGCTCTAGCCTAAATTCAGTGTTGCTGTCCGCACGGTACCCATCTCGCCGAGAAATTAGTTTAGCAAGCTCCACGTCTACGGTGCTTGGCGAGATACATGCATTGTAGAGACAGAATCAGTGTCCGTGTCAGACTAGAAGTGCATGTATGGTGGTTACTAGTGCTTTTGCTACTGTACTAGTACGCAGATCTTCATGATCCATGGTTACATGTCTTTCTTCAAGGTTCGTTTGACGAATCGGTGTTACATGGACTAGAACTAGAACCTTGTCGTAATGATCGAGGAGAGTCGGCTCATCGCGCTCGCATACTTTTGGCTGAGTTTGGGTGGGGTGATCTGAGGCTGCAGAATCGAGTGGCTGTTCATATGTTAGTTAGACTCGGAGTGCGATGTGTGCTCCGTACTGTAGTCATTATTTACGCATTGCTGTACATTTTGCGGTTCCTGTAGAAGTATATTATTGAATAGAGAGTACGTAAAGTATATCCGTATACTAGAATGCGAATTCGTCTCTCATTGTTGATTTTACAGTATGATCATACATACATAGTACTCCGCTTAACGGGTCTAGACTAACTGTTACTGTAGATAGGGCATCCTATGTTTCAAGTAACCGCCCACTCCGGCTTGTTCGGGCTGCCACTCTCCCGTGCTCCACTCTCTCTCCCCCCGATCCTTGTTCTCTGTCTTTCTCCCCGGTACGTCGTCTGTACGGGAAACAATTTCCAAAAGAACGGATAATGGTGTGGGGGTAGATGCCGTGTCGGGGAGGGAGGGTATGGTGTGGAAGAAGGACATCATATGTAGTACAGAGTCTTGTAAGGAGTACAGGATGGGCAAAAACTACGGAGTGTAGTCTGATAATTTCTGAAGATCCATTCTGGACGTTCGATGGGGACAAAAGTGATCCATCCAAAATCAAGATTTCGTTCAATTATAGTGGAGCATATGACCTCATTTGCGGCTTCTGCCGTGCGTCTGCTGTTTGATCGACTCGGAAATGGGTTGGGTTTGGACGGGATGGCAGTTTAGACTGGTTATGTTTACTTGGTATGGAGTAGACCTGATTGTAGAATTATGGACTTGGGAAATTGGTGCCAATCTTCTTTTGTCGAGGTCTTGTTTTTTTGTTTTGCCGTGGGGTGTTTATTACTGTATGGAGTGTAGCACACGGTATGAAGTGGACTACTGTGTACAGTAGGTATGGGGTATGTCGATCTGTAATTCCTCCAGTGATTCGCTTTCTAAAAACGCGCAAGTCTTGATTGGAGAATACAGGATCAGTTATCGCGGAATTGATTTATTCCCGCTGCACGTCATGGTCTACACGACGTTGGCTAACTTATTTACATACAAGATGTCTGTATGTGTAATAATTTTGATTTCCAGGGGTTGATCTACGCAGTTGTGGAACGCAGAATGAGTTCGAGAACCCTACTTGCTTAACACGTAGGCAGCACTACGTGCTTCATACATGCTTGCAGTATGTACACAGAACACATTAGAAAAAGAAAAGAAAAAAGCTGGGGACACTGGGTCGAACATCTAGAAGGACAGGTTTTTTGAATTGGTGTAACACAGTCAATCAATGATTTCACTGCATCACCGCACGTCCCTAGTCCCTTTCCTTTCCCTTGTCTGGATGGCGCTAATCCCCAGCATGGCACACGGCATATCGTCTGGAGTGCAGTAGTCGAACCCCCATCAGGCCAGTGGACACGAGACACGAGCTTCCACAGTAGAACCTTACTTCTGGAGAGTGAGCCCTACAGTACACTAAGGAAAGTCGATCCTTGCACACTAGCACACGATGGTGAAATCGCACTTCTCTCCGCTGGCGCCGTGGCTTGTGCTGAGGCCCTACATGCACCCTGCACCCTGCACCCCAGGAGATAACTTGGAAAGAGGGGGTGATCGAGGGGAGGGGGGTGGACTGTTAACTCTCTGGATTGGTTGACGTGGGGTTGTTCTAGATGCACGGCGTGGTGCGGATGAGTGGTCAAGGCACGACGAGGAAGAAGGCATGAGATCAATGCGCGAGACGATGTGGGGAATCCTTGCTGGTCCGAGGTGCTCGGGGGAATTGTGGAATTGTACGAGGGTGGATCTGGGGGGGGAATGGGAGTGTATGTTGGATTGGAGGGATGAGTGAACGCTAGCGGCACGCTAATAAGGCTCTGCTGTTCAGGTGCGAAGGAGCTCTTTTGTGACTAGCGGCGCTATCTTGCACTAATTGGGGTGGCTGCAGGTGTGTGTGGGGGTTGGATTGGCTCTGGAGGGAATGGCTTATTCTCGGCGCTGCAACAGCTGTCTGCAAGAGCTGGAGCTGGTGGTTTGACAGTACTCTGTAAGGAGGAAATGCAGTAAGTACCTGGTTCATACAGTGTGTTAGTATTGCGTGTTTTGTATATAAACTGGCAGCTAGGTATGTATGTAGTGTGGTGCTGGGGTATGCAAAACGGAGTATATCAAATCTGCAGTAATATTCTGCATAGTCCCTACAGCAAGAGATACGAGTAAAGATCCATACTAACCACCGGGTACTACGAATGACTACTACAAATGCTATATAATGTAGTACTATAGAGATGATGCACAATGTTATCAACATTCAAGCTCTCAATTGCACAGCTGTCTACAGCAGTTCATGTCTGTTGCTTAAGCTTATAATTGTGCAGATCAAGTACCATGCCAGTGGTAACTAAATCATATGAACTAAACACTCCGTAGTTAGACTGTATTCCACCAAGTACACTACTTTTAATCCGGTACATAGCCTAACACTACTGTACTCGTAAATAAATAACAAATCAATGACAGTACACATGTTAACCCGATATTGGACCAAAGCACATCATCCTCACTCCAAAACACTGTTTGTACACTGTAATTCCTCCGCTGTCGGAGTCGGACAGCCTTGGGTGGATCGGTCCGTCTTGGCTCTCGGTTTGACTCGGCCAACCCTCACCGAACAAAAGACCAGCATTAAGGACGGAGTTTACTATACGGAGTACCTGAGCACACGATAGGGGGAAACGGCTAGGGCTTACGAAGAGAAAAATCGGAAATATTAGGAGAGAAAACTGCGATATCCCTGCGGCCAGCCATCTTGGCTGCATTATGAACGTGCGCGTCTATCGGACGCTGTGTGGCGGGACTGAAAGAAGGAGTGGCGAGTTCTCGAAGGAGCAAAGAAAAGTAAAACTCTGACGTGTGTTCAGGCACCAGTGGAGACTTCAATACACAAACCATGGTACACTAACACTCCGTATACGAGACTATCTTTTTTCTTTTTCTATTTTTTTTTCTCTTGTCTTTTTTTTCTTTGCTTTCTTTTTTTCGGGTGTGGCGATCGTGGGCGATCGAGTGGAACTACACTTGAACCTTGCAATCTTGTGTTGTATCTCTGGGGTCGGATATCTTCGGCCATTGTACACTACACTACTGTAGAGTATGTCAAGAGTACTTCCACTTAGAAGTAGGGATGTGAACAGACCACCTACCCCTGGCTAGCACGTAGTATCATCTAGTGGCATGCAAGAAATTGGGTCGACAAGCGTACATACTCCCGTAAGGGGTCACATTCCACTGCACAGTGTCAAGTCTTCAGTTTTACATTATACAGTACAATTTACACTCTGGTCCTGCTACGGGTACCTTGATCGTGCTGAGCAGGCAATCATTGACTTAATGAGTCACGAGAGATTGTGGTGTATTCTGATTGGCAAATCCATTCAGATAAGGCCCAGTGAACCATGGTTGGTCCCTCATTTTTTCTTTTTTTCATTTCCCTTTTTGGGCCGTGGAGCCGGGTTCTAGCGCCATTCTAGAATTCTAGAAGTCCGCGACCGGCCAGGTTACCACTGCGTGGCTTTGGTCTGCTTATGGCTGAAAGAATGTGCAATAGGTGGTGTTTTGAATAGCAGTAGTGTATACGGAGGAGTGTATATTCAATAATATATATTCAATTGTATTGAGGCGTATCTGAGATAATGAGTTTGCTTTGCCACTGGACCGTACTCTGTGCGCAGTGGTAGAGTACGGTGGAAAACCCTTCGTATCTGGAGCAACACTCCAATTGTACAGCACAGTGTATAGTATCTACTCTCTATCTAAGCAATAGGTGCACTGTATAGACAAAGATAAGACGCAATTGAGTAGGAAGATTAGGATTCTTCCATTATCTCCATGGAGTACGGAATGGAAGAAAAGCTTGACCGAATTCCAAGAGGATCGACAGGGTGAATCCATGACGCGAGCGCTACGCAAGGGGGGCGGGTCTCACAGCGTGTCACTCAGAACGGTGGATAGTTAGATACGACTTTTGAATACCTATTTAGAGTAGATGTAGTGCAGGAGTATATCATCAGAACATCTCTGTAATAATATCATATCGACTAATTATTATTCTTTATCAATATACATAAAAAAATGTTCAACATCTTCAAATTGAAATTCTGAACAGAGTGAAAAATACCAGTATTTTGCGTACTGCAGTGTACAGACCCACTCGCCACATTCTGCGATCACCCCATCTTTATCGCTCCACTTGGGCGCAGATAAATTACACAAATGACACCACGGTAATCCGGCCGTAACTGGCGATCGACCCAGAATGATTCCAGAACCAGACGGAGTGGCCCTTTATTTCGAGGTCTCCTCCCACTCTTCTATTCTACTTTACTCTCTCTACTATTTCACTATACATATTCACCATAACAACAACTTCGCTCCCCTCCCACCCCAACCCACACCTCACACGTCTCATTCCATTCAGCTCATGCTGCCCTCCCAATAACACCACCAATCTGGACCAGCGTCCATCTAGGGGAGGCCCGGTGACAAAACGCCCCCGGTTCCAGGCACCCCGCCGTTCTCTCTACGCCATGCTGAAGAAGAAGTCCTTGGCTCCCTCTTTCTTCTGGAACTTCACCCCCAGTACTACTCCGGAACTGTCCCCAACATCTTCCGACAGTGATTCAGACGAGGACATGAACTCTTCCGGCTCCCGACCGGTCAGCCTGGCCGTCTCGGCGGGAGCCTTTTGCCCCATGCGCCCGACTCTGAACGATGTACTAGCCAACACCGCCCCGCCCCCATATACCCTCAGCGCTTTCATGGCCTATCTCTCGCAGAATCACTGCTTGGAGACATTAGAGTTCACACTCGAGGCCCAGCGTTACCGAGATACATACCACTCCTTCGCCGAGCGACTTGGTCAATCCGTCCTACTTGCGGATACCCCGGAAAGTCAACATCTCCGTATGCTTTGGCACCGTCTCTTATCTGCATATATCTTCCCCGGATCACCAAGGGAAATCAATCTCTCTAGTGAAGTGCGAGACGGTCTTCTTCGTCACAAGGACGTCGTTATCCCTCCAGTCCCAGAGACCCTCGACTCCGCCGTCAAACGCATCCACGACCTCATGGAGGAATCTATCTTTCTCCCTTTCCTTAATGCACACACTACTTCACCCTCCATGGCTCCTCAATCCGAACCCCCCTTCAGCCCAGACGACACCATCAGTCTACCCAACACAAGTCTGGATGAACATCCCATGAAGCGGGTTCGATCTCGAGCCAAGCGAATTTCCCCCCAATCCTCGACAAAGGATCTACCCGCAACTGGCGGCCGCTCAAACCTTTCAGTTGGTGCGGTCCACGCTCTCGGAAAGCGGGCTTCGGGCGCTCTTCTCAGTACGAGCGGCGAGTCTGTCTCGGTGTCTCTAACAGACGACTCCAGCCCCCAATCCAGTCCAACAGCCGAGGAACCAATGACACCACCAACCACCCCGCCAGCTAGTGAACCTCACCTCCCAATCAACAGTCCCAAAATGCGTACTGAGAACCCTTGGAAGAAGATGGGCATGAAATTGGGTTTCAAGAAGCGCTCCGGCGGCGCTAGTGGTTCCCGTGCTGATCCTAAAATCCTCGGCTTGGACGAATAAATTATCCTCACCCCCACGACTATATACCTTACCACCTCACTACCTTACAACCTCATACCTCAACATTCCGTTACACTTGTATTCATGACAACAACTCCCACCTCAACGATACTCGACAACTGCATGAAAAGCATCCACAACGACTCCCGCTTGATTTTTAGCGTTTATTGGCGGTGTATGAGAGCACGATGCATCTGCATACGAACACGGCGTTTTTTTTTCTCTCTCTATTTGTCTTAACACTTGTTGTGTTCCATTTGTCAGCGACATTTTTTCTTTTCTTTGTTTATTTTATCTCTCCTGGAAAATACTTCAATACCACATAGACCGGATACAACCCCCCAAACCACACCGTTTGCGTGACAGTATAAAATGCTGTTGGTGATATGGGCTTGGAATCGACTTGATGTCGAGGGTCTGGCGTTATCATTTTTTTTTCATTGGTTCTATGTTCCTGCGGGACTGTGTCGATAGTTATGAATAGACGTGATACCCCTCTCAATTATCCTCTGTAATATTAGTAGTTGATTGTTATTTTGTAAATTGCGTGTTTGTACGAGACTAGGCTCGTGGCTTGTAGACATGTCGAGTCATTACGATGCTAGTAGACCCAGTCAAGGACTTACACTACGATCCTATAATAGATAAAACTTGGAATCAAGTATTTTTGAAGTTCTTGCGTCTCCAATGTTATTTTGCCATTTGTTCAATGCAGGACCTTTTATAGTAGTAGTACGATACATATGATTCATCCAATTTTTAACCAGCATACCTGAGTTTTCGAGTCGAACACTATCACTTATGATCACCACCAGATCGTATGATTATTATGCGAATTGTGAGAAAAGCTAGTGTCATCCAATATACTAGTACTGATGATGTCGCTCTCTACGTCAAGAATTCGACTGTCAACCCTATATTGTAATTCCAATGGAACACTCGCAGCCGCAAGATTTGAAGCTCGTTTTTGCCCTGCATGATGTTTCTATACTACTCATATACCTGCCACTAAATACCATTTTCTCTACTACTGCATCTTGCACTCTTCCGGGTTCTTTCTCATGCGGTACATCCCATGTTAGATAGAGACTAAAGCACCTAGGTCCTTCTACTGCATAATTGCTCTTCATGTCCGTATATGAAAATATTTATCTTGAGGTTCGTTATCCTTATCTGTGTCTGGCTAGATGGCACCTTCCTGGAGCTATAGTTCCCCACCTTCCTTGAGCGTTGGACCCTCCCAATTTTATCGTAGATTCGTGTCTGTTTGTTTACATTTTCCCATCATCCTATCTCTCTAGCATATCCTAACAGCCTCGATGCATACTTGAAAAATAGGTTTGTACGAGATCTACGCGCGACTTCAATTCTATCGTATCTCACAAGAATGCACAGAAATTCAAAGTGCCCTGATATGACATGGGAAGTCAAGCAAGTCCAATCGATGGAAGTATGCTGGTCAGCGCGTTCTTTTACCCGATCCTACGAGTCGAGACAGGACACAATCGCACTCCTGGGGACGTTAAACCTTCATAGAAGTCGTTTTCGACATCTCCAAGAGATCCCGGTCCTAGGTCTTGTCGAAAGTCACATTCGAAAGTTAGCTCAAGCGAACTTCTACATGAAGAAGCTCCGCGTTTGATAAGTACAGCTTCATTCTCATGGACCGAGAACTCATCGCCATGAGAAGCATCGACAGTACGAATGTTTCGATATTGTTTTCTCAAAGCTATGGACATTTAAACGACTTTTGTGT
>Ga0102593_1001518_pt1 | contig 22336 bp, 19 predicted proteins | sample AraplaCol_mMS_r2_2_FD_76862 | JGI IMG/M metagenome (GOLD analysis project Ga0102593, IMG submission 76862) | Arabidopsis root microbial communities from North Carolina, USA - plate scrape MF_Col_mMS_r2 (SPADES assembly) (version 2) | ecosystem: Host-associated > Plants > Roots > Endosphere...
GGTGGGAGCAATTGGTGGTTTGCACTGGCGGCTTCTCGCAAAGCAATGGATTCTATTTGTCGAAAGAGTTCTCTATTGCATTGCACCATCAGTTTTGCACTGCACTAGCAAACCGATTGAAATTAAAAACTTTGTAATAAAAGTTGAACGCACAACCCCTCCAACGCACCCGTTGTGACCGACATTGTGGCACTAATGCTTACGTGTATTGCCAAATTAGGCGCAACCAAAGATCGATGTAATTTTCTTTAATCATCTTTCGCAAAAGCCCGCGAAGGGTGACAGCGCGTGGCATTTTTACCAATAGCCGGAAGAAACCTTTAAGATCGTCGCTGTACTACGCATTTCGCAGGCGCAAAAAACGTCTCCAGACCTTCAGTTGAAACAGGAAGTCCTGTAAAACATTATCCTAGGAAGGATCCCGGTGGCGCTTTCGTCTTCGATAATTGTTCGTTGAAGAAGCTCCGATGGAGGAGGCAACAGATGTATGCACCTCGCGTTATCTTCAGCATGCTCGGCGCATTGGCCGTATTTGCTGTGGCGACGTATTGGCTGAGCGGTTCCCTCGCTGGCACCGCGATCAAGACCGCAATTTGCGCCGTCCTGCTTCAGGCCGGCTACTTTGGCGGCGTGCTTTACCTTGTCTGGAAGGAATCCAGGAGCCGCACGATTCGCCCCGCCGTAAAGCGCGAAGAAGCGGAAAAAATGCCTGTGTCGCCCTTCAAGGGCTCCGAGCCGTTCAATCGCTAAGCATCGCAATTCGTACCGCGGTCGTGCCTGTCCGGCATGGAAGGCATCCTCGCCCCGTAACATCATTTGAACGGCCGCCCGTTGTCCGCCACACTTTGACGTCCTAGTTGTTGAGCGAAAACAACGGAGGCTACGCGTGGCAGAAACGGCAAGCATTTGCGTCATCATCGCAGCCAAGAACGCGGCGGACACGATAGAAACCGCCGTGAGATCGGCGCTTCGGGAGCCCGAAGTGACCGAAGTGGTGGTCGTCGATGACGGCTCCAGCGACGGCACGGCAGGGGCCGCGAGACGTGCGGACGACACCAGCGGAAGGCTGAATGTCGTCAGATTCGATCAGAACAAGGGCCCCTCTGCCGCCCGCAACCACGCCATCGACATCTCTTCGGCACCCCTGATCGCAATCCTCGATGCGGACGACTTCTTCTTCGAGGGCCGCTTTCGCCAGATGCTTGTGGAGGACGACTGGGAGTTCGTTGCCGACAACATCGCCTTTGTCGATGCCGATACAGCAAGCCAGGCGCCCCAGCGCCTACAGCAATTTGCCGCAAGCCCGCTCTTCCTCGACCTGCCCACCTTTGTCGACGGCAACATTTCCAAGCGTGGCGTTCGGCGCGGCGAGATTGGCTTCCTTAAGCCGATCATGCGACGCGCCTTCCTGGACAAGCACGGCCTGCGTTACCGCGAGGAGATGCGGCTTGGAGAGGATTACGACCTCTACATCAGGGCGCTGGCGCTCGGCGCGCGCTACAAGGTGATCCACAGCTGCGGCTACGGGGCGGTCGTGCGCGGAAATTCGCTCAGCGGTCGACACCGCACCGAAGATCTTCGTCGCCTCTACGAGGCCGATCGCGTGCTGCTGGCATCGTCAAGATTGCCGCCTGAGGCCGCCGATGCTGTGCGTCGGCACGAGCGGCACGTGCGCGGCAAATATGAGCTGCGGCGGTTCCTCGACATCAAATCACAATCGGGCCCGCTGGCGGCCATCGCCTATATCGCAACGCACCCAACCGCCTTCCCGCCCATTGCGACGGGCATCCTGATGGACAAGACCGAGCGCCTGCGAAATCCGGGTGGCGTTTCCGTCACCGCGCAAGGCGATGGCTTGCGATATCTTCTGAGCGCCCCAGCCAAGTAGCCGGGTTCGACTATCTGGAAAACTTGGCCGCCGCCAGCTGCAGCGCGCTCTGAAGCAATCGGGGATCGCGTGCCGCCCAGCGTGCGAGCAGCCGGAAATCCGGCTTCTTGCGGCGACGCAGAAGGCCGATCTGGCTCCAGATCGCCTGCTTTCGGGCGGTGTTCTTGTGCTCCTTGATCGTCTCCACCTCCCGCGGTCGGCGAGAGAAGCGGCTCTCCAGCTGGTCGAGCGCCATCCAGGTGATGAACTGCTGCTTGAGAAACTCCGGCGAGGCGTTGTCGACACCGTGGAAGATGTTGATGCCCTCGCCGCGCAGCGCCCCAGGCTCGCCGCAGAGCAGCACCTGTTTCGCGGCGATGATGCAATCGCAAAAGAACAGAACGTCCTCGGCCGCCAAGCGCAGGGCCGCGTCGAAACGAACCTTCTCGAACAGCGGCTGGCCGATGACCATGCAGGACATGTGCAGGAAGGCCCAGTTCTTCAGCATGACGCCCGCGAGGTCAGGCACGTCGAGGATTAGCGGCTTGCTCAGGAGACGCCGCGCGCCCTCCTCTTTCTCGAGAGCGGCGATACCAAAATGGTAGTCGAACTCCTCGCCCCCTTCGATGGACGCCCAGTAGCAGTCGCCACCGAAAGCCTCCATCGCCTTGGCTGCATTGGCCAAATGATCGGGCGTCCAGACATCGTCGGAGTCGAGAAAGGCAACATATCGCGTCGCCTCCGGCACATGATCGAGTCCCGTGTTCCGGGCACCGCCCGGTCCGGCATTCGGCTGGGCGATCACCGTGACACGCGCCCTATCCTCCTCCGACAGCGACGCTAGGTCCGCATGAGGAGAGCGTGGCGACTGGTCGTCGACGACGATGACATCAACATCCTTGAAGCTTTGCGAGAAGACCGACGCCAGGGCGCGGCTGAGAATGCCGTCCTGACGCTGGTAGAAGGGGATGATGATCGTGAAGGTCGCCATACGCTCTCCTTGAGATACGCGAAGTGATGTTTTCCGCCCCTGACGCATCTAGGGGTGAATGAAAGCGCAGCAAGTCTGCTGCACTGCAAAATGATGACGTTCATTTCGGCCGAAGTTTGTCAAAGCGGGTGATCTGAGCGGGTCGTCCCAAACTGTATCGGAACGAAACGGCCGTTCAGTCCCAAGCCGCAATTCGGCCACGATCGGAGCAATTCGTCAGCCTCGCGTTGTAACAATCGTTCACTAGTCAACAAAAACTTTCAGGCCCCGCGGCGCATAAAGAACCCAGAAATTGATGAATATCATCATGTTATGAAATGCACTGCTCACGTTGACGTTGAGCTCGATTCGGCAGACCCCTGCGTAGGCGTTTTCCCATACTGAGCCAGGACAGAACGACTGTTACGAAGTGGGACCGCCGATCACTTTTTGCTGCAGTGCCATATTTTCTTCCGGGAATCCGCCGTAGCTTTCTCGGCGCGGGCTCGAGTCTGCTCTGATTGAAAACGGTCGCAAGGGGAGGTGCGGCCCAAAAGGGGTGACTGATAACGTGAATGTTGATGCGAATGTATCGTCGCGGATCAATCTGATGCGCATCGTGCTCATTTCGGGCATTGTGTTTGTTCACATACCGTTCGATGCCGCCAGCAGTCCCTACGACGGGACCTACGGCGCATTTGACTGGATTCGGGTTTTCCTGACGGAGGCGCTCTTTCGCGTCGGCGTTCCCTGCCTGAGCGCGATCTCGGGCTATCTGCTGTTTCGCGGCGGACAGGAAAACTTCAGCTACAGGAAAACCGTGCGCACGAAAGTGCAGACGGTGTTCCTGCCATTCCTGCTCTGGAACTGCGCGTTCATTGCAGCGATCATTCTGGCGACCAGTGTCGGCATCGGTGACGGCTATCTGCCTGATCCGCTGAACGCGTCCGGCCGCGATCTCATGACGCAAGTGCTGGCAGTGGAGAATTTTCCTGACAATGTGCCGCTCTACTTCCTCCGCGATCTCTTCGTCTGCATCCTGCTTTCACCGATCCTCGCGTGGCTGATCAGCCGTGCGCCGATTTTGACGTTGACCGCCTTGCTGGTGATCGCGCTGATTCCGGAGCTGTCGATCTACATCGTTCTCAAGCGCTCGATCCTCTTCAGCTTCAGTCTCGGCATCTTCATTGCCCTGCAGCAGTTCGACTTGAAGGCTCTCGATCGCTTTGCGCCGGTTGGCGTCTTTCTCTTGCTCGCCGCCTCGGCGCTCCTCGCAACGGCGATCTTCTTCACGGGCCCGTCCTTGCCGGACTGGGTGCAATTGTTTCGCAACGCGCTAGCAATCGTCGGCGCTCTTGGCTTCTGGCTGCTATCGGCGCCGCTGATCAAGACGCAACTCGGCCAACGGCTCGCGAAAACGGGAAGCCTGAGCTTCTGGATCTTCTGCGCCCACTATCCGCTACTCGTCTTTTTCTGGATCCTATGGGGCAAGTCGGACCTGAGCTTCTACCCGCTCTTCTTCGTTCTGTCTTTCGCGCTGCTGTTTCCGTTTCTCACGTTCTCGAACGGGCTCTGCCGGAAGAATTTTCCGCGGCTCTACGCAATCCTGACGGGTGGCAGAACCAAACGGTCCGCAAAACCGACGTCGCCGCACGACGTCTCCCCCGAACTTGCTACACAGCAAAGGTGACACATGACGACCCAAATCGCCCATGCGCGAAAACTTTGCCTCGGCCTGATCGCCATTACGGCAGCCTGCGCTTCAGCGCTGCCGGCTTCAGCACAGCAGGCATCCGGAAAGTCCTTCGTCGACGATTTCGACAAGATCAACCATGGCTTCTGGTACGTTTCTGACGGCTGGAACAACGGCGCCCACCAGAATTGCACCTGGTCGAAGAACAACGCGAAGGCCGAGGACGGCGCCCTTCAGCTTTCGTTCGCCGACGGAAAATCGAACGACCGCAACTACTTGTGTGGTGAGATCCAGACGACCAAGCGTTACAGCTACGGCACCTACGAAGCCCGCATCAAGGCTGGAACAGGCTCGGGGCTGAACTCCGCTTTCTTCACCTATATCGGTCCAGCCGACAAGCAGAAGCACGATGAGATCGACTTCGAAGTGCTGGGCAAGAACACCGGCGAGGTGCAGGTGAACCAGTATGTGCAGGCCAAGGGTGGCAACGAGAAACTCGTTCCGGTTGGCAACAAAGCCGATGAGGGCTTCAATGACTATGCCTTTATCTGGGAAAAGGATCGACTGCGTTACTACCTGAACGGCAAGCTTGTTCAGGACGTTACTGATCCGTCGAAGATACCGTCCAACCCGCAGAAGATCTTCTTCAGCCTATGGGGTTCCGACACACTTTCGAACTGGATGGGGCGCTTCAACTACACGAAGCCAACCACTCTCAGCGTTGACCGCGTGGCCTTCACCGCGCTCGGCGACAAGTGCCAGTTCCCTGAATCGATCGCATGCACGCTCAACTGACCAGCGCGGGCCAAGCCCATACAGCAAAAGGAACGTCGATGCTCAAAGTGCTCTACCTCGTGCACGACCTGGCAGATCCGGCCGTCAGACGGCGGGTGCTGATGCTGCGCGAGGGCGGCGCCGAGGTCGTGCTTGCCGGTTTCCGCCGCGGCGAGAACCGGCTTGCGGAAGTGCATGGCGTCACGCCGATCGAGCTTGGACGCACGGCCGATGCCAAATTTGCGCAGCGCATGAGCGCCGTCGCAAAGGCGATGACCGGCCTCAAGGCTCTGTTGAAGAACGTAGAGAAGCCCGATCTCATCATCGGCCGCAATCTGGAGGCACTGGCCGTCGCGCACAAAGCCAACACGCTTTTCGGTGGCAGCGTTCCCGTTGTCTACGAATGCCTGGATATCCATCGCCTTCTGCTGCGCGACGACGTGGTCGGCAAGGCGATCCGCCGCGCAGAGGCGCATTTCGGCAGGAATGCCAAGCTCATTCTGACCAGCTCTCCGGCTTTCATCGAGAACTATTTCAATCCTCGCTCCGGCGTCAAAGCCGAGATGCTTCTGATCGAGAACAAGGTCATCGCCCTTGACGAAGCCGCTATCGAGCCGGCATTTGGCCGTCCCCTGAAGCAACCGGGCGAGCCGTGGAAGATCGGCTGGTTCGGTGCGCTTCGCTGCCGCAAGTCGCTCGGCCTTCTTGCCGAATTCTCGCGCCGCATGGAAGGCAAGGTCGAGATCGTTCTGCGTGGTCGCCCCGCCTACTCGGAGTTCGAGGATTTCGATGCCTTCGTGCGCGACGAGCCCTATCTTCGTTTCGAAGGCCCCTATCGCAATCCCGAGGATTTGCGGGCGATCTACGACGACGTCCATTTCTCCTGGGCGATCGATTTCTTCGAGGACGGCCTCAATTCGAGCTGGCTCCTGCCGAACCGGCTCTATGAGGGATGCCTGTATGGCGCCGTGCCGATTGCCCTCGAAGGCACGGAGACCGCGCGCTTCCTCCAGTCACGCGACATCGGCCTAGAGCTTTCCGAAGCCAACGTTTCGCAGCTCGCAGAGTTGTTCGAAACCATGACAGGCGAGCGGCACCGCGCATTGAGCGAGGCCGTCGCCGCCAAGGATCGCAAGATCTGGCTTGCCGACCGCAGCGATTGCGCGGCCCTCGTCGCAAGCCTTTCCCGCCTTGTCCCGGCAACCGCAGAGAGGGGCGGTGCCGGCGCAATCATTCCAACAAGCGTGTCTCCAGAAGGGTGGACAACCATGAAGCCTGATGTCGGTGCCAGCGTCTCCAGTCTCATCATCATTCCCTGCCTGAACGAAGAGAAGCATATCGAGGCGTTGCTCGCCAAATTGAGCCTCGAAATCGATCACATGGATGCCCGGATCGTCGTCGCCGACGGCGGCAGCACGGATGCGACACGCGACATCGTCGCCCGCATCAGCGCTGCCGATCCGCGGATCGTGCTCTTGCACAATCCCCGACGGATCCAGAGTGCGGCGGTCAATCTCGCGGTTCAGACCTTTGGCCGTGACTACGACTACCTGATCCGGATCGACGCACACGGCGATTACCCCGCCGATTACTGCCGACGCCTCGTTCAGGAGGCCGTGCTCACCCAGGCGGACTCCGTCGTGGTCGCCATGGAAACGGTCGGCTTCGGCGTCTTCCAGAAGGCAACTGCCTTTGCTCAGAATTCCAAACTCGGGAATGGCGGTTCCAAGCATCGCGAGGGCGCCAAGGGGCATTGGACCAATCACGGCCATCACGCGCTGATGCGCATCGCGGCCTTCGACGCGGTCGGCGGCTACGATGAAACCTTCAGCCACAACGAGGATGCGGAGCTCGACTACCGCCTGAAGCAGGCGGGCTTCGGCATCTGGATGACCGACAAGACGCGAATGACCTACTATCCGCGCTCGACCATTTCGACGTTGTTCCGCCAATATCTTGGCTATGGCAGAGGTCGCGCGAAGAACATCCTGAAGCACGGCAGCATGCCCAATCTTCGGCAGATGCTCCCGCTTCTCGTCGTTCCAGTCTTTATCGGCGCATTTCTTGCCGTTCTGAACTGGGCGGCCGTTATCCCATTCAGCCTCTGGGCCGTCGCATGCGTCGGCTACGGCTTCTGGATGGCCATCGGCCACAAGAATCCATACGGCCCGCTTGCCGCTGTTTCGGCAATGGTGATGCACTTCGCCTGGTCTGCCGGTTTCTGGATGGAGCTTCTGAGCTTCCGCGGCAGAAAGGTCTCTTCATGAACGACATGCCCCCCCTGCAGATCGATATCGGCATTTGCACTTACCGCCGCGCTTCGCTTGACGAAGCGCTGCTTTCGCTTGCGGTCCTCGCGGTGCCCGATGGAGCAACGCTGCGGATCATCGTCGCCGACAACGACAAGGTTCCGAGCGCCAAGGAACGGGTCGATGCGCTTCGTCCGACCATTCCGCATGAAATTGCCTATGTGCACTGCCCGGCATCGAACATTTCGATTGCCCGCAATGCATGCCTGGAAAATGCGACAGGCGGTTTCCTTGCCTTCATCGACGATGATGAGGATGCCAGTGAGGAATGGCTGGTGGAATTGCTTGCCGTTGCCAGGAAGACCAAGGCGGATGCGGTGCTTGGCCCCGTCCGCAGCGTCTACTCGTCCACGGCGCCGAACTGGATGCGCGAGGGCGACTTCCACTCGACCCTGCCCGTATGGGTCTGCGGTGAAATCCGCACCGGTTACACCTGCAACGTCCTTCTTCGCCTCGATTCGCCCCATGTGGTCGGGCGCCGCTTCAACCTTGCACTTGGGCGCACCGGCGGCGAGGACACGGAGTTCTTCAGCCACATGCATGCCGATGGCGGCGGGATTGCCTTTGCACCCGAGGCCTATGTTTATGAACCGGTGACCGAAAGCCGCGCTGGCCTGTCCTGGCTTGCCAAGCGCCGCTTCCGCTTCGGCCAGACGCATGGGCGGCTGCTCCAGGAACAGAACGCCGGCCTGCAGCGGCTAAAGCAGATCGGCATGGCCGCTGCCAAGGCGGTCTTCTGCTATGCCGCCGCGCTTGCCTGCGTCTTTTCTCCGGTTCCGCGGTATCGCTACGCCCTTCGCGGCCTCATGCATACCGGCGTGGTGAGTGGCCTGCTCGGCGTTCGTGAGATTCGTCAGTATGGAACGGCGGAGGCTGCATGACGCAAACCCAGCCCGACGTCAGCTTCATCGTCGCTGCCTACAATGCCGAGGAGACGCTCGCCAAGGCGATCGACAGCGCCCTTGCACAAGAGGGCGTGTCGGTTGAGGTGATCGTCGCCGATGACTGCTCAACGGACGAGACGAGAACCATTGCGGAAAGTTACGCGAACAGGGGCGTGAAGCTCCTGGCGCTTGGGCGCAATGGTGGGCCGGCGGCAGCGCGCAATGCCGCGTTGTCGGCTGCAACCGGCCGGTGGCTTGCAGTGCTCGACTCCGACGACACGGTCGAGCCGCAGCGTTTGCAGCGCATGATCAAGCGCGCAGAGAATGCCGGTGCCCAGATTGCCGTCGACAATCTCCGTGTCATTCGCGCCGACGGCACGCCGCCGGAGACGATGTTTATCCAGCAGTCGTTGGCCGAGACACCTGAGCTGACGCTTCCGATATTCATACGATCGAATGCCCTTTTTCAGACAACGCATAACTTTGGTTATCTCAAGCCGATCTTTCAGCGCGCCTTTATCGAACAGCATGGACTTCGCTTCAACGAAGCCCTCAAGGTCGGTGAGGACTATCTGTTTCTCGCCTCGGCCATGGCGCTTGGTGGGCGTTGCGTGATCGAGCCTATCCCTGGCTACGACTATCAGATTCGTGAGGGATCGATTTCACGCGTTCTTGCCCTTCATCACATCGATGCCATGATCGAGGGTGATAAGGCCTTCCTTCGAGATCACACGCTGGATGCGGAGGCGGCGGCCGCACAGGAGTTTCGCGAACAAAGCCTCCGCCGGGGCCGCGCATTCCTCATCCTCGTACAGAACATCAAAGACCGGTCGATCTCCGGAGCGATCAAGACGGCCTGGAGCAATCCGTCGGCGTTGGCCCATCTCAGGATGCCAATCGCCATTCGGATCAATCGCGCACTCGCGCCGCTTCGCCACTTGGTAAGCCCTCGGACCGACCTTACAGCCATCGATGGCGTGACCCGCTCCCGCAAAGGATAGAGCCATGAACCAACGGAACCTGACCTTGCACAGCACTCTGCCCAAAGCGGCCGACGATTCCGATTCCTTCATCGACATCGATCGCCTGATTGCCATCCTGATCCGGCGCGCCGGATCAATCGCGCTCTGCGTTGCCGCAACCGTGACGCTCGCCGTCATCTTTCTGCTCCTCGCGACCCCGCAATATACGTCGATGACGCAGATCCTGCTCGATGACGACATCGCGAAATACGCGCAGGATCCGACGCCGGCCGCCAGCTCGCAGCAGGTCGACATGCAGATCGCCAGCGCCGTCGAAATTCTCAAGTCGAACGAACTTGCGCTTCGCGTCGTCGATGCCGAGAAACTTCAGGACAATTCGACAATCCTTGACCCTTCGAAGTCGCCAGTTGAGCTAGTCAAGTCCGGCGTGAAGCTGATCGTCAGCGCCTTGGCGCCCGGCGGTCCGCCGGTAACGGAAGACGATGCGCGCAACGGCCGCCGCCAGAAGGCGGCCGCCCTGCTGCAGGAGGCCGTGGCGGTATCGCGGGTCAATCGCAGCTCCGTTCTCGCGGTTTCCTTCCGTTCGACCGACAAGCTTCTGGCACAACGGATCACCAAGGCGTACGCCACCGCCTACCTGAACGATCAGCTGAACGCCAACTTCGACGCCACGGAAAGCGCCTCGGTGTGGCTGCAGCAGCGCCTTGCGGATCTTCGCGAGCGGTCGCAGCAGGCTGCCCTCGATGTTGCGAAGTTCAAGTCCGACAACGGCCTCACGTCGGCCAATGGCGAACTGATGTCTGAACAGCAGCTTGCCGACCTGAACAAGCAACTGATCGTCGCCCAGGCAGACAGTGCCAGCGCGTCGGCCCGCTACAGCCAGTTCAAATCGATCATCGACCTTGGTCCGGAGAGCGCTGTGAACAACGCCGCGATCTCGTCAGGCCAAGCGGATAATACCGTGATCAAGGATTTGCGCACGCGTTACGCCGCGGTGAACAAGCGCGAGCAGGAGGTTACAACCAACTTCGGGGAAGACCATCCGCAGGCCGTCGCTTTGCGTGCCGAAAAGCAGGACCTGACCCGCCAGATCTATCAGGAACTGCAGCAACTGACGGCCAGCTACCACAACGAATCCGAAGTCGCGCGCGTACGCGAGGCCTCGCTCCGCCAGAACATCGAACACCTGACTGGCAAGAATTCGGAGGCCGACAGGTCGCTCGTCCAACTCAACGATCTCGAGCAGCGCGCGACCGCCCTGAAGACCCTTTATGAATCCTACCTCGGCAAATACGAGGAAGCCTCGCAGCAACAGTCCTTCCCGATCGCCAAGGCTCGCGTCATCTCTGAAGCCGGCGTGCCGGCATCGCCGTCCAGCCCGAAAAAGACCATGACGCTTGGCCTCGCCATCGTTCTCGGCCTGATGGCCGGGGGTGGACTTACGGCGTTCCAGGAATTCCGTGAACGGTTCTTCCGTGTCGAAGGCGATGTCAGGACGATCCTTGGCCTCAAGTTCCTCGGCTACCTGCCGCTCATCGGCAAGGCGCCGCGGGAGGGTAAGATCTTCCGGCCGCGCACCAATCCGCCGGTCGAAGCCGCCGAAGCAGAGTCGGATGCAACCTTCGAACGCATCATGCGCGTCGTCCTCGAGGCGCCACGCTCGGTCTTCGCCGAAACGCTGCGCAACGCGAAGCTTGCAAGCGACGTCATGTTCCTGGGCAAGTCGGACCGCGTCATCGGAGTCGTCTCGGCGATGCCGGGAGAAGGCAAGTCGACCACGGCGGCCAATTTCGCAGCACTTCTCGCCTCCAGCGGCAAGCGCACGCTGCTGATTGACGCCGACCTGCGCAATCCGGGCCTGACCCGTATGCTGCGGAACCCACCGCAACAGGGTCTTGTCGAAGCAGTCCTCGGTGAGGTTCCGTGGGCGAGTGCCGTCAAGATCGATCCGATAACGAAGCTCGCGATCCTGCCGGTTCTGCCGAACGATCACCTTATGCACACGAGCGAACTGCTTGCTTCGCAGGGCATGTTCAATCTGATGGAAAATGCCCGCAAGATGTTCGACTACATCGTGGTCGACCTTGCACCGCTCGGCCCTGTTATCGACGCCAAGGCGTTTGCTCCGCAGGTAGACGGCTTCCTGTTTGTGACCGAATGGGGCTCGACACCGACATCAGTCGTGCGCGACCTTCTGAATTCCGAGCCGCAGATCAAGTCGAAGATTCTGGGTGTGATCCTCAACAAGACCGACATGACGGAACTCGGCAAGTTCACCAACTTCGGCGGCACTGAACGCTACCGGCACAAATATGTGAGCTACTACACCGAAGAGACGTCAAGGAAGCGGGAGCCCGCAGAAGCCGGCGCCTGATCACGTCTGGAAGAGATGCACGCGCCCTCTCCACAGTCTGGCAACCGTAAGTCTGCCGCTGTGGAAGGCGCCTGTATCAAGGTTGAGCCTCATCGGCAGGACCTCGGGCTCATCGTTCGGCGTATGGCCATGAACGATCACTTTCGGCAGCGGCCGGCTGCTCTCGAAAAAGCGATGGCGGATGAAAACGAGATCCTCGTCGCTTTGCGCATCGATCGGCAGCATCGGATCGATGCCGGCATGAACGAACAGAACATTCGGCGTGTCGACGAAGATCGGCAGGGATCGCAGGAAATCTATGTGCGGCTTCGGTATTGACTGCTTGATGTAGCCCACGAGCTTGGCGGCGTTCGGAAAAACCAGCGGCAGTTGTTCCGGATCGAGCCCGTAGGAGCGTAGCAGCGCATCCGACCCCATCCGCATCCAATCCGAGAAGGAAACCAGACCGTCGAGATAGTCGAGCATCGTGGTCTCGTGGTTCCCGGTCAGGCAGATGCGGTCGAAATTCGCCGCTGGAGGCATCATCAGGTGCGAGATCACCTGTGCCGATGAGGGGCCGCGATCAATGTAGTCACCGAGCGTGATGATAAGCTTGCGCCCCGGGATCACGGCAGCGTCGTCAATGATGGCCTGCTCCGCCTTCAGCAGCAGGTCGTACCTGCCATGAATGTCACCGATGGCGTAGATCGGAATGTCGCCGGGATCCAGTTTCAGCCGCTCATGGACTGTTGAAGGCATGTTGAACCTCTCATTGCGGACAGCGAAGCGTCGCACGCTTCGCATTAGTGCAATCAAGCGACAATAAAATTCAATCGCTCGTGCATTCGTAGAAAAACGCGCCTTATCATTGCACCCGCGATCCAGCAATCCTAGAGGCGCAACTGATAGGAGAAGCGATGGGAACCGTATCGCGGTTTCAAGACCGGACAAGACCAGCCGCGCACCGTATCGAAAGCGAGGAAGAGGCGATAGCCACCGCGCGCCGCCTTGCCGCGGACTTTGCGCTGCAGGCGAGCGAGCGTGACATCAACCGGGTGTTTCCTCGCGCGGAGCTCGACGCCCTTTTCCAGTCGGGACTGACGGCCGTGACCGTGCCGCCTGAGAACGAGGGGCTGGACGTCGGCAATGCGCTTCTCGGCGAGATCGTTGCCATAATCGCTGAAGGCGATTCTTCCATCGGGGAGTGCCTCGAACGCCATTTCACGGTGCTCGAGGAACTCCGGAGTGAACAGAATGAAGAGCGAAAGGCACTCTTCTTCGCTCACGTCCTTGCCGGCGATCATTTCGTCGCAGCAGCTTTTCCCGGAGCCGGTGCGGCTGTTCCCTCCGGCCTCCATTATCAATTAAGCGGCCGGAGCTTGCGTGCGCCCGGCATCCTCTTTGCCGATTGGATCGCTGTCGAAGCGACTGACACGCAAGGGCAATCGGTTCGCTTCTACCTTCCCCGCGAAGCCGCGGGCCTGCAGATCATCGATGACTGGGATGGTTTCGGGCAACGGACGAATGGCGCCGGAACCGCTGTCGCCCAAGGTGTCACGGGGAACGCCGAAGAGACGGACAATCAACGGCAACGCCACTCGACCAGTTCGGCGCTGGCCGCCCTACTCCATGCAGGCACGGACCTCGGCATTGCCCGGGCCGCGCTCGCCAACCTCCGGGAGGCGCCGCTCTCAGCCAGCATCGGCAAGCTTGCCCTTTCCGTGCAGGCGACTGCAGCGCTCCTGGAAAGCGCCGGCAACAAACTCGATTTTTCCCAGGTCGGCCCATCGACCGGCGCGGTCGAACTCGCGTTCTTCTCCGCTTCAGCTGCCAAGATCATGGCAAGCAGGACGGCCCTGGAAGTCGCCAACGCACTGTTCGAGCTGTCGGGCTCCGGCGCGACAAGCATCGGCCGGAATCTCGATCGACATTGGAGAAATGCGCGAATTCGCGCGAATGATGCGGCCGACGACGATCTTTACCGGGCGGCAGCAGAGCATTATTTTGGCGGTAGCTGATGCTGCTTAGTTGGCAACCGAGATAGCGACTTCCTCGTCCGCATCGTCCAGCTTGCTGCCCGACGCGACGAACTGCTCAAGCGTCATATTGTCAAGAATGTCTGCGATCGCATCGCGGACCTCGGTCATGGAGCGCCGCACCTGACAGTTTTCGGGATCGGAACAGTCGTCGCAGGCTTCGTAAGCTGTACGGCTCGCACAGCGAATAGGCGCCAAAGGCCCGTCAAGCGTGCGGATAACGTGGCCAATGCGAATTTCAGACGCCGGACGCGACAGCGAGTACCCGCCACCGGGGCCCTTTTTCGACCGAAGAATGCCGACATTTCGCAATTCGAGAAGAATTGTATCCAGGAATTTCTTCGGAATGTTGTTGCGCGAAGCAACGTCATTGATGAAGGCGGTTTCCCCCGGCGCAAGCCGCGCCAAGTCAACCAGCGCCTTCAGCCCATACTTTCCCTTTTTCGTCAGCATTTCTTGTTGCCTTACGCCCCCGTACTCTCCATCCCCATTATTCAGCAAATAACGCCAAAACCGTGAACACACAACAAATAGCTATTATTTATATAGTTTATATTCGCCTTCTGCTCGCCCCGGGAACGACTCCGGAAGGCGAAAGAGCTCGACCTTCTCCGAGAAGCCCTTGAGCGCGTGCCAGCCCACCGAGACGGCCTCGGCCTGAGCCTCGCACCGGAATGCATCGGACATCAGGAGCGGGACGCGAAGATCTCCGCATGCCGTTTGGATGCGGCTGACCAGATTCACGTCGGGACCGATCAACGTGAAATCGAGGCGGCGACCGGATCCGATATTGCCGTAGCTGACTTCGCCATGGTGCAGGGCGATGCCGACGTTGAGAGCGATATCGCCGAACTCGAATTTATCGATCTCACGCAGAATGTCCTTGGCGGCGATCAATGCCGAAGCGCTACTGCGGGCCGGATCATAGCCAGGAAAGAACGCAAGGACGGCATCGCCCATAAATTTCAGAACTTCGCCGCCTTCGCGCGTGATGGCGGGAATGACCTTGTCGAAATAGGCGTTGAGCAACTCGAGCACGCTGTTGCTTGGCAGCCTGTTGGATATCTCCGTGAACCCGCGCAGATCGCAAAGCAGAAGAGCCGCCTCAATGGACTCGATCTCGCCCTGCCGGACTCGCCCGGCAAGGATGCGCTGCGCTGTGAGCGGACCGATATAGGTGTCGAGCAGGCTGAGTTCGACTTGACGCATCACCCGCAATTCGCAGGTGTTGCGCAACGCCGGGAGGATCCGCTCGAGAGCCTGGATTTCGGCAGGTGTAAAGCCGCCGGGCCGCCGGGTCCCGAAGGCAGCCGCGCTCACCGGCCCGTCGGCATTGCAAAGAGGCGCGATCATCAATTGCACGAGGCCACGGCCTGCAAAGATATCGATATCCTGCCAGCGGCCGTGCATGCTGTCACCCAGCCCGACAACCAGCGGCTCGCGGCTGTCCATGACCTTGCGCAAAGGACTGCTGGCAAAGGTCTGGCGCGCGCTGTGTTCGCGATCGTGGATCTCGACCGGATCGCCCGGAGCCCAGGCAAGCGTACGGCCAATCAGTTCCGGATGAAGCGTCATGAGATGAAGCGTCATGCGATCGATAGGCAGTCCGAGTGCCAGTAGGCGGCGGCCGAGGGTGGAGATCAGGCCGGGCTCATCGAGCGCATGGCATTCATCGCCGGAGAGCCACTCGATCAACGACAGCAGTGAGTTTGTATTGCCTGCTACGCGATCTGTCTTTGAGGGGCGGGTCTCGGTTTCGATTTGGAGGATGCGGTTCATGGCGTTTCTCCCTGGTGGCGGAGTGAGGCGCTAGTGAGCGCCGCCCCCGGACAGATGACCCGGCTTCTTCAGCAGCAGCGTTGCGAGCAGTGCGACGAGCAATGCAGCACCGAGCACGAAGAATGTGTCGCTGAAGGCCATGATGTTGGCCTGCTTGCGCAGCTTGAGCGCGATGGCGACGACGGCCTTGTTGGTGGCAACGGCCTGATCGCTGACACCGTGACTCATGAAGTAGGCGGTCAGTTTCGCTACACGATCCCGAGTGGCTTCTTCGAAGACCGAGATCGAATTCGTCAGGATATTCGAATGGAATTGCTCGCGCTTGCTCAGAAAGGTCTGCAGGCTTGCGATGCCGACGGCGCCTCCGAGGTTACGCATCATGTTGAAGAGCGCGGATGCGGAACCTGCATTTTCCTGTTCGATGCCCGCTGTTGCGACGGCCGAGAGCGGCGCGAAGACAAGCGCCTGCCCGACGGCGCGGATGACGTTTGGCCAGAAGAGCTGGTCACTCGCATAGTCGGCGGTCATGTAGACATTCATGAAATTCGAAGCGGCAAACAGCGCAAAACCGAAGGCGATCAGTAAGCGAACGTCAAAACGCTTCATCAGGCGGGGCACCAGCGGGATCAACAGCAGCTGCGGAATGCCCGTCCAGGCGAGGACCATGCCGATCTGCTCGGAATTGTAGCCCTGGATGCGCGACAGATAGATTGGAAGAACGAAGGCAGAGCCATAAAGGGCGATCCCAAGCAGGACGTTCGCCACAATCCCGAAGCCGAAGTTGCGACGGACGAGGAGCCTGAGGTTTAGCAGCGGATGGGCGGTCTTCAGCTCGATAATGAGGAACAGCGTCAACGACACGACAGCGATGATCGACAGGCGGACGATGAAATCCGATCCGAACCAGTCCTCCTTGTTCCCCTCTTCCAACACCGTCTGCAGGGCGGCAAGGCCGATTGCCATGGTGATGATGCCCGGCCAATCGCCCTTGGCGAGCAGACCGAGCTTCATCGGAGCGCGATCGAGCGAAGCCCAGAGCATTCCCACCATGAGCAAACCGGGAACCAGATTGACATAGAAGATGAACTCCCAGCCGTAGTTCTCGGTCAGATATCCGCCGATGGTAGGCCCGATGGCAGGAGCAAAGGTCGCCGAGAGGGCAAAGAGGGCCAGACCGATCGGCTGCTTGGGCTTTGGCAGAAGCGTGATGATGATGGTGAACGCCATGGGGATCAGCACGCCGCCCGCAAAGCCCTGAACGGCGCGCAGCACGATCATCTGCTGGAGGTTCGCCGCGAAAGCACAGGCGACGGAAAATAGCAGGAACAAAATGGCGTTGGTCAGGAGATACTTGCGGACGGAAAAGACCTGAGCAAGCCAACCGCTGAGAGGGATGACCACGATCTCCGCAATCAGGTAGGAGGTCGAAATCCAGCCACCGTCGTCCTTGCCCGCGCCGATCGCACCCTGGATATCCGCGAGCGAAGCGTTGACGATCTGGATATTGAGGACGGCCATGAACGCGCCGAGCGTCGAACCGACGACGGCGCTCCACATGCGAAAGGCGCTCATCGCAGCTGCGGGCTTCGGAGCCGCAGCGTCCACTGGACGCGGGCTGGAATTGTCGGCGACGATCTGAAGTGTAGCCATGACGTCTCTCCTTCCGGCTATGCGGAAACAATCTCATGACGAGGTTCGGCTGATAATTCGGGAAAGGAGGGAAGGATCATCCAGTCAGGCTGGATAATCCTTCCCGGTACCACCTACCTGACGGCCGCTTTGGTATCGATCTCAGGCTCGACGGACATTCCGGCGCGAAGCAAACCGCTCACTTTCTCGTCGTCGATGACGATCTTTACCGGGATGCGCTGGACGATCTTGGTGAAGTTGCCGGTCGCATTGTCAGGGGGTAGCAGTGAGAACTCCAGCCCGCTCGCTGGTGAAATACTGTCGACATGGCCCTTGATTTCCACGTCGGGGAAACTGTCCACCTTGACCTCGACAGGCTGCCCGGCGCGTACATGAGTGAGCTGTGTTTCCTTGAAGTTGGCGACGACATAGACGGAATGCAGCGGCACGACCGCCATCAACTGCGTCCCCGAGGTTACGAACTGTCCGACTCGAATGGTGCGGGCGCCGACGGTGCCGTCGACCGGAGCGATGATCTGTGTATAGGAAAGGTTGAGTTCAGCCTGATGCTGGGCGGCGGCGGCGCGCTCACGCTGCGCGACAGCCTGCTCGCGCTGTGTCTGAAGAACGGGCACCTTCTTTTCCGCGGCGACCAGCGCGGCCCGATCCCGTTCAAGTGCCGCCTGCGCCTGATCGCGAAGTGATTGGCTCTGTTCCGCCCGCGACTGCGTACCGGCACCATTGGTGATCAGCCGTTGCGAACGGGCCGCATCGGAGCGAGCAAAATCCAGCGTCGCCAGTGATGCATCGATCGTCGCCCTGGCCTGGCCGATGATCGACTGCTGCAGTTCGATCTGCGCATCGAGATTTGTGATGGCTGCAGTTGCGGCCTTGACGTCGGCCTTGACCTGGGACAATGCGGCCTGATGGTCGCGATCGTCGATCTTGGCGAGCACCTGCCCAGCCTTGACTGCATCGTTATCACCGACAAGGACTGCGGCGACATAGCCCGAGACCTTCGGTGCAACGGTCGTATAGTCGGCCTTCACATAGGCATCATCAGTGGATTCGATGAAACGGCCAACCGTCCAATAGTGATGGCCGTAGTCCGCCACAAAGGCGGCACCGGCAAGAAACGCGGCAGCCAAGATCGTCCGCTTAACGAGCTTGCGACCCTTCTTGCCTTTGGCTTCGACGGCAGAGGCAACGTCCGCTGCCGGTGCAGCCGGGGCTTCGGTGACCCTTGCAACCTCGGGCTCGCCGGCCGCCTCGAAGGCTTCCTTGCGGGGTAATTCGACCATTGTCCTTCTCCAGTGGTTTGCCTCGTCAGGCGAGGCTAAATTCGATGAGACAGACAATGCGTCGTTACGCGCGATCTGATAATCTGCTTAAATCGGGAAGGATCATCAACTCAGAGCGGATAATCTAGGGGGTGCAATGGATCGGCTGACGAGCCTCACAGTCTTTGGTCGCGTGGTGGAGTGCGGCGGCTTTTCAGCGGCCGCGCGCCGTCTCAACATGTCGGTGACGATGGTCGGCAACCACGTGCAGTCCCTCGAGGACAGGCTGGGCGTCAGGTTGCTCAACCGCACCACGCGCAAGGTCAGCCTCACGGAAACCGGCAAGTACTACTACGAACGCTCGGCTCAGATACTTGCCGATCTCGAGGAAGCCGACAGCACGGCCGGTGCAATGAGCTCGACACCGCGCGGCACGCTCAAGGTCTATACCAGCGCGGCCATCGTCCGCTTCCTGCTGCCCGTCGTCAGCGAGTATCTTGAGCTATATCCCTCGATCGCGCTCGACCTGAGCGTTGGGGAGAGGATGATCGATATGGTCGAGGAAGGTTACGACCTCGTGATCCGCACCGTGCCGCCACCGGATTCGAGCCTTGTTGTCAGGAAGTTGACGCCATGGCGCCATATCCTGGTCTGCTCGCCGAACTACCTTGAGAACCATCCGGCGCCACAGGTCCCGGCGGATTTGGCAAATCACAACTGCCTCCAATATACGTATTACCCCTACGGAGACGAATGGCGCTTCGAAGATGCAGATGGCGCCCAGATGAGTGTGAAGATTGGCGGCAACGTTGTATCCAACAGTGCCGAGACCCTGCGGCACCTCACGACGACGGGCCAGGGCATATTCCTGGCACCAAGTTTCGTTGTGTTTGATGACATCGCCTCCGGACGATTTGTCCGGGTCATGCGCGACTATCGCGCCGTCGAGTTCAGCATCAATGCCATCTATCCGAACCGCAACCACTTGCCGACGAAAGTTCGCCTGTTCATCGACCTCCTCGCGGAGCGCTTCGCGGAGCACCGGAAATGGATGACGTGAGGGCCTTGGTCAGTTCGTGTTCTGCGTCGGCGGCGGTGCGGTGCTGGGGCTGCTTGCCCCTGCCGGTGCTCTCGGTGCAGGGCTGCTGCCGCCGCCCGTCCAAACGCTGAACGCCAAGAGGACCGCGGCAATCACGAAGGCGACAGCGCCCAGCAACGCCCAGGCGGACAGGCTGCGCCCTTCTCGGGACAGCGCCGTTTCCTGCGCTTCGTAAGCAGTTTGCCGATCGCTGGAATGATTGTCCGGCCTGTTGTCATTGGCGGTCATCATTGCACCTCTGGCAACGAAACGCCGGCGGCGTTCGCCAAGTTCCAAGAGATCAGATCAGAGGATCCCGTCCTTCGGCAACGGCGAGGTTCAGTTCGCGGGCGATGTCCTCCGCGTCCTTCTTGCTAAGGCCGACGAAATCCCTTCCGTCCGTTGCCGCCGGCAAGGACGTCAAGGTATCGACGATCGTCCACCTGCCACGCAGCTCCTGACGGATTTCGTAACGGGGAAGATCCTCGGATGGACAAGCTTCATCTGTCACGTTCTTACCGCTACCTCAGAGTGCTCCTGGGCCACATCTGGCGCGATGCATGGCTTTTGCAAGGCATCTCTGCCTACGCCCTTACATCCGGAACGTTCGCTTTCAATTCCTTGAGCCATATCCGGGCGTTGCCGTCCGACGGCGCGCGCCAATCTCCGCGGGGAGACAGGGAACCACCCGACGTCACCTTCGGGCCGTTCGGCGATGCCGACCGCTTGAACTGGCTGATCGTGAAGAACCGAAAGAGGAAGACCTCCATCCAGTGCTTGATGACAGGCAGATCGAAACTGCGGCGCTTGTCGGCGGGGAAATGCGGCGGCCAGACGCCGGCCTCGGCGTCCCGCCAGGCATTGTAGGCAAGGAAGGCGATTTTCGACGGGCGAAGCCCGAAACGAGTCGTGTAGTAGAGTGCGAAGTCGTGCAGATCGTATGGGCCGATCTTGTCCTCCGTGCTCTGCATGACGCCATTTTCATCGGCAGGCACCAGTTCCGGCGAAATCAGCGTGCCAAGAACGCTTTCCAATGTCGCATTGGCTTCCTCGTTGAAATCCCCTGAGCGGATCACCCAGCGGATCAGGTGCTGGATCAAGGTCTTGGGCACCGATGCGTTGACGTTGTAGTGGCTCATCTGGTCGCCAACGCCGTAGGTCGACCAGCCGAGGCCGATTTCCGACAGGTCTCCGGTTCCCAGCACCAACGCGTTTCGCTGGTTTGCCGCGCGGAACAGGAAGTCCGTGCGCAGGCCGGCCTGGACGTTTTCGAAGGTCGTATCGTAGAACGGCTCGCCGCCTGCGAAGGGATGCTTCAGATCCTTTAGCAACTGTAGCGCCAACGGCCTGATATCGACCTCCTCCGCCGTGACGCCCATGCTGCGCATCAAGGCCCAGGCGTTCGACTTGGTGGCGTCGCCCGTCGCAAATCCCGGCATGGTGAAGCAAAGAATATCCGAGCGCGGCCAGCCGAGCTGGTCGAAGGCACGCGCCGCGACGAGTAGCGCATGGGTGGAATCGAGCCCACCCGAAATGCCAATGCAAAGCCGCTTGATGCCGGTCGAGCGCAGCCGCTTCATCAGTCCCTGCACCTGGATGTTGAACGTCTCATAGCAATCCAGATCGAGGCGGCTTTCGTCAGCCGGCACGAAGGGGAAGCGCGCAACATGGCGTTTGAGGCCAATGTCGCCCTTCGGCTTCTTGAACTGGAACCCTACTCGCCGGAATTCGCGACCGGCGGTAAGAGTGAGCGTCGCCGCATCATTGAACGTGCCCGTTCGCAGCCGCTCCAGCCGCAGTCTCTCGACATCGATGTCCGCAACGCACATCTGCGACGAAATTGGGAAGCGGTCGGTTTCGGCAAGCAGGCTGCCGAGCTCATAGATGCAGGCCTGGCCGTCCCAAGCGAGGTCCGTCGTCGATTCGCCGGGGCCGGCTGCTGAATAGACATAAGCCGACAAGCTGCGCGCCGATTGTGCCGAGCACAAAAGCTTGCGGGTCTCAGCCTTTCCGACCGTTATGTTGCTGGCCGAGAGATTTGCGAGAATCAATGCGCCGGCCAACGCGCCGAAATCGCTCGGCGGCGCCGGAGCCCAGAGGTCTTCGCAGATCTCGATATGGAAGATGAAATCATCCATGTCCTCGGCGGCGAAGACGAGATCCGTGCCGAATGGCACCACCTCGCCGGCGGCACGAATGCTCTCGCCTCGTACGTCTCGTCCCGACGCGAACCAGCGCTTCTCGTAGAATTCGCGATAGTTCGGGAGATGCATCTTCGGAACGACGCCGAGAATACGACCAGCGTGAATGGCGACCGCGCAGTTATAGAGCCGACCGCCACTCTGCAGCGGCGCGCCGACAAGAAGTACCGGCGTCAGGTCGCGACTTGCCCGGACGATATCGCCGATTGCAGCATCCACACCCCTGAGAAGCGCATCCTGCCCCAAAAGGTCGTCGATCGCGTAGCTGGAAATCCCGAGTTCGGGGAACACCATGAGGCCAACACCTTCGGCGTGTCCCTGCCGCGCCAGTTCCAACGTTGCCTGCGCGTTGAAATCGGGATCGCCGATCTCGCAATTCGGGGTGCAGGCCGCGACACGGACAAAACCTTGATCGTAAACCGAATAGAAATTCACCAATGCCTCCAGCAGTCACGCGCCTTATGACTGACCATTACATCCAAATGCCTCCGGGCAAAACC
>Ga0102593_1001519_pt1 | contig 22334 bp, 10 predicted proteins | sample AraplaCol_mMS_r2_2_FD_76862 | JGI IMG/M metagenome (GOLD analysis project Ga0102593, IMG submission 76862) | Arabidopsis root microbial communities from North Carolina, USA - plate scrape MF_Col_mMS_r2 (SPADES assembly) (version 2) | ecosystem: Host-associated > Plants > Roots > Endosphere...
TTCCGCCGGCACCAGTAGCAGTTACCACAGCCGATGTTTATGTCGGCCACGACGGTTGTGCCGACGCTCAAGTGCGTGACGTCACTTCCGACAGCATCTATCGTCCCGCAGAATTCGTGCCCGGGTATCAGGGGCAACGCATCGGCGGCGTATCTCCCGTGGAACATGTGAATATCGGTGCCGCAAATCCCGATCTGAGAAACCTTGACAAGTACGTCATTCGGTCCGATCCGGGGGATGGCGACCTGCTTTACCTCGAACTTTCCGGGCTCGACGAGTACCGCCGCCGTCATGGTTCTTTGCGCATTCATCTCATTTCACCGTCTTCAGTTTGGAGCGGTCAATCGTCAGCGCAATTGCCACGATGAGAACAAGGCCGAACAACATCTGCTGCTGCGTTGCTTCGATGCCGAAGTACAACATGGATGCCCTGATGACCGCGACAATCATTGCGCCAATCGCAGTGTTCAGCACACCTCCCACGCCACCAGTCAGCGGCGTTCCTCCAACGAGGACAGCCACAATTGCCGGAAGCAGGAAACCATTGGCGATAGTCGGCGCTCCACCTGAGAGCTTCACGGCGAAGAGAAGGCCGGCGATGGCTGCGAGTGCACCGGAGATTGCGAACGCCAAAATCTTGTAGAAACCGACATCGACACCGGACGCTGCCGCCGCGGGCTCGCCTGCGCCGATCGCCTTGAACACACGTCCGAGACGGGTCCGACGTTCAATAAAGAGGCAAATCAAAAGCAGTCCTGCCGCTATGAAGAGTTCGTTCGGGATGATACCGACATGCCCAATCATCCATCCGAATACCTCGTCCCGCTGGGCGGCGTCCATGTTGAGGGCGCGCTGGCCGGAGAGCCATTGAGCGACGGAGAAGGCAACGCCGCCCACCGCGAGCGTCGAAATGAACGATGGAACAAAGAGCCTGGTGGTTGCGTATCCCGACACCATTCCAAGAAGAAATCCGCAGGCGATACAGAGCACGGCCACCCACGGGCCCATACTGGCGAGGTAAACGGATGCGATGACCGTCACCATGTTCGCCATTGATTGGGCAGAGAGATCTATCCCCCCAATGTAGATAGCGAACGTCAATCCCAATGCCATAATGAACAGCGGTACGATATCGCTGGCCAGCTCAAGCAGATTTGTAAGCTTGAGAAAATCCGGGTTCGGAATCCCTACGATCGCCGTCAGTGCAAGCAGCGTAATCCAGGGAAGATGGGTTTTGAGTTTGTAGAGGTCCATGGTTCCCTCAAATCATGTAGTGGAGAAGGTCATAAAGGGTCGGCTTCGATCCAGGCGTATATTCGAACCGCTTGGTGACCTTACCGTCTTTGACGACAACTATGGTGTGAGCCAGACCGATGGCTTCCTCGAGCGTGTCGGCGACAAGGACGATGCCGACGCCCAAAGCGGACATGTCACGCACCATCTCGTAGACGTCTTCCTTTGCGCCGATGTCCAGTCCACGGGTGGGATGGTCTAGCAGCATGATGTCCGATCCGCCGGACCGCCACTTGGCCAGGACTACCTTCTGTTGGTTGCCACCCGAGAGATTGCCGCAGTCCGCGTATTCGGAGTGCGCCTTGATCGAAAGTTTGCGTATCCAGTCCCGCGCGAGGGCGCGTTCCTCGCCGATGCGCATGACGCCAGCGTTCGAGCGCCGCCCGAGTTGGGAAAGGGTCATGTTCTCGTAGACGTTCATGCCGGCGACGATTCCTTCGATCTTTCGCTCGCGCGGCACGTAGCCAAGGCCCCGTGCGACGGCCTTCATTGGATTGAAGCGGGAAATTGATCGTCCTTTGATTTTGAGTTGTCCCTTGGTCGGCGACACCATTCCGTAGATCGCGCGCATGATGCCTTCGCGGCCGGATCCCTCCGTACCCACGAGGCAGACAACCTCACCCGCATGTACCTTGAGCGATACATCCCGGACCTTGCCGGGCAAGGACACGTTATCGAGTTCGACAAGCACCTTCGAAGCGTCGTAGGCCGTCTGTCGGGTCTCTCGATAATATTCGCGGTCAATGCTTCGACCCACCATCTTGTGCTGGATCGCGTCAACATCCGCTTTTCCGCTTTCGACGACGTCGACCACCTGACCGTCCTTCATGACGTAGACACGGTTGCTAAGTTCCATCACCTCATCCATGCGGTGTGAGACGAATATGAACGATGCTCGTGTGGTCAGTTCACGCACAAGCTTGAAGAGGAGCTGCACTTCGTCCTGGCTGAGAACGGAGGTCGGTTCATCGAGAAGAATAATGAGATCGCCCTTCACGCGCTCTTCGAGCGTCAGGACCTTGGCCAGTTCGACCAACTGCCGTTGTGCGAACGAGAGTTTCGACGTCACGGTCGCCGGGTCGATATCCAGCTTCACCTTCGCGAGTTGAAACTTCGCAGCGGCCGCCATCGCCCGCCAGTTTACGACACCCGCACGAGTGAACTGGCCTTCGTAACCGAGAAAGATGTTCTCCATCACAGACAGGTTGGTGATCAGCGACTGCTCCTGAAACACCATCCCCACTCCATGCTCCATGGCCTGGCGGGGATTGGCAAACCGGACAGACTTTCCGTTGATGGTGATCTGCCCGGAATCGGGCTGATAAGCGCCGTAGATCACCTTCATGAGGCTCGACTTGCCTGCGCCGTTCTCGCCCACCAAACCAACGATTTCGCCGCGTCCAATTTCGAAATTCACCGTCTTCAGCGCGTGTACGCCGGGGAACTTTTTGTCGACTGCTTTGAGCTGAAACATCGCCGGCCTCACTTCACAAAGGAAATCGAAAGACGGTCGGTGGAAAGCACCACCGATAGGATGACCAGTGCACCGAGGACACCCTGTTGCATGAAGTCCGGAAGGCCGATGACGACCATGCCGTTGTTGATCACGCCGACAATCAGCACACCGACGAGAGCGTTCCAAACGCCGCCGATACCACCCCAAAGCGCAACCCCGCCGACCACCACCGAGGTGATGGAAACAAACATGAAGTTTGCGCCGGAAATCGACTCAGCCTGCCCGATACGACCGACGACCAGGATCGCGGCGAGTGCGTAGAAGATGCCCGCAAGGCCAAATCCGAGCACCCTGACCTTCGCAACATTGACGCCGGACGCGTGTGCGAGATCCTCGCCACCCCCAACCGCATAGAAGTTCCTGCCAAGGATCGTGTAACGCTGAATGAACCATGCGACCAGCAATCCGAGGACGGCGACATAGACCATCAGCGGGAAACCGAGAAAGCGGAATGTCAGGAGACTACGGAACGCCGGATCGGATACCTTCACTATATCCCCACCTGTCAGGAGAATGCCCGCTCCGGTTCCAATGAAGCCCATCGCGAGGCTGGCCATAAAGGATGGTATTCGAAGCTTCACATGGACCAGACCATTCAGAATTCCGACCAGCCCACCGATTAGAAGCGTAGCCGGAATCGCAAGCCAACCGATCCAGTTCAATGTCTCACCGAGGCCGAGGAACATGTAGGCAAAGAGGACTGCGGCCAGAGTGACAGCGCCCTCCATCGAAAGGTCGATTGACCCCATGACGATAATGAACGTCACGCCGACGGCAACCATCAGAGCGGGCGCTGACGCCACGGCAATTCTGGAGAAGTTCCGGACTGAGAGGAACGTTGGGTTGATGACGGTGAACAGTATCACCAGTGCAAGCAGCACCAGAAATGGAGCCCACTTGATAAGATTCTCACGCGACACCGACGTCATCGGACCGCTCCTCCCTTACTTGTATGCGATGGCCTCGGGGGGGCGCGATCCGTCGAGGTCGCGCCCGCCCAATCCAATTAGTTGCTGTACTTGATCTGACCCTTGGTCGGCGACCAGTAGTCCTTCCAGTCATAGGCAGGGGTCGCATCCATGTACTTCGCCTTAAATTCCGCTGCATCCTTGCTGGAAATCAGGATTGTCGGTCCGTAGAACTCGCGATGTTCCTTGGGCTCTTCCGAAGGCTTGAACGCGCCTGTCGCAGCGTAGTAAGCAAGCGCTGCAGAAACGCCGCCACCCCAGTATGGATTGGTGAAGACGGTGGCGAGAAGCTTGCCATCCATGACCAGTTTGACGGCTTCGGGATTGCCATCGTACGCGACGATCGGCATGTCCTCGATACCCTCCGCGCGCAACGCCTCGATGACGCCATAGGCAATGTTGTCGTTCGCGCAATGTACGCCCTTGATCTTGTCTCCATAGCGCGTCAGGAACGACGACATCAGCGCAGCGCCCTTCTGCGTATCCCAATCCGCCGGCTGGGCGTCGAGGATTTCGATCTTCGGGAATTCGGCGGCGGCCTTCTTCAATCCTGCCAGGCGCTCAATTGCCGGGTTATTCGCGGCGATACCTCCCAAGTGAACGACGCCGCCTTCGCCGCCCATGGCTTCAAAGAGGATACGGGCCGTCTGGGCGGCGGGCTCAACGTCCGACCAAGTCATGTGGCTGACGTAACTGTCGCCAAAATCCCAGGGGTGAAGGTCGTCCGTCTTGTTCCAGATGGTCGAGACATATCCTCCAGCCGCCTTCACCGCTTCCACGACCGGTCGAGCGTTCGGGCTGTCATTGGCGTCGCAGGCAATGGCGCAATTTCCATTGTTCTTGGCCAGGAAAGCCTTGATATCGGCGAGCGACTTCTCGGACGAACCCTCGTTGATGAGGCTGACGAGGTCGCCTTTCTGCTTGCCGATCGACTCAGCGAAGGCTTCTCCGCCGGACACGATCGCATTCCAGTAAGCGGACGCGCGGTCGCGGTAGCTCCATGCGATCGCCGGGTCTTTCAGGGCAGCCTGCGCAACGCCGCGCTGGCCGACACCCGGCACGAACATCGCACCCATTCCAACTGCGGACGCCAGCATGAAGTTTCGACGCGAAATCGTCTCCCGCTCGATGAAGTCCTTGATAAAGGTCGACATGACTCTCTCCTCCCGTTTAGCCAAAAAACATGCGCCTAGGAACGCATCCATGTACCGCTCGGGGCGGTTCTGGAGCGTGTGCCTTATCGTAGAAACGCACTAACCAGTTACTTGGTTATGGCATCGTTCGTCAAGTGCAAACTGTTGACCTACGTCCACTTTCATGCACCAACCAGTTCGTGTATATTGAAATGCACGATTTGCTAGAATTTGCTTGGAGACGACCTTTGGATTCGAAAGTACGGACTAAATCAGCCAAGCCACCGCGCGACGCTGAGGCAACGAAGGCCAGAATACTGGAGGCCGCGAAAAAGGAATTCGCAAAGAACGGACTGGCCGGCGCCCGGGTGGACGTGATCGCTGAGCGATCGCTCAACAACAAGCGCATGATGTATCACTACTTCGAAGGTAAAGATCACCTTTTCCAAATGGTTCTTGAACAGGCGTACGTCGACATACGCACGGCCGAACAGAAACTAAACCTGGAAAGTCTCCCGCCGAAGGAGGCGCTCGAGGCCTTTGTGCGGTTTACCTGGGCGTATTATCTGAAACACCCCGAATTCATCACCCTGGTCAACAGTGCCAACCTTCACAGGGCGAAGCACCTCAAGGGCTCGGAGGTGGTCAAGGTCACCAATCGCAAGCTTGTCAGCCTGGTCGGCGGCATCCTCGCCAGGGGCGTAGAGGCCGGCGTTTTCCGGGATGGCATAGACCCCGTTCAGCTCAACATCACGATCGCGGCGATCGGATATTACTACCTCACAAACCGCTTCACAGGCTCCATTATTTTCGAACGCGACCTTATGGACAAGGATGCGCTCGATGATCGCCTCAACTTCAATATCGAGACGATCATGCGCATGGTGTGCGCGTAGCCTACTCCCAGGCGAGGCCCACACATCGAAGCGCCTCCTGCGCACAGGCGACATCCTCGAAGTCCTGTGCGCCGGACACTCCGATCCCGCCGACGATACTACCCTCGAATTTGACGGGAACGCCGCCGCCCCAGACTAGGAGCCGATCGCGGTTTGCGATGCCGAGCCGCAGTGAAGGGCTCTGATCCATCCTGTCGAAAAAGGCCGCCGTTGATCGTCTCATCGTCGCAGCTGTGAACGCCTTGTCCTCGGCAAACGTGAGGGTCTGGGAGGAAACCCCGTCCATACGCGCCGAGGCTACTGTCGCTCCGGCGGCGTCCACAACGCAGACAGCAATCTTCCATTCTTTCGTCGCAGCAAACTCGAATGCCGACGACACCAATTCCAGGGCAGTCGCCGTGTTTACGTGCGAAACCGTAACGATCATGCGGATTCCTTCCTCAAGGTGAACCTTCAAACTCTCTAACTAGATAGTTACTTTCTATGAGATCGACTTCGTTCGGTCAATCGCTTCAATCGGCAGTCGGCACCTTCAGAGTGCCGGAGAAGCGGCCCGCCTTGCGGACTACATGAGACCAAATTCCGATGCCTCCGCGACGGCATGCGTTCTGTTCTTGCATCTAGCTTCTTCACGGCAGTTTGCATGTACGAGTTGACGGTGTGGGGCGAGAGGCTAGGTATCAGGCCGATTTCCACTGAGCCCTTGCCCTGGGCAGAAAATTTCAGACATTCGATCTCCCGCTCCGTCAAATGTTCGGTCTTCATAACGACCCAGCTTCGCGAATACTGGTCGATTGCCTGAACTGTGCGCCGGAGCAAAAGGCATATAAGGGGAGTTTCCGAAGGTGTTCACGCGCTTCCAAAAGCGCGAAGTATCTGGTCTCCCGTGCGTCGCGAAGTGCAAGCAGCGAAGCGTGCCAGGTCGCAGCCTGCAATCTGTTTGTCCTCGTCGAACAAAGACCTGCCATTCACGACCAGAAGAGCCGATATCCAGTTGCAGTCCTGACAGGCTCTCAGCTCTCGGCGACGCCCTTTCCGCCGTGCGATCCACAATGTTTGAACCGCAGCTGCGCTGAAGCCTGCGCGCTTTCCAGTTGGCTAAAACCTTCCCGCCCAGCCGCCCCTATTCTTCCCTGAATGCGCGGCTGAATTGGTCCATCAGCGGCTTCGAGAGAAACGACATCGCAGTCCGCTCCTGCGTCGAGACGAAAGCCTCCACAGGCATTCCCGGAACGAGCTTGTTGTTTCCCAGTTTTGCCAGTTCAGCCGGCGAAACGACAATGTCGGCCAGGTAATAGGTTTGCCCGGTCGATGGGTCGCTGCTGGTCGCGGCAGAGACGTAGTCGACCTTGCCGTGAAGTTCGGGCGTAGCGCGCTGGTTGAAGGCTGAGAAGCGCAGTTTGGCCGGTTGGCCGACAAACATCTGATCAATATCGGTCGGCGACAGTTTCGCCTGTATCTTCAAAGCTGCGTCGGCAGGGACGAGCGTCACCAGCTTTTCAGCCGGCGTGATGACACCACCGATCGTATGAATGGAGAGCTCGTTGACGGTACCCGACAGCGGCGCCCTGATATCGGTGCGCGCCAGACGATCCTCGATGGCGACGCGACGCTCCAAGAGCTCGGACAGTTTCGGTTCGACCTCGCTGAGTTCCCGCTGCGCCTCGGTGCGTGCGGTTTCATCGATCGCGAGGATCTGGAGCTGGATTTCGCTCATTCGGGCCCGAGCGCGGGCGATATTCGCCTGAATCTCGGCGCGCTCTCCGACAAGCTTTGCCATCTCCCGGTCGATCACGTATTTGCGCGAGGTTTCCATCAACCGCTTGTCGGTCAATCCCTTGATCTTGTCGTGCTCGGTCTGCACAAGGGCGATCTCGTCGGCTTTCGAATTGCTCTGCGACGTCAGTCCCCTTATTTCCTCGTCCAGTTGCGATATGCCCAGTTCCAGCTGCTGCTTCTGGCTCTTTCGATTTAGATGATTGCCTTCGAATAGGCGTTTTTCGCCGAAGAAGATGCTCGGGAATTCGTCACTCTTCACGATGAGTTCCGGTGTAAATTCGATCCTGTCCAGATTATCGCGCTCGGCCATGAGCCGCGCCCGACGGGCCAGCAGTTCGACGAGCTGCGTGCGAACGATCGAAAGTTCGGCGCGGGTCTGGGCGTCGTCGAGCCGAAGCAGGATCTGACCCTTGTGGACGAAATCGCCCTCCTTGACGGCGATCTCGCTGACGATGCCGCCATCGCGGTGCTGTATCGCTTTCAAATTCTGATCGACCGCGACCACGCCCGATGCGATCACCGCGCCGCTGAGCCGCGTGGTGGCTGCCCATCCGCCCGCACCGGCGAAAAGCAGCGTGCCAAGCATGACGCCGGCGAAAACACGCGCGCCCACCGGAAAGGCATTGTCGTCTTCGACATCCAGATCGGGGTGCCGCATCTTCCGTTCACTCCTGCCAAACATCGCTCACTCCAATCCGCCACAGGGCACGGCTCACTCAGGCGTTTTCAACGATCATCAACAGATGATGGCCGCTCAGGTTGATGGTCATCTCGAAGTGGTCGTCCTGGTCCATGTCGACCTCCACCAGTGTTTCCTCGAGTTCGCCCGTGCCCTGGTGCCGGACCCGGATCGGCAGGACATCAGCCTTCGCATCCTCACCGTAAGCGTCCTCAAAACGGTCCTCGAGACTGTCCAAGACTTCTTCGAAGATCTGATATTTCGACATCTCGATCCGGTCGCCGACCATGAAGTCGAGGATCTGGTGGATGACCTCGGCGCCGGAGCTGCCTTTCGGAATCTGGAAATTGAACGTGTCGGCGCCCTCTCCGCCGGAAAGGACGACGGCTGCCGTCGACACCAGCACGGCGTCGTCACCGGACCCGCCAATGAATTGCTCGAACCCTTCGATGACGTCGCGGCCGACGTCGAAGCCGGTCGCGATGCCGGATGTCAGGTCGATGAGAACGCCGTGCGCCGCGTCCGAATAGTCGAGGGTGTCGAAGCCGGCCTCGCCCCGGTAGCAATCGTCGGACCTATCGGCTGCTGCAAGCACCAGGTCATTGCCCGCACCCGCGCTGACATTATCGGCCCCTTGACCGTCGCTTACGCAGTCGTCGCCGCCGTTGCCGATCAGCGTATCGTCATCGCTGCCGCCGGTGATCGCATCGTTGCCTTCACCGCCCTTGACCACCTCGAAATTCGTGATGCGATCATTGCCGATCTCGCTGCCGCTGGCGCTCGCCGCGGCAAGGTCGACGACGAGCGACATCAGCGATGCCGAATAGTCGAGCATGTCGACGCCCTGGCCGCCGTCATAAGTGTCGGCGGCCAGGTCCGCATCGCCGGCGACCGTGTCGTTGCCGTCGCCGCCGCGTACGACGTCCTCTCCGGCACCACCGGCGAGAAAATCGTCGCCCCCGCCACCGTCGATCACGTCCGAACCGGCCTGTCCGAAGACAATGTCGTTTCCATCGCCGCCGTCGAGCCTGTCATCGCCGTCATCGCCACCGAGGAGGTCGTTGCCCCCCTCCCCGGCTACGACGTCTGCTCCCCCGCCCCCAAAAAGCATGTCGTCATCATCGCCGCCGATGATTGTGTCGTTGCCGGCCTCACCGAAAATGATGTCGCGACCTGCATCGCCGAACAGTCGGTCATCGCCGTCGCCGCCCCATAGCTCGTCGTCGCCCGCACCGCCCAGGACAATGTCATTTCCGACGCCGGCAAAGACGACGTCGTTACCGCTGCCGGCGACGATGTGGTCGCTTCCCGCGCCGCCGAGCACCGTGTCGCTGCCGTTGCGGCTGTCGATGTTATCGTCGCCATCACGTCCATCAATGTCGTCGGTACAGTCGGTGCCGAGCATGACGTCGTCGCCGGCGGTGCCAACGACCGGCGGCCTCGCCAGCACATTGAACATCGCGGTCTGAGCCACGGAGAATTCGCCATCGGTAATCTGGTAGCTTATGGTAACCGGACCGAGCATCGAGGGATCGAACAACCAACCATCCGCCGTCTGCGTGATATCACCCGATGACACGGTGATATTTTGGACCTTGAGAGCGTCGCCGTCCGGATCCCAGGCGCCGCGCAACAGGTCGGCCAAGCCGATCACCGTCATCGCGCAGCCGTAGACATCCAGGAGATAGATCGGACCGCTGGTCCGGCAGGCGCGGTTCGCTGCCTTGCCGTCCGGATTTCGCTCATCGGCAGTCTCCTCTTCGACCAGGTCGTTACCGTCGGGAGTGGCGGCGGCGGCGTTTTCGCGCTCTGGCGCGAAACCTCCCGGATGATCGGAGCCGCCGGCAGTATTCGCACCAGCTTTCGCCGTCCAGGCGTTGTCGTTGGCAGCCGGGAACGAGACGGTAATTCCGCCCATTCTTTTCAGAAGCTCGAAGCTTGGAAGCTTCAGGTTCTCGAACTCGAACGCCGGCAGATCGCTTGGCATAAAGTCGTTCGGCTCACGGTAGGCGAAGGATCGCTCGCCGGAGCGCTTCGGTCCATCCGCTTCCTGGAAAAACCCTTCCGCAACCGGACCTGGATCAGGCGCACTCGACGGAACAACCTCCGGCGAGGTTGGCGTCGGCTCTCCGGCAGCATCCTCCGGCTCAGCCGGCTCCGCCCTTGCCAAACTTGGGAAAGCGCTCTTCAGGTAGAGCGCAAGCCCCGTGAGAAGCACGGTGAAGAAAGCGGGTGCGCTCGAACGCTTGTCCGCATTCTTCAAGACATAGTGCTCGTAGGACTCCGTTGTCCCCGGCGTGACGGTCCTGGTTCCCTTGACGTCAATCATTCCGACATCCTCGATGCCATGCGGTGCGGGGGGTGTGCGGCCGGCGCAGGTCGGCTTTCAACGGGAGCGGCCGCTTTCATGATTTCATCCTTCGGTCCGAACGCGATCATCTTGCCGTTCTGGATGACGGCGACCAGATCGACCGCCGTCAGCGCACTTGGCCGGTGGGCAATCACAACGGCGATGCCGCCGCGCGCTCGAACGGACTTGATCGCCTGGGTAAGCGCCATCTCCCCTTCGGCATCCAGGTTCGAGTTGGGCTCGTCCATGACCACGACGAACGGATTGCGATAGAGGGCGCGTGCCAAACCAATGCGCTGACGCTGTCCGGCCGACAACGACGCGCCCTGCGGGCCAAGGGCCGTGCGATACCCATCCGGCATGCGCACAATCATTTCATGAATGCCCGTGATTTGTGCGGCCTCGACGATCGCGCGAGGATCGGCCTGTGGCTCAAGCCGCGAGATATTCTCTTCAACGGTTGCGTCGAGGAGGGCCACGTCCTGCGGAAGGTAGCCGATAAACTGGCCGAGGTTGCTGTCGGTCCATTGCGTGAGCTCCGCATCGTCGAGCCGGATGCTGCCGCGCAGAGTCGGCCATATACCGGTCATGGCTCGTGCAAGGGTCGTTTTCCCTCCCCCGCTCGGCCCAATGATGCCGAGTGCCTGGCCGGCTCTGATCTCGAAGCTGACTTCGCTGAGCAAAACACGGCCCGATCCGGGTGCTGCGACGGTGATCTTCTCCACCTTTAGGGTATCGACGGGGGCGGGCAGAAGCAGCGGCGCATCCATGCCCGCGAGAGCAATGACAGTCTCCTTCAGCCGTTGGAACGCAGTGCGCGCGGCAACGACGCCCTTCCAGTTTCCGATCGCAAGATCAACCGGCGCAAGCGCGCGGGCCGATGCCACGGAGGCGGCGACAATGGCGCCGGCAGAGAGTTCGCCTCTTATCGTAAGCCAGGCGCCGAGGCCAAGGACGGCCGATTGCAGGACCATGCGGAGCACCCGGGACAGAGCGCCGAACGTTCCGCTGATATCGTTGGTGCGCGTCTGCAGCTCCAGATGTTCCTGATTGGCCTGCCGGAAGCGATCGACGGCCCTGCCTGCAAATCCCATCGCCTTCAGGATGTCGGCGTTGCGCGCATTCGAATCCGCGATGGCGTTGCGGGTAATTGCGGCCTGATGCGTGGCGCCAGCCAGGCGGCGGGTCATGAGCTCCGTCACGATTGTCAGGATGGACAGAACGAATGCGCCGGCGAAAGTGAGCGCGCCGAGATAGGGATGGAGCATATAGACGAAAATCAGGTAGAGCGGCATCCAGGGCAGGTCGAACAGGGCTACCGGTCCCTGGCTGCCGAGAAAGCCGCGAAGGGTATCGACGTCTCTGCCTCGTTCCAGTGCCTCTGCCGTGGAAAACCCGAACCGCGGCATGTCGATCGCGACCTGATGTGCCATCGGCGCAATTTTCCGATCGAGACGCGCGCCGACACGAACAAGCACCTGCGAGCGAATGATGTCGAAAGTACCTTGGAACAGATAAAGGCCCACCGCCAGCAGCGACAGGCCGAGCAATGTCGGAATGCTGCCGCTTGTAAGCGCGCGATCATATATCTGCAGCATGTAGAAGGAGCCGGTCAAAGCCAGAATATTGATGACGCCGGACGTTATGAAGAGAAAAACGAATATTCCTCGAAATCCTCGCGTGAGGCTTTCCGCGTTTTTCCGCCTGGTTCCGGTCAAAGGGGCTTTGGAGCGCATATTCAGGTACCGTTTCACTGTTGAACGAGTTGATCAGCTGCAGCAATTTCAGGTGCGGGCTCGGGACTGCGTGCGCATTGGACGATCAATCTTGAACCGATTGCGATTGGCGCGACGCACGATCCAGCCACTCGTGCCTCCGGGGAGATGGTGTGGCGGGCCGGCAAGTCGGCTCGCCACACGTTGCGGACTACAGATTGAAATCCGTGCTTGTGAGATTGTGCGTGCCTTTGATGCTGAGGCGCAGCTCGGCGGCATTGTCGTCGTCGACGTTCGCCTGCACGACCGTATAGTCACCGTCTTCACGCGTTTCATGCGTGACGATCAGTTGAGCCGCGCTGCTCAGCGTCGATGCCGCGACCAGCGTGAAGGACTGGTTGCCACTGGCGCCGCCATTGGCGTCGATGCCGCTGAAGTCGATTTTGTCCCCGGGCTGGAAGCTGACGATCGTATCACCGTCGGCGTCCGCTTCGGAAAGGAAGCGGAAGGTGTCACTGCCGGCGCCGCCGTCGATGACGTTTGCCGCGCGGCTGGCGGTGATCGTATCGGCTCCTGAGCCGGTGACGACGTTTTCGACGTTCCAAACCATGTCGCTGCCGGACTGACTGCTCGATGCGCTTCCCCTGCCCATGAAGCCATTGCCGAGATCGACCGTCAGGTTGGCGGTGATCGCTGCCATGTCGAGCGTATCGCTTCCGGCATCGCCGTAGTATGTGTCGTCGCCGTCACCGGCCTCGGCGACGAAGAGATCGTCGCCCTCCCCGCCATATGCGGTGTCGTTGCCGGCACCGGTGTGGATCAGGTCATTTCCGGCATCGCCGAAGATCCGATCGGACCCTGCATCGCCGTAGAGCATGTCGTTGCCGGCGCCTCCGAGGAGGTCATCATTGCCCACCCCGCCGAAGACGATGTCGTTGCCGCCTTCAGCACTCATGAAGTCGTCACCGTCCTCGCCGCGCATGATGTCGGCACCACCACCGCCGATGGCCGTATCGTTGCCGCCAAGGGCGATGATCGTCTCGCCATTTGCGGTGCCCAGGAGCACGTCGGCATTGGCTGTGCCGACGATGGCCGGTCCGGTCGTTGCTTCGGTGGCCGGCGCCGGCGTATCGTCGCCGTCTTGTTCATTATCGTCACCGGCCGGTGTGTCGTCTTCGCCGCCGACCTGCGGCATGCCGCCGGACGCGGTGAACGTGATACTGTGATCGCCGCAGGTCATGGTCGTCACGCCATTTTCCGTCGTCGTCGTATAGTCGGCCGCCGTCTTCCCATCGGGCAGTTCGATCACGTCCTGTGGCCGAAGCGTCCCGACGATCGTGTCGTTGCCGCCGTTCGACCTGAAGACGATCCGATGTGCGGAGGTCAGCGCCGAGATATCGATTGTGTCGTCTCCCTCGTCACCGTCGATCGTAATGGTGTTGAGACGCAGGCTGGTTCCGGAGAAATCGCCGATAATCTGGAAGGTGTCGTTGCCCGCAGCACCGTTGACGACGGGTTCGACGTTGTTGATGCGGATCTCCTCGATGTCGCGCAGTTCTGCGATGATCGAAGCCGCGTTCGTGCCGTTGCGGGTAATGATGATCTCGGTGGCGGCATTGATGCCGTTGAGAGTGTTGCCCGCGACCGCGTCGAAGGCCGCCCGGGTGTAGATCCGGTAGATTTCGGCCGTCGTATTGCCGCTGATGACGAAGGTATCGCCAAGCGCTCCCTCGTTACCGCCGTCGATCACGTCCCTGCCGTCGGTCACGTTCCCGGCTGGGGGTGGTGGCGGATTGGCGTTCCAGTTGAACGTATCGTCGCCGTCCTGGCCGTTCAGCGTATCGTTGCCTGTGCCACCGTTGATGATGTCGTTGCCCGCCCCGGCATTGACCGTGTCATTGCCGGCAAGGGCGTTGATCGTATCGGCGCCGGCCGTGCCGGGGATCGTCGTGCCCGCGGCTGTCCCGTTGATCGTGTTGGTGGCGGTGGCCAGTATGAAGTCCGACGTCGTGATATTGGCCGGAGCGATACCATTGATGCGTATGGTGCCAATGGTGGCCCCGCCCGCATCGCGTACAGTGAGGAGCGTATTGTTGGGGCCGCCGACGGCTGCGATCCCGACGCGCGTTGCGAAGTTCGCTGCGGTGATACCGAAGGTACTGAGATCGATGAGGTCCTGTGTCGCAGCGGTTCCGCCGGTGGCATCGAAATTGTTGACGATGTCATCGCCAAACCCGAGCGCATTGTAGATCAGGACGTCGTTGCCGCCGTCGTTGGCAAGCAGGTTGATCGTGTCGTTGCCGGTGCCGCCGATGATGTTGTCGACGTCGTTGCCGATGCCGCCGCTCAAGGTATCGTCACCCTGACCGCCGTCAATCAGATCGTTGCCGTTGCCGCCATCGATCGTATCGCCGCCGCCACCGCCGAACAGCTGGTTGTTCGAGCCATTGCCGGTAATAACATTGGCGAGACCGTTGCCGCTGCCGTTGATCGCGGCTGCGCCGGTCAGCGTCAGATTTTCAACTTCCGCACCCAGCGTATAGGTGATGGATGCATTGACGACGTCGGCCGTGCCACCGCCCGCAAGTTCCGTTACCACGTCGCCGGCATCGTCGACGATATAGGTGTCATTATCGGCACCACCCTGCATGGTGTCGGCTTCCGTGCCGCCGTTCAGGGTATCGGTGCCGGCGCCACCAATCAGCGTGTCGATACCAATGCCGCCGTTCAGCGTGTCGTTACCTGCGAGGCCGCTCAGCGTATCGGCAAGATCGCCGCCGCCGATGATGTTGTTGCCCGCATTGCCTGTGCCGACGAACTGGTCGGCATCGAGGCCGGTGTAGGTGAGGTTTTCGACATTCGCCATGGCCTCGATCGACAGCGCCGCCATCAGGGTCTCGACGGTATCGGTGCCGGCGCCGGCTGCTTCGACGACAACGTCCTCGAGGTCATCGACGACATAGGTGTCATTGCCGGCAAGGCCGATCATGGTATCGATTCCGAGACCGCCATCGATCACGTCATTGTCGCCGGCGCCCGAACCGCCGACGATGAGGTCATCGCCGTCGCCGCCGTCGAGAACGTTGTCGCCAGTCCCGCCGAAGATCAGATCGTTGCCGAGGCCACCGGTAATATCGTCGTTGGTGCCGTTCTCACCGGCGATGAAGTTGTTCGCCGCTGATGCGGTGAGATCGATAGTCCGGTTGCCGCCGCCATCGGCGCGGTTGATCAGGTAATCGGCGGCTCCCAGCAGGTAGCCTTCGTAGGTGGCATTGTTGAAGTTGATGCGTTCGACCCCGGTCTGTGCGTTGTTGCCGGTGTACTGACCGTTGACCGTGATAGTTTGCGTCACGTTGGTCGCGCCGCTCGGCATGGTGTAGTTGATGACCAGGTTTCCGGTGGCCGAGTTCGTGTTGTCATCGAAGGCATTGAGCCCGGCCAGCGTCAGGATCGGCTCGTCCGTGAGCGGATCGATGCCGGTGGTCGGTGCAAGGATCGAGATCAGGTCGGCCGTCCCGCCGCTCGTGGCGTTCACGGCTTCGTTGATCACGTCGTTGCCGTCGCCGAGGGAGAAGGAATAGATGTCATCTCCCAGGCCGCCGTTGAGGGTGTCGACCCCGCCGTTGACGGCCGGAACGGTGAAGTTGACCGCCAGGCTGTCGATCGTCACGTTCTCGTTAGCTTCCAGACTGGACGCAACGAAACGGATCGCCGCATTCGCGGTGAAAGGCCCGGTACCGAAAAGCGTGAGGTCGATCGAGCGAGGGGTAACGGTACTCGCCGACGTGATCGTGTCGACCTGCACGAAGGTGATGCCATCTCGCGAGAAGAAGACAGTAACGTTGTCGTTGTCGGCACCGCCGTCCAGGCCATTCCTGGTCACCGTATAGCTCAGCGTCGGTGCAGTAGCATTGCTGAGGTCAACCCGGCGCTGGATCTGAGCGCCATCGAAATTGGCCCCAGTGCCGCCGACAAACGCCATTACATTGTTGAAGTTGCCGCCGGGGTCGATCTGGATCTGGCCCGCCGTCACACCGCCGCTATCGCCGGATTCAACCCAATCCGGGTCCCAAAGCGCCAGGCCATCAGAGTTCCCGAAGCTGTTGTTGCCAAAGTTGTCGCCATAGCTGGAAGGTGCAACGCTGGCACCGGGGCCGCCGACGAGGATATCGTTCCCGGCAAATCCGTTGAGCACGTCGGCGCCGGCAAGGCCGAGGATCAGTTCGTTCCCCGCCGTGCCGTTGATGACCGGGCGGTTGTCCGACGGCGGGCCCTGCGGAGCCACGCCGTTGTCGCTGAACGGGGTACCGACGACCACGCCAACCGTCGCGTCGGAAAACTGCAGGCGTTCGATGTTGCGCAGCGAGTCGGTGCCCTCGATCGGGTTGGCGCCGCCGGTATGGGAGACGCGCAACGTGCCGTCGGCGCCGGTGGCAAACGAGTAGTTCGCCATCACTTCGGAATAGACTGCAGTGTCGATGTCGCCCGAGGTCGTGTCTGTCAGGATCTCGCGGACGATGGTCAGCTGTCCGGGGTTGATCGCCCCTTCGAGCATCCAGGCCGTCAGCGGCTTCGTCACGCCGTTCAGCGTCACGTTCGCCGTCATGCGCGAGGCGCTGGCGATTTCCGGGCCGGTGCCGCCGTTCGGACCGACATTCTGCCGGATGCTGATGCGCACATTGAGCCACTTGTCGCCGTCGATGATGTCGTCGCCGGCATTGCCCTTGATCGTGTCGCTGCCGTCACCGCCGAGAATGATGTCGCCGGCCGCAAAGGAGGTCACGCCAGCCCCCACCACGCCCTGCAGGCCGTTGATCAGGGCAATCCCCTGCGCATCGAGCGCGCTGCCGAGGAAGCCCGTCCCGCCGCCCTGAGCAAGCGGCAGGAGACTTGCCGCATCCTCGTTGGACCCGGCGAGAATGTCGTTGAACCGCGTACCGGACAGGCCGTTGACCGACTCGAACTCGTCGAGCGCGGTGTTCTGCGGCAGCGTCGGCGCTTCGTCGAAGACGATAGGGACTGAAAGATCGGCGTTCACGAAGGCACTGTTTTCCTGGTAGGTCGCCCAGTCGAAGCCGGACATGCCGGCCATCTTGCCGCGGCCGGGGCTGCCGACGAAGATGTCGTCGCCGCCTTCACCGATAAACTCGTCGAAGCCGCCGTCGCCGAGGAACACGTCGTTGCCGCGGATACCGTCGCGGGCGAAGATTTCATCGAAGTTGTCGCCAGGGGCACCGTCGAATGTGCCGGTTTCGAGCCAGTCGTCTCCCTCGTTGCCGAGGATGCGTTCGGCGTTCTTGTTGCCGAGAATGAAGTCGTTGCCGGTGCCGCCGAAGACTTCCGAACCCATGTCAGTGCCGAGCACGATGAAGTCCTGGCCGTCGCCGCCGAGCACGAGATCGAGGCCGGGGCCGGCGTGGACGACGTCGTTGCCTTCGTTGGCCTTGATGTTGTCGTCGCCGCCCGCGTCACGGATGATATCGTCACCGGCGCCGCCGTTGATGATGTCGTTGCCGAAGCCGCCCTCGAGCCTGTCGTTGCCGCCGTCACCGAAGAGGGTGTCGTCGCCGATGCTGGCGATCAGCACGTCAGCCGCATCGGTGCCACCGAGCAGCACATGCTCACCGCCGGTGTAGCGCAGGTAGTTGGTGTCGAGGGTCGGTGTCTGCGGATTGTCGCGGATCACCAGCGGCGTCAGGATGCTGCCGCCCGTCGGATCGTTGCCGAAATTGTCGGCGGCTTCGTTGACGGCCGTGGTCGGATCGTCGTCCATGATGCCGTCGGCGCCGGCAGTTTCGCCAAGCCCGGGATTGTATTGCTTGGTGCGATCGACCTCAAGAATGAGGCCGGGCGTCGAGAAGACGTCGGATGGCAGGTGCGTAGCGTTGGTGTTGCGCATGATCATTCCGGCGAAGGAATTGCCTTCCATCTCGCTGAACAGGTGCAAGCCATCGAGGCGCTGCAGATAGTAGAAGCGGTCGCCGTTCTGCAGACTTTCCATCTGTGTCTCGAAGACGAAGTTGAAAGTTGAGCCCAGCATGCCGCCGAAGGGCATGATCTTTTCGGCCAGACCACCAATCCAGAGATCGACCTTGTTCAGGCCGCCGAGATCGCCGGCATAGATCCCCGTGCCGTTCAGGAACGCCAGCCGATCGGCTTCGTCCAGCGTGCCTCCGCCGAGGCCGACCAGGGCCATTGCGGCGGCGCGCTTCTCCTCGAGCGTCGTGGCGCTCGTCAGCGTCGAGTGCGTGCCGTAGGCCGCGATGAAATTGATGATCGAGGCTTCGTGCTTGAGGTTGCCGGCGAAGTCCACCCAGCTTTCATAGGGCTTCAGCAGCGAGTTCTCGTCGGTTGCTTCATAGAATTGGGCGCGTGCCTCGTTGAGGGTGGGAACGCCCGTATCACGACCGCGCGCCAGGTTGATGGTCGCAAGGTCGAGCGGCAAGCCGAGGAGGTTGTTGCGCAGCGCGCTGGTGACGAACTCGTCGATTTCGTTGCCCGCCTGGCGCGTCATGCCGCGAATGATGGCTCCGGCCGCGACCTCGGCGTCGATGGGGTTGTTGCCACCGTTGTTCGTGAACTGGACGGGATTGAGGAAGCCTTCGATCAGGCCGATCTGGTCCGGCGTGAAGGATGGGTCGAAACGGTCGATCGTTTCCGTCAGCATCGAATGACCGAAGCGATACACCACATGCGCAAACTCTGCGACGATCGAGGGGTCGATGGTGACGTCAAACCCGTCGGGAACAAGGAACACGTTGATGTTTGGCTGGATCTTGCGGGCGAACTCTTCAAAGACGAGATGCTGGTACTGCATCTCGGTGCCGAACTTTGCAGCCTGGAACAGGCGCTCGCCATCCCAAACCAGCGCATTTATTGCCGCTTGATCGGCGGGAACGGCAGTGACGTCATTGATCAGCCATTCGTTGAGGAAGGCGACAGCCTCCGCCTGGGTCGCTCCGCCTGCAAGCATGGCAGCCGCATCGGCGACGGTGACAGCCTTGGTGTGCTCTACCAGTCGATTATGCTCGGCATGGAAGACATGGTGGACCGCGGTCAGGCCGATATTCTCGTTGGCGCGGCCATCGCCCGCCACATAATGCGCATTAAGCAGTTCATCGTCGTAGACACCCGGCAGGTTGCCGGGATTATCGAGACCGATTTCGATATCGCCGTCTGCAAGGCCGCCAGGCACCGCCGAATGGGCAATATCGGCGAGAAATGCGTGGCCTGTGCGCAAGGTATTCGCAGGCAGCAACGTACCAAGACCGCCGTTGGCCGCAGGATCAGCTTCCACCAGACCGGTCGTCGTCATGATCTGCACGAAACCATTCGCTCCGCGGATGAATTCGCCATAGGGGTCGGTCAGCAGCAGCGGAACATTGCCCACGTCACTGTCGAGCAGCTGGATGCCAAGCAAATCGGCAGCCTGAGCCTTCAGGTCCGCCCAGGTGGCCATGCCGCCTTGCTGGCCCTGGATCAGTTCGCCGGTCGCAACCGGGCGCCCGTTGGCCATCACGTATTCGCGCAGGAACACCTGATGCGAGGGGTGCGACGTATAGGTCTGGTTCTGGTCGACGAAGGCCGTCGTGGTGTTGATCGGCCGGACATTGTCGGCGCTTTCATCGACAGCCGTGTTGGGATTGTCGACGAGGATGCCATCTGCACCAGGCCCAACGGTCGCGCGGGTCAAGACCATGAAATTGGTGCTGCTGCCGGGCACATAGAGCGGATCGTCCGGCATCAGGGGGATCATCACGGTGCCGCTTCCGCCCTTGCCGACGAGGTCGAGGCCGTGGTCGAAGAACTGGCCGAACAGCGTGAACCAGGAATTGAAAGGCGCCGAGAGGCCTTCGTCCGGCGCGCTGTTGGTGATGCGAAGGTTGGTGCCGTCGAGCTCGATGCCGTTATCGTCGAGCAAGGTTGTCAGCGTGGTGTATCCTGGATCGCTTGTGAGCGTCGTCCTGGCTAATTCGACCGCAGCGGCGGCATTGGCTGCGGCCGTCTGCAGGGCGGCATTATTCGGGCTTGCCGCCGCGGCGGCGGAAGCGTTCGCATAGGCGCGTTGGGCATCGCCCAGAGCCTCGAACAGCGGCTGCAACGGTGCATAGGCGTCGGAAATTGTCCCGGTAATGACAAGGCCGGGATCATCGACGCCGGCGCGCTGCAGGGCGGTCAGGATCGCCGAAGGATTGCCAAGTGTCTGGTCGACAATGAGATTGGAGATGATGCGGACTTCAGGATCGATCACGTCGCCGGGGCCTGCGCGATTACCGATGACCGTACCGTCGGGAAGCGTCACCGTCGGGCCGTCGACATCGACGCCTGGCGTATAGGTAACCTGGGTCATCTGGACGCCAGGTCCCGGGTCGGCATCGACGAACAGCGTTCGGAAGTCGGTTCCGAGCCCCTCCCGGAACGGCTCGTCCGATGAGCCCCAATTGGGATTGAGCAGATTGTTGTAGCTACCGTCGACGGTTCTGAGGCCCCAGGCCAGATTGTAGGTAGGGATCAGCCCGCCCGGACCGTATAGCGGTTGCCCGGCGGCATGCGCTTCGGCGATCTTGATTTGCGCGAGAATGAACTCGAGATCGGAACGAATATAGCTGACCATTTTGCTCTCCCTAGCACCAGCTGAATTTCTTCACCGCATGGTAAACTTGATGAAACTTGAACTATTCTCGTGCGTTGCTTGGCGCACGAACGTCTTTTCTTGTCGACTGCGTTCGCGAACCAGATACAAACGCAAGAAAAGCCGACATAATCTTCGATGATGGGATAATGTCGCGAAGGGCACCGGACGGAATAGTTCCAAAGGTCCAGAGAATTGTGCGGACCTTCGTCGCCTGAAAGGAGGGACTTTGTACCCAAAGGAGAGCGTGACTTATGTCCCCGGCGATGAAGCCGCCACCGGCCGCGGCTCCTGGGCAATCCGCTTCTGGCACAGCCTTGATCTGACGACCCAATTCTTGCTCGTCGCTACCTTAATCATCGGCGGCTCGATGGCGATCCTCGGCGAGTGGCTGAGTTCGCAGATTGCCGCGAACCAGCTTCGGAGCCGAGCAGAATCCGGGGCCCTCTACATGGAGGGCTTCCTTGCCGGCCATATTGAGGAAGGCCCGGACGGCCCACGTGTTTCGGCCGAGCGTCAGCAGCAACTGGACAGGCTGCTGATCGGCACGGACCTGGCGACGCGCGTGGAGGGGTTCCGAATCTGGGAGAGGGACGGAACAGTTCTCTACAGCACCGATAAATCGCTTATGGGCAAGCGCCTTCCGTCAAAGGATATCGAGCAGGCGTTTGCTGGCCAGGTGGTGGCACAACTGGAAACTGAACACGATGATAACGAGGACGGTGGACAGCCGGAACAGCGCCCACTGATCGAAATCTATGGGCCGATCTATCGTTCCAACGTCCACGAGGTCATCGCGGTCGGAGAACTTTACGAGGAGGCTGGCGAGTTTATTGCGCAACGCGACCGGGTTCAACGAAGGACGTGGGCCATCGTTGGAGCAACGACGGTCGCCATCATGGGCCTGCTCTTCCTGATCGTTCGGCGCGCCAGTAGGCTGATCCGGCGCCAGAGCGTGACACTCAAGTCCCAACTCGCCAGCGCGCAAGCATTGGCGGAGCAGAACAGGCAGCTGCGCAGGACCGCCGATCAGGCGCGCATGGATGCCAGCAAATCAAACGAGGCTCTCTTGAATCGTATCGGTTCAGATCTGCACGACGGGCCGATACAGTTGCTCGGCCTGCTGATCCTCAGGCTGGGGACGCCGGCCCCGAAGACGCCTGGCGACCCGGCCGATGCCGTCGGCCCCTCGAACGTGACGCGAGCCGACATCTCGCCACTTCGCCTGGCGGGCCAAGTGTTGACGGAGTTGCGGGAGCTCTCGACGGGTCTGGTACTTCCGGAGCTCGAAAACATGTCCTTGGAGGCCGCACTTCGCGTTGCCGTCGAGCGGCACGAGCATGCGACCGGGTCGATCGTAAAGGCCCGCTACA
>Ga0102593_1001520_pt1 | contig 22330 bp, 18 predicted proteins | sample AraplaCol_mMS_r2_2_FD_76862 | JGI IMG/M metagenome (GOLD analysis project Ga0102593, IMG submission 76862) | Arabidopsis root microbial communities from North Carolina, USA - plate scrape MF_Col_mMS_r2 (SPADES assembly) (version 2) | ecosystem: Host-associated > Plants > Roots > Endosphere...
GGGGCGCCTGGATTCGAACCAGGGATGACGGTACCAAAAACCGTTGCCTTACCGCTTGGCGACGCCCCACCAGAGCTTGAGCGGAAACCGCTTGCTCAAATCGACGCCTGATTAGCAAAGCTCTTCGCCTGTCACAATGATTAAGTTTAACCCGGCGCAGATTTATGCGCTGCGCAGCGGCCGCCGTCGTGCTAGGAATTGGCGACGTTATCGGCCCGAGATCATTCCTTCATGGACAGTCCCGCATTCGACCTCGCTTTCGAGCCGGCCTATGGGCAAGCCGTGCCGGTGGTTGCAGGGGTCGAGCGGGTTACAGTGAACAATCCCGGCCCTTTCACCTTTTTCGGCACCAACAGCTATATCGTCGGCGCCGCCTCGGTCGCGGTCATCGATCCCGGGCCGGAGGACGAGGCGCATTTTCAGGCGCTGATGGCAGCGCTTGCCGGCCGCGCGGTGACGCATATCTTCGTCAGCCACACGCATCGCGACCACTCTCCCCTTGCCCCCCGGCTGCAGGCGGCAACGGGTGCGGTGACGGTGGGCCAGGGGCCGCATCGGCCGGCGCGGCCGCTGAGGGATGGCGAGATCAATCCCTTTGCCGAAAGCTCGGATCTATCCTTCGTGCCCGACATCACGCTCAGTGACGGCGAGACCCTATCGGGCGATGGCTGGGCGCTGACTGCGGTGCTGACGCCGGGGCACACGGCCAATCATGCCGCCTTTGCGCTGGAGGGTCAGGACATTCTGTTCACAGGCGATCACGTCATGGCCTGGTCGACCTCGATCGTCGCGCCGCCCGATGGTTCGATGGCGGATTACATGGCTTCGCTCGAGCGGCTGATTGCGCGCGACGACCGGCTGTTGCTGCCCGGTCATGGCGGGCCGGTGACGGAGCCGGCCGGGTTCCTCCGGGCGCTGAAGGCGCATCGCCTCAGGCGCGAGCAGGCGGTGCTGGCGCGCGTCCAGGCGGGCGACACTCAGATTGCCGAGATGGTGAAGGTGATCTATCGCGATACCGATCCGAAGCTGCATGGGGCGGCGGCGCTTTCGGTGCTCGCCCATATCGAGGATCTCCTGGAGCGCGGCGAGATTGCGGCCGATGGGCCGCCTTCGCTTGCCGCCACCTACCGGCTGTTGTAAGCGGGAGATGGGGAGATTACCATGACGCGTGCCGCTTACAGCTATCGCAGCGATGCCGATGTGCCTGATTTTGCCGATGACCAGCCGCTTGTTGTTTTCGATGGCGAATGCGTCTTCTGCTCCGGCTGGGTGAAATTCGCGCTGAAGCACGACACTCAGCGGCGCTACCGCTTCCTCGCCGCCCAGACGCCGCTCGGCGCAGCACTCTACCGGCATTATGGGCTGAATGAGCGCGATTATGAAACCAATATCCTCATCGAGCATGGCCGCGCCTTCTTCAAGTCGGATGGGTCGATCCGCATGGTGGCCGGCCTCGGCTTTCCCTATTCGCTGGTCAGGATCTTCCGGCTGCTGCCGCGGCGGGTGGCCGATGCGCTCTATGAATTCATCGCCCGCAACCGGCTGAAGATCGCCGGCCGGCAGAGCTGCATGGTGCCGACGGCGGAGCAGCGCAGCCGTTTCATCACATGAGCGGCGAGCGGCTTTCGCTGTTGATCATCGGCGGCTACGGCACGTTCGGCGGCCGGCTGGCGCGGCTGCTTGGCGATCAACCCAGGCTCAGGCTGTTGATCGCCGGGCGGTCGCTTGAAAAGGCCGATGATTTCGTTGCCGATCTCAGATCCCCGAAAGATGGATCCGAGGGCCTGGGAAGCAGCAATCTCGGGGCAACGCTGCAGGCAGTGGCCTTCGATCGCGACGGTGATCTCGCCGAACAGCTGACGCGGCTGCGGCCGGATCTCGTCATCGATGCCTCCGGGCCGTTCCAGAGCTTCGGGGAAGACCGCTATAAGGTCGTGCGCGCCTGCATCGGGCTCGACATCGATTATGCCGATCTTGCCGACAGCACCGGCTTCGTCGCCGCCATTGGCGGGCTCGATGCCGAAGCGAGAGCGAAGGGGGTTTTTGCGCTCTCCGGCCTCAGCAGCCTGCCGGCGCTGTCCTTCGCCGCGCTCGAAGTGATGGCGCCGCGATTTTCCCGGATCGATGCGGTGGCCGCCGGCATTGCCCCGTCGGCGCATGTGAAGATCGGGCTCAATGTCGTGAGAGCAATCGCCAGTTATGCCGGCAAGCCGGTCTCGGTGCTGCGCCAGGGCCGGCCGGCGCAGGCGCCGGGACTGATCGAGGCGATGCGGGTGACGATCGCCCCGCCCGGGGTGGCGCCGCTGAAGAGCCGGAAGTTCCTGCTGGTCGATGCGCCGGATCTGGCGCTGCTGCCGGGCCGCTTTGCCGGCCTGCAATCCAGCTTCACCGGGGTCGGCACGGAGCCGCAACTGCTGCAGCGGCTGCTTGGGCTTGCGGCAGGTCTCACGCGGCGGAAGCTGCTGCCGTCGCTCACGCCGTTTGCGCGGCTCATGCAGCGGGCGAGCCACGGCCTGGCGATCGGTGAGCATCGCGGCGGCATGTTCGTGCGCCTGAGCGGCCTCGATGCCGCCGGCAAACCGCTTGCCTGCGGCTGGCATCTGATTGCCGAGGGTGATGACGGGCCGTTCATTCCGGTCACCGGCGTGGCGGCGCTGGTGCGCCGGCTGCTGCACGGCGTCCGGCCGGAAAGTGGCGCGCGGCCGGCGACGGGGGAATTGCAACTGGAAGATTTCGAGGCGGAATTCCGGCGGTTCTCGATTGCAACAGGGATCAGGACGGAAAGCGAGGGTGCCGGCCTGTCGCTTTACATCAGGGTCCTCGGCAGCGCCTTCGCGCAGCTGCCGCCGGCCATATCAGCCATGCATTCGGGCGAATATTCGGGCAGCGCCCGTGTCGCCTCCGGGCGGGCGCGGGTCGAGCGCGGCAGCGGGTGGCTGGCGAGGATCGTCGCCCGGCTGATCGGCTTTCCCCCGGCCGGCGAGGATGTGCCGGTCACGGTGCGCTTTACCGCCGATGGCGAGAAGGAGATCTGGACGCGGCATTTCGGGAATAGGTGCTTCCACAGCCTGCAGCTCGAGGGCAAGGGCCGCGACCGGCATCTGCTCGCCGAGGTGTTCGGGCCGTTCCGGGTGCTGGTGGCGCTGGTGCCGGAGGGGGAGAGGCTGCGGCTGGCGGTGCGCGGCTGGTCGTTTTGCGGGATGCCGCTGCCGCTGTTTCTGGCGCCGGGCGGGGAGACGTTCGAGGAGGAACGTGAGGGGCGGTTCCATTTTCACGTCGAGATCGGCGGGCGGCTGACGGGGTTGGTGGTAAGATATACGGGGTGGTTGGTGGTGGAGTGAGCCCTCTCCAGCCTCATCCCGAGATGCGTAGCCCGCAGGGCGAAGCCTCGAAGGACGGGGCTGGCCACCTTCGCGATGCCGCGGCAATTCAGCCACCCGCCCTCTTCCTTCGAGGCCCCTGCGGGGCACATCAGGATGAGGGCTGATCGTTGTGCGTGTCGCCGTCTCTCCAGAGGCCGATCGTCGAATTCGCGGCATCGTAAGAATGTCGAGCCTGCCGCACCCTACCCCAGCCCTTCGCTTTGGGCTCAGGGCGTTCGCCGCTGCAATCGATTCACTGGATCGATTGCTGCCGCTCCGCGGCACCGCGGCTCACCCACCCGCAATCCCCAGCAACTCGGCGTCCAGCGCCTTCAAATAATCCCCGGCGATTTCGGCGCTGAAGCCGAGGTCGTGTTGGCCGTAGCGGGAGGCGACGCGGATGTCGACGAAGGTGGTTTCGGCCTCTTCGCGCAGGCGGATAAGAATATCGAAGCGCAGGCCGAGGATCAGCGTGCGGTTGGTCGCCTGCAGCGTCACGCCGTTGGCGCCGCGGATCAGCTTGGCGACATCGTCGTCATAGGGGCGCGGCGTCGGCACGGGAATGATGCCGGGCGCATCGGCAACGGCTTCGTCGCCGGGCTCGGGTTTGGCCGGTCCGTCCTCCGGGTCGCGGTCCGGCTCGCTGGTGCCGGTGCTTTTGACGATCGTGAAGCCGCTCTGCTTGGCGACCTTGCGCACCGCTTCCAGCACGCGGTCGAGCGCGCCCTCATAGCGCCGGCCGGTCAGCTCGGGATAGGCTGATATCTGCTTTTCGCGATCCTCCGGCGTCACGAGATTGCGCTTCAGCCAGATCTGATCGGATTTCGGGGTCGACAGCCAGTCAGGCGCTGCGACCGGGTCGGTGGAGACGTCGTAGATATCAGGCAGCGTCATGTAGCGCTCGGCGGCGAAGGCGCCGATGCCGAGCGGAAAGGCGGCATAGATCAGGGCGGCGAGTGCGGCCAGCCCGCCTTCGGCGCCTGTCATCCAGAGGCTGCGCAGGCCGACTGCGGCCAGCATGGCGGCCAGCAGCCCGCAGCCGGCGGCGGCGATCAGAAGCAGCACGAGATAGGGGGTGGCGAGGCCGCCGAAGCGATGAGCGATCAGCACCGCCAGCGCCAGAACCAGCGAAAACGCCCCGAGCAGCCGCGAAAAGCGGGCGGCGCCTGAAACGGGACGGTCGAAACGGATGGCCATCAAACTTACCGGTTGCTCGTCAGCGCCGCGCCATCAAACAACGCAAATCGCCATAACCCTGTTTAGAGCATGATGCCGAAAAGTGTGAAGCGGTTTTCGGACGACATCATGCTCTATTTCTTTGATTTGGATCCGGATTCAGATTTTTGGCCAGCCCGGCCCAAAATCATCCGGATCTGGGCAGGTTTCGGCTGAATTGAAACTGTTGTCTTGGAATATCAGCCGGAATCCGCCTGGGATGGCCGAGGCGAAAGGCGAGGCGAAGACGGGGCCATTTCATGAGCCCTTGCTGATATGGTTAAAAAGGGTCATTCTGCCGCGGTTTCATCTCCGAATTCAAAGGCAAGGAGAGACGGGATGATTTCACCCGAGATAGCAGCCAGGCCACAGGCGTCTGCGCTTGGCGGGATCGACCACAGCGAACCGATGCTGCCGTTGGAGCTCGTCGAGCTCGAACTTTCGCTCGAAGGTTATGCCGGCGGCGATGCCGGTTTCTGCGAGGCAGTGCGCCAGGCAGCACAGCGGTCGGGCGGCGAGCTGCTGTTCGACCTGCCGGCCGGCGGCCTTGTCGCGGATTGCCGGCGCATCGCCGTGCTGCGCATTCCCGATGGCGGCAGTCAGATGCGCGTCGTGCTGGCGCTGCTCGATTATGCCGGCACCGAAATCCGCATGCAGGCGCCCAACGAGGAGACCGCGCATCTGGTGCGCTTCGCCGATGCCTTCATCGAGCTGCTGGAGCGGATTTAAGTTCGACCCTGCGTTCTAGCGCCGCTCGGCCGCAGCCTCCGCCAAGCTGCGGAAGGGAAACTTGCGGCCGCATTCGCATTTCAGCATGAAGCTTTCCTGGTGGTTGGACGGCCGCTGCACGCCAAAACCGCGCGGCAGCTGATCGACCTTGAAATCCGGGTGCTTGCGCTTGGGATCGTCGATCTCCGAGGCTTCGGCAAAGCCCTCATTGCCGCATTGCGGGCAGTTCAGTTTCTTTGAAAATCGATCGCGGATAGCCATGCTCGTCCTCATGCTTGAGGCCTTCTCATACAGAGGAATGCCGGCTCGTGAAAGTGGAACCATCTTCCGGCGGTGCCGTTCCCTCCTCGAAAAGGAGGCCATCATGCCGAACAGAGATCCGATTCCGACACCGACAACCGATACGCCGCGGGGACCGACGCCGACACCCGGCATTCCCGACCGCATCCAGGAAAAACCGCCACTGACGCCTGCCCAGGACCCCGGCGATACGAAAAACCCGCAGGACCCGCCGCTCAATCCGGCGCTGCTGCCGATCGGCGATCCGGCCGGGGCGGCTTGACCGTCACACTCGCTCGTGCTTGTGCGGAGTCTCCCTGCTTTGGCGGCTTTGACGAAAACGCCAACCACACTCTCCGTCATCCCAGGCCTTGAGCCTGGGATCCATGCCACTGCCGCTGATGGATGCTCGGCTCAAGGCCGAGCATGGCGGAAGGTGGGGTGGGCGGGAGAAACCATTCACAGGTAGACATCCCTGTCGGCCATCCGCCAGCGAAACCAGGGGCATGCCCGCGGCCCGAAGCTTGACGCCCGCACCCGAATGGCATTTCCTCCGGGAAAAGCAAGGAATACCCCGATGCGCATCGCTCTCCTCGTCACCCTTCTCGCCACCATCGCCGGCCTGTCCGCCTGCCAGACGATGACGCCGGAGGAGCGGCGGGCGGCGGATGAGCAGCGGTGTTTAAGCTATGGTTTCCGCCGCGGCACCGATGGTTTTGCCACCTGCCTGCAGCGCATCGATCTCGACCGGCGGGCCGAATCGCGGGCGCAAAGTGCCGAGATGATGCAGAGCATGGCCTGGGATTTGAACGGGCCCTATATCTACCGCGATCGCTGGCACCATCATCATTGAGGCCGAGCTGACTATTTCCCCCGGAGGTCTTTCAGACCGCCTGATATGACCGCCTGCGCCGCCGCCAATCTGGCGATCGGCACGCGGAACGGCGAGCAGGAGACATAGTCGAGGCCGATCGTTTCGCAGAAGCGGATCGAGGCCGGGTCGCCGCCATGTTCGCCGCAGATGCCGAGCTTCATGTCGTTGCGGGTGCGCCTTCCGCGTTCCGCGGCGATGCTGATCAATTCGCCGACCCCGTCGAAATCGAGTGAGATGAACGGGTCATGCTCGATGATGCCCTTGCGCTGGTAGGTGGGGATGAAGGCCGAGGCATCGTCGCGCGAGATGCCGAAGGTGGTCTGCGTCAGGTCGTTGGTGCCGAAGGAGAAGAATTCGGCGGCTTCGGCAATCACATGGGCGCGCAGCGCCGCCCGCGGCAGCTCGATCATCGTGCCGACGAGATAATCGATCTTCATGCCGGCCTCGCTCATCACATCGCCGGCGACCTCGTCGATGCGGGCCTTGACGTAATCGAGCTCGGAGCGCAGGCCGACCAGCGGCACCATGATCTCCGGCACGACGGCCGCGCCGGTCTCCTTCGCCGCGGCAACCGCCGCCTCGAAGATGGCGCGGGCCTGCATCTCGACGATCTCCGGATAGGAGATCGCCAGCCGGCAGCCGCGATGGCCGAGCATCGGGTTGAACTCGTGCAGCGCATCGACGCGCTGGCGCAAGGCCTGCGCTTCCATGCCCATGGCGAAGGCGACTTCGGCCACCTCGTCATCGGTCTTCGGCAGGAATTCGTGCAGCGGCGGGTCGAGCAGGCGGATCGTTACCGGCAGGCCGTGCATGACGGTGAAGAGACCGGTGAAATCCAGCCGCTGCATCGGCAGCAGCTTGTCGAGCGCCAGCCGCCTGCCCTTCTCATCGACGGCCAGGATCATCTCGCGCATGACATGGATGCGCTCGCCCTCGAAGAACATGTGCTCGGTGCGGCAAAGGCCGATGCCTTCGGCCCCGAAGGAGCGGGCGGCCATCGCATCGGCCGGCGTATCGGCATTGGTGCGTACCGTCATCCGCCTGGCGCGGTCGGCCCAGCCCATGATCCGGCCGAAATCGCCCGAAAGCTCCGGCTGGATCATCGGCACCTCGCCCTTCAGCACCTGGCCGGCCGAGCCGTCGATGGTGATGATGTCGCCCTTCTTCAGGGTGACGCCAATGCCGAGCAGCCGCTCGTTGCGCTGATCGATGCGCATGGTGCCGGCGCCGACGACGCAGGGGATGCCCATGCCGCGGGCAACGACTGCCGCATGGCTGGTCATGCCGCCGCGCGTCGTCAGGATGCCTTCGGCGGCATGCATGCCGTGAATATCCTCCGGGCTGGTCTCGACGCGCAGCAGGATCACCTTGCGGCCTTCGGATTCCGCCTCGACGGCCTCTTCGGCCGTGAAGACGATGGCGCCGGTCGCAGCGCCGGGCGAAGCCGGAAGCCCGGTGCCGATCACCTGGCGGGTGACGCGCGGATCGATCGTCGGATGCAGCAGCTGGTCGAGGCTGGAGGGTTCGATGCGCAGCACCGCCTGGTCCTCGGTGATCACTCCCTCATCGACCATGTCGACGGCGATCTTCATTGCCGCCCGGGTCGAGCGTTTGCCCGAACGGGTCTGCAGCATCCACAGCTTGCCGCGCTCGATGGTGAATTCGATATCCTGCATGTCGCGGTAATGGATCTCAAGCTCGCTGCAGATGCGGCAAAGCTCGCGGAAAGCCTCCGGCATCAGCTTTTCCATCGAGGGTTTTTCAGAGCCGGAGGAAATCCGCCCCTCCTCGGTGATGCTCTGCGGCGTGCGGATCCCGGCAACGACATCCTCGCCTTGCGCATTGACCAGGAATTCGCCGTAGAGCGCCTTCTCGCCTGTGGAGGGGTTGCGGGTGAAGGCGACGCCGGTCGCAGACGCATTGCCAAGATTGCCGAAGACCATCGCCTGGATGTTGACGGCCGTGCCCCAGCCTTCGGGAATATTGTGGAGCTGGCGGTAGGTGACGGCGCGCGCGCTCTTCCAGCTGGAAAAGACGGCGCCGACCGCGCCCCAGAGCTGGACTTCCGGATCCTGCGGGAATTCCTGCTCCAGTTCCTCCTCGATCAGCTTCTTGTAGAGCGAGACGATGTGCTGCCATTCCGAGGCGCTGAGTTCGGTATCGGTTTCATGGCCGAGCTTGGCTTTCTCGTCTTCGAGGATCTCCTCGAAGGCGTCGTTGCCGAGACCCATGACGACATCGGCATACATCTGGATGAAGCGGCGGTAGCTGTCCCAGGCAAAACGCGCGTCGCCGGCATCATGGCCGAGCGCCTGCACCGTCTCGTCGTTGAGGCCGAGATTGAGCACCGTGTCCATCATGCCGGGCATGGAAACACGGGCGCCGGAGCGCACCGAAAGCAGCAGCGGCTGGCTGCCGGAGCCGAAGCGACGGCCGGTGATCGCCTCGATGCCCGCAATGCCGGCGCGCACCTCGGCCTTTACGCCGTCCTCGATATGGCGGCCATTCCTATAATAGGTGTTGCAGGCATCGCCGATGATCGTCAGCCCCGGCGGAACCGGCAATCCCAGCGCGCACATTTCCGCCAGATTGGCGCCCTTGCCGCCCAGAATCTCGTGATCGCGCGCCCGGCCCTCAGCCTGCCCGTCGCCGAACGTATAGACCCACTTGGTCATCTTCCCCCCAACACCAAACCGGGATTAGCTTAATCCGTTGGTGTTGAAATGAAAATCGACAAATGCGGCAGAATGTTGCGTTGCACAATAAATCTTCGGCAGGGCAGCGATCGAAACGATTGAAACATCGCCCGGCACCAAGACGGCATAAAAAAAGCTTTGCGGGACTGCAACATGTCCCGCAAAGCCTTGTTTCCGTCCGGCCAGGAAAACCGGACGGGGGGTCCCTCAACCCAGGGCACTTTCCTCAAGTAATGGAATGCCCTATCGCTTGGTCTTCACGCAATTCCTGCGAAAGCCGCTTTGCGCGCCTCCTGGAACTGCCCCCGATTTTCCGGCTCTTGCCCTCTGCCCGGAAAACCGCCTGCAAATCCGACAATACGCACATATGACCGCCCACGTTTCCGCAGAAGCATCAGGTTGCGTTGAAACAACTTCTAATGCAAGTCATCGCAAAGAGCATCACCCAAATGGGGTACGAGCCGCAAAGAAGCCGACCTTTTTTGGTGCTTACGAAAATTCCGACGAAAGTGCGGGCCTTTTCAGCAGGTTTCGGCCGTCGGCCTGCGTGTCTCCGCCCCTCCCGGGCCACTCTTTCATGCCTCAGAAATCACGCCGTATGGCGCGCTGTTACGCAATATGACCAAACGCCTCCCGTCAAGCGACGTCTTCTGCCGGTTTCGCCCCTCTCATCGGTCATTTCAGGCCCTCTGAGTCTCGGATCCACGCGCTGCTGCTGATGGCGCTAAGATGGATCCTCGGGTCAAGCCCGAGGAGGACGGAGGGTGGGGTGACCGCCGCAGCAAAACAGCGACGGACGCCAGATATGAATGCGGTGCCGCCTCTTGCCAGGTTCTCCCTTTCCGGGTCCGCGCCTCCTGCCGGTCCCGTCCCCTCAACCTCCGTCATTCCTGGCCTTGAGCCTGGAATCCACGCCACTGCTGCTGATGGTGCCAAGACGGGTCCTCGGGCAAGCTTGAGGGGGACGGAGGGTGTGGTGAATCTGGGCCCGCTTGCCACAAGCAAGCGTTGCATCTGTGCCAGACACTCCCTATCCTGCAGAGCCTGCCAGCGCTTCTACGGGACCATCCCATGCTCGATTTTGACCCGCTCTATTCGACCGCGCAGATCGGGGCGATCGGACAGTTCATCGATAAACACTACGCGCTCGCTGGTCCGGTTCATTGCCGCATGCTTCATCGGGGCTTGAACGATGTCTATCTTGTCGTTGGCAGCAACGGAGAGCGTTATGTCTTCCGGCTGTCCCACCATCGCGCACGTGGTCGGGCCGACGTCAAAACCGAGACGGCCTTTCTCACGCATCTTTGGCAAGCGGGCGTTCCGGTGGCTGCCCCCATCCCGACACGCGACGGTGCCCTCTTCCTGCAGGGGCATGCGCCGGAGGGCCTCCGCGATGGCGTGCTTTTCCGGGCGATCGATGGCCGCGGAATAAACGCGACGGACGCCGGCGATGCCAGCGCCAACGGCAGGACGCTTGCCCTGATGCACAATGCCGCTGAGACATTTTCCCCTGACGGCGCGGTATATCGTCTTGACCTCGAACACCTGCTGCATCGCCCGCTGACGCGCATATGCGAGAGCGGCGTCGTCGAAGACGCCGATGTTCTTCGCGATCTTGAAGAGATCGCCACGCGGACGGGAAAGGCGATCGAGGCGTTCGACACGCTGACCTGGACCTATTGTCACGGAGACTGCCACGGCTTCAACGCGCGCATCAATGACGCCGGTGAAGCGGTGTTTTTCGATTTTGACGACAGCGGCCTGGGATACCTCGCCTACGACCTGTCGGTTTTCCTCTGGGCGAAAGTTTCCTTCGGCCGCAAGTTGACCGGCATGTGGGAGGCCTTCATCGACGGATATCGCGCCGTCCGGCCGATCACGCCCCAAGACTTCGAAGCCGCCCTCCGCTTCGTGATTGTCCGCCACTTCTGGCTGATGGGCGAATACGCCAGCCGTGCGCAAGAATGGGGAAGCGAAGCCGTCGGCTGGATTGCGAGAGAAGCGAATTTTCTGAAGACCTGGGAGACCGATCAATTTGCCGACCGCCTGTTTGACCTCCTCTCACAGCGCTGATCGGCGACGGGCGGAATGGGTGATTTCGAGGCCGAGAGCGGCGGAATGTCCAGATGGGCCGATAGCAGCCGGCCGACATTTTCCATGCTAGTAAAAGGCGCACAACCAGATTCATTTTATTTTCAATATTCGCGTCTAGATTGTCTTTTGAAGATTTGCATTCTTTTGAGCTCAATATTGCGATGGCCCTCAGCACCAATCATTCTTACGCCGCGGCCGACAATGCGGAAGCGCAACCTGCTCCAGCTGCGATCATCGATGACGACGCGATTGCCGTTCTGGACAAGGCAGCTCGCTCGCCGAAGATGGATAATGACATCCTGAGTTCGACCCCGGCTCGCGACATTCGCAGTTCGGCAAACGAGCTGGTTGAAATGCTTGAAGATATAGACCTCCAGAAGATGTTGCGGAAGCAGGGCCTGCTTGGTCGGTTCACCGGCGCAGCCGTCGAGGCCCGCCTGGAATTCGAACTTGCAAGTCACAGGGTCGCCGATTTATTCCGGCAATTGAGCCGGGCGGCACAGATCGGTGAGCGCATCCGGGGAATTCTCGACAAAACCCGACTGGAGCTTATCGACGAACAGACGCGTCTTGGCGGCGTCATATCGGACGCCACGCTGCTTGTTTCGCAGGAGAGCGGCTCGGACCCGGCTCTGGTCGCGAGGTTTGAGCGACGTCTTGCCAACATCGTGGCGATTGAGACTGCCAACACGCTGACAATTCAGCAGATCAAGCTGTCAGCCAGCGTGCTTGCTTCCTTGCTCGACCGATTTACCGACATTGAAACCCTGCTGTTGCCTCTCTGGCAGAGAAATGCGCTGGCGATCATTCATGGCGAAGCAAAACCCCGCAGTTCCGCCGTGACTGCATTTCTTGATGCTCACAGCAATCTCATAGGCTTCCTGAAGAAGGTTGGACAACAATGATCAAAGCAGCATTGCCACTGCACGACGCGTCAAATGCGGTCGCCGGAGAACAGCAGATCGATCCGGAAGTGGCGCGTTTGGCGGCCACCATTGACCTGTCGTCGGCCCTCTCCATCCAGCAGTTTGGCCAGGAGGTCGCCGAGCGGTCATCCCAATATGCCGATGAGATCCTTGGAACGGCACGCGCAACCGACCTCGAGGACACCGGAGGTCAGTTGAACGAGATCGTGCTTACGGCGCAACAGTTCAATCTGTCGTCACTCGATAACCCGACTGGACGAATTCCCGTCATCGGCGGCCTTTTGAAGCGGATCGCGCGATCGAAGGAACGTGCCATTGCCCGGTTCGACACCGTCAAAGGTCAAGTCGACAAGCTCGTAGCACAAATCGAGACTACGGCCCAAACGCTGTCGCGGCGAAACCATGACTATCAGCTCATGTATGAGGGCGTCCGCGCCGAATACGCATCACTCGGCAAACATGTCGAAGCCATCGAGATGCGGCTTCATGACATGGAGGACGAGATTGCCCGCCAGAATAACCCATCCGGTGGTGACACCTTGTCGCGACCGAATATCTCGCTGTCCTCGAAGCAAACCGTCAGCAGCTTTCGAAGCGGGCGGACGACATGCGTGTTCTTCAGCACGCGGCTATGCAGACCCTTCCGATGGTTCGCATCATCCAGGCAAACAATCTCGCGCTTGTCGACAAGTTCCAGACGATCCGCCAGTTAACCCTGCCCGCGTGGAAACGCGCATTCATGCTGGCACTGACCTTGGACGAACAGAAAAGCGCCGTCGCTTTGGCGGATACCATCGACAACGCCACGAACGCCATCATGCGCAGGAACGCCGATCTGCTGCACCAGAATTCGGTGGCGACGGCGAAATCCAACCAGCGCCTTGTGGTCGATGTCGAAACGCTCCAGCATGTCCATGACAAGATCCTGCTGACGCTGACCGACGTTCGCGATGCCCATGAGAAGGGTGCGACAGATCGCCGCCAGGCAATCGGCGAGCTGGAACGTCTTCGGAGCGAGATGCTGTCCGGCGTCAAGGCGGCCGGAGTTGCCGGTGGCTGACGCCTCCGCTTTCGGCAGGCGGGTGCTCGGCGCAGCCTCGTCTGCGCCGGTCTCTGGCTCAGCACCAGGTAAGCTCGATCAAACGAGCAACGAAGGGCATGCCGGATTGCATCGTCGATCCCATCTGCTGTCGCTGATTGCCCAGGGATTTGCTTTCGTCGCGTTCATGCTGCTCTTTGCAGCAGCGTATACCCGGCCAACTGATGCGATCGATCTGCGGATGTTGAATGGCTCGATTTATGTGCTCGACGGGTTCACCAATGCATTGGGGCTGGCCGGCGTCAAATCAGCGGACTCGTCAGTTCAGACCGGGCTCTGGACGCTACCCTATCATGCCCAATATGTCTCCTTCATCCTCGCGCTTGCGACCGCTGGGATGATCATCAAGGGGCGTTGGTTTTTCGCAGGCCTGGCAGTCGTGTTCTTTCTGATACGATGGGGATTGTTCGGGGGGGCAGAATTGCTCGCTCCCTTTGCGTTCGCCTTGTTTGCATTCATTGCCCTGATATTTCACGCTCCGCTTTCCCGCCGCGCGATCATCGCCATTATTGTCGTCGGCATTCCGGGCATCCCTGTTGTCGGCAGTCTGATGTATGACCTTTGCCGGGATTTCAGTGCTCGGCCGACCTATGAAAAATACAGGGTGATCCGTCCGTCCGATTTGCCGGCAAACGTCTACGAGGCTGCCGCCGATGCGAATGGAGATCAACGGGCGCAACCGGGTGGGAATGCGAAGATCATGCCGTACTTCCTGGCGCAAGTGGCGGCTTTTCGTGGCGACAGCGCTGCTGCTGCGGCCGCACTCGACAAGCTGGAAGCAGGCGGCTTCCTTCTTAACAATTTCGATCAGACCCGTTTTCAGGCGATACGGAACTTCGCGCTGGCCTCCGGCGGTTTTGGACCGCAGGCGCGCGAAAAGTTCCTGGCCGACAATTCCGCTCAATCGCAAAAGGCATATCTGCTGCTTTCGGCCGCACTGATCTTTGCCATCGCCGCGCCGCTAACAAATGGGCTCGGCTGGTGGGTTGCACGCCGGAGCCGAAGGGTTTGGTCGATCGAGCGGGAGCTGGAACAGCGCCGTGCCAACCTCACGGGCGCGGTCAAACGCGCGGCTGGCGTGTTCGGCAGCCGCATCGCCAATAAGCTACCCAAACCATCTTCGATTGCCAATGGCGAACGTGCGATCGAAGCAATCGCCGCCCGCGCACGTGGTTACCTTCTGTTTGTCCTTGGTCTTCTGGCCTTTGCGGCCCTGTCAGCTTTCGGGGCCTATTGGATCTGGCTGCCTGAGGCGGCTGATAACACCGCCTTCCATTTTGTGGCGCTTGCCGGAAGCGCGGCCGATTATGCGCAGCAGAACGGCGTTACAGTCATCGCCGGCGCTGACGAATGGACGGTCGGGCCCCTATTGCTGAACTGGCTCAAATATCCGATATGCCTTGCCGCGATCGTTCTTGCCACGCGCCGATCGCGATATCTCGGCGCGGTGGCCGCGATGGTTTTTGTCGCATTCTTCGCAATCGATGACTATCGATTTGCCCAGCACTCGCGTCGTGAAGCCTTGCCCCAGCAATTCTCGCAGCGCCTGCGTTCGGAGCTGGATCTGGCCGCCGGCCGGGGGAACGGCGGGCTGACAGCGCCTCCGCAGCCTGTCACCGACACTTTCCGCGGCCTGGACATCAATCTTCGTGGGTCGATCGCGGCGGAAAACAAGTCCGCTTCCCCGGTTGCGCCGACGGAGATCGATGCTTCGCTCGCGGCCTATACGCTCGCACAGATCGCCTACCTTGAGGGGAATGTCGTCGATGCCGCGAAATTCCTCAACCAGGTCAGCGAGATGAAGGTTTTGTATGCCGGCGTTCACTGCGAGCGCTTGGCGCTGATGCGGGATTGGGTCTCGGCCAACGGCTACACTGCGAATGCGATGGATTGGCTCAATGCCGATTTTCCATCGCCGGTGCGGCGGTTGGGAAGGTGGCTGCTGACGCTTTTCATCGGAAGCTTGGGGCTCGCGGCTGTTGTCACTTCCTTTGTCGCAATTGCCGTTGCGCGACGCCGCCGGATCGAAGCCCTCCTGGAAGAGCGCGGCCGATATCAGCTTTAGGCGGAGCTCGGCTTCGATCGTCAACCGACGCCGGCAACCAGCCCGGTCGCGGGGGAGCAATTCAGGCGATCTCGCGCAGGCGTTCGGCGGTCTGCAGGTCGACGGAGACGAGGGTGGAGACGCCTTGTTCGGCCATGGTGACGCCGAAGAGGCGGTTCATGCGGGCCATGGTGATCGGATTGTGGGTGATGATGACGAAGCGGGTTTCGGTCGAGGCCGCCATTTCGTCCATCAGGTTGCAGTAGCGCTCGACATTGTGGTCGTCGAGCGGCGCGTCGACCTCGTCGAGCACGCAGATCGGCGCCGGATTGGTGAGGAACACGGCGAAGATCAGCGCCATCGCCGTCAGCGCCTGCTCGCCGCCGGAGAGCAGCGTCATGGTCTGCGGCTTCTTGCCGGGCGGCCGCGCCAGGATTTCCAGGCCGGCTTCGAGCGGATCGTCGGATTCGATCAGCTGCAGCTCGGCGGTGCCGCCGCCGAAGAGATGGGTGAACAGCCGCTGGAACTGGGCGTTGACGATGTCGAAGGCGGCGATCAGCCGCTCGCGGCCCTCGCGGTTGAGGCTCTGGATGGCGCCGCGCAGTTTGCGGATCGCATCGATGACGTCGTCGCGCTCCCTGATCAGCGCTTTGAGCTTTTCGCTCAGCTCCTTCTGTTCCTCGTCGGCGCGCAGGTTGACGGCGCCGAGCCGCTCGCGCTCGATCCGCAGGCGCTCCAGCTCGCGCTCGACCTCGCGCGGATCGGGAAGCGCCTGCATGGCCGGGCGCCCGGTCAGCTGCAGCGCCTCATGCGGCGCGACATTCAAAACTTCGCGGATGCGGCTTTCGCTTTCCTGACGCTTCTCGCGGGCCGAAACCAGGCGCTCCTCGGCGCGGCCGCGCCTTTCCCGGCATTCGGCGAGCGCGGAGAGCGCCGTCGCCGCCTGGTGATCGGCCTCGCGCTGGATGCGTTCGGCCTCCGCCAGGAGATCGCCGGCGTTGCGGCGCGCCTCCTCGGCCTTCTGCAATTCGGAAAGCAGAGCCCGGCGCTTGTCGTCGAATTCATCCGGCGCCATTTCGAGTTCGGCTGCCTCTTCGCGCGCCTCTTCCTCGCGCTCGCGCAGCGTCGCGACCTGGTCCTCGCCGCTGAGCGCCCGCTGGCGCCAGGTCTCGCGCTCCTGGCCGATCGCCATGATGCGGCGCTGGCGAGCCTCGTTTTCTCGTGCCAGGCTTTCGTGGCGGGCGCGGCTTTCGGCAAGCGCGCCGCGATCGGTCGCGACCTCCGCCTGCTGGAAGCGCAGACGCTCGTCGATCGCGGTCAGATCGGGCGCATCTTCCAGCTCGATGCGGGCGTTCTCTTCCTGGACGCCGATCTCCTCCAGCTGCGCGCCCAGCTGGCTGACCGCCTCGCTGACGACATCACGGCGGCGGATCAGGTCGCCGGAGGCTCGCTCGGCCGCGACCAGCGCTTCGCGGGCTTCGGCCAAATGACGCGCCGACAGCCGGCTCATGTCGCGGGCGTCAGCAAGCCGGCGCTCCTCCAGCCGGATTGCTTCGGCGGCCGCCGCCTGCCGCTCCTCGGCTTCGGCGAGCACGTCGCGGGCAAGGGCTGCTTCGCCTTCGAGCTCGGCCAGGCGGTTCTTCTGGGCAAGGCGAAGGGCGGCCGCACTCGGCGCGTCGGCGCCGGTGACGTGACCGTCCCAGCGATAGACGGCGCCCTCTTTCGTCACCAGCCGCTGACCGGGCTGCAGCGCCGCCATCAGGCGTTCCGCGTCTCCATCGGCGACCAGGCCGATCTGGCGCAGGCGGCGGGTGAGTGCGGCAGGCGCGCTGATATGGCCGAGCAGCGGCGTGACGCCTTCGGGAAGGGCAGGATCGCCGGAACCATCACCATTGTCCGACCAATGGGCCGGCGCCTCGGCAGCAAGCGGCGATTCCAGATCGTCGCCGAGGGCGGCACCGAGTGCGGTCTCGAAGCCGCGGTCGACCTTCAGTTCGTCGGCAACCGGCGGAAATTTGCCGGCGGCAGCACCGGCGGCGAGCATGCGGGAAATGGTGCGGGCCTCGGTTTCCAGCGCATTCAGGCTCGAACGGGCCTGATCGACCGGCGCGCGCGACAGCGCCTCGGTCTGGCGGGCAGCGGCCAGCGCCTGCTCCACCACCTGGACGACGGCTTCCGCGTCGGCAAGGGCGATTTCGCCGGCCTCGACGATGGCGCGTTTTTCATCCGGGTCTGGCAGGCCGGCGATCTTGTCGCCGATGGCTGCGAGTTCGTGGTTGGCCTCGTCCATCTGGCGCTCGAGGCGCATGCGGCGATCGGCGAGATCGCGGATGGCGCGTTCCAGCTGGTTGCGGCCGGCAGCCGCTTCGGCGCGCTCGGCCGTCAGCGCGGTAAAAATGCGCTCGCTGTCGGCGAGCTTTGCGGCCGCTTCCTCAAAGGCCTCGCGGGTTTCCTCGGCATAACGGCCGGAATCGGCCAGCACTTCCGCAATCTCGGCTTCTTCGGCGTCGAGCCTTGCCAGGATGACGGCATTGTCGGCCACCAGCCGCTCCTCGCGGCGAATATCTTCGCCAAGCTGGGCGAGACGGCGGGTGAGTTCATCGCGTCGGCGCAGGATGCGGCCGGCATCTTCCTCCAGCTGGCTTCGGGCTATCTGAAGCCGCTGCAGGGCGGCGGCGGCACGCGCTTCGCCGTCGCGCAGTTCCGGCAGCTTCAGGCTGGCAATGCCCTGCTGCTTGGCCGCCTCCATCTGGGCTTGGGCCTTTTCGGCGACGACTGATGTCGCCTGGTTCAGCGCGCTATCGGCCTCGGCCTCGGCCTCCTTGGCCTGCATCCAGCGGATATGTAAAAGCATTGCCTCGCGGGCGCGGATATCGGCCGACAGCGTCTTGAAGCGGTTGGCCTGGCGGGCCTGGCGTTTCAGGCTCTCGATCTGGCTTTCGAGCTGCGAGGTGACGTCATCGAGACGCTCGAGATTGCCTTCGGCGGCGCGCAGCCGCAGTTCGGCCTCGTGGCGACGGGAATGCAGGCCGGAAATGCCGGCCGCCTCTTCGAGCAGCTGGCGGCGGGCCTGCGGCTTGGCCTGGATCAGCTCGCCGATACGGCCCTGCCCGACCATCGAGGGCGAACGGGCGCCGGTGGAGGCGTCGGCAAACAGCAGCTGCACATCCTTGGCGCGGCTTTCCTTGCCGTTGATGCGATAGAGCGAGCCCTGCTCACGCTCGATGCGGCGGGTGACCTGGATCTCGTCGGCATCGTTGAAAGCGGCGGGCGCGGTGCGCGTTGCATTGTCGAGATAGAGTGCCACTTCGGCGGTGTTGCGAGCCGGCCGGTTTCCGGAACCCGAAAAGATCACGTCGTCCATGCCCGAGGCGCGCATGTTCTTGTAGGAATTCTCGCCCATCACCCAGCGCAGCGCCTCGACGAGGTTCGACTTGCCGCAGCCGTTCGGGCCGACGACGCCGGTCAGCCCCCGCTCGATGATGAATTCCGTAGGCTCGACGAAGGATTTGAAGCCGACCAGGCGCAGCTTGTTGAACTTCATGCGTAGACATCCACGGCAGGAAGCCCCCTCAGCCGCAAGCTGCGCTGAATACGAAAAACGGGCGCACGGCTTTCGCCGTCGCCCGTCGTTTCGAAACGGTCCGGTTCAGATGAGGCTGTCGATGAGCGCCGACAAGGTTTCAACCGGCATGTCTCCAGAGTAGCGCTTGCCATTGATGAGGAACGTCGGCGTGGCGTTGACGCCGAAATCCTTGGAACCTCTTTCCCGCGTGGCGTTCACTTCATCCAGAAGCTTCTGGTTCGTCAAGCATTTCGTGAAGCTATCCTCAGTAAATCCGGCGAGCTTCGACATCTGCAGCAGTGCGGCGCGGCCGTCATCGGCGGCGGCCCAGACCTGCTGCTGCTTGAACAGCATCGAGACCATCGGGAAATACTGTTCCGGCGTGCTCAACTGCTCCGGGTTGGAAGCGCTGCAGCGGGCGAGCATGAAGGCGGCGGCGGCGCGCGGATCGAAGGGGAATTCGCGGATGATGAACTGCACCTTGCCGGCGTCGACATATTTCTGCTTGATGGCATCGAAAGTCGTATTGTGGAAATGGGCGCAATGCGGGCAGGTCATCGACATATATTCGACGATCTTGACCGGGGCATCGGCCTTACCAAGCGCCATCTCCGGCAACGCGCCGGGCTTCAGCACCTCGGCCATATCGACATCGCCGTCGGATTGCGGCATTTCGGTCGCGGACGTGGCCGCCGTCTGCATGGTATCGACATTGGTGCCGTCGGCCATGGTCTTGCCGGAGGACGAAGCATCGGCAGCGTCCTTGCTGTCGTTGCAGGCGGCAAGCGCTGCGGCAGCTGCGGCGATGGCGATGCCACCAAGAAGGCGGCGTTTCGTCAGTTGCATTTCGGACATCTGCATGGATTCCCCATAACTAATGAGATTGACGGCGTGACTGTGCGATATAACGGCTTGCAGCCGCTCACAAGGCACGGTTCACCAACTTCCTTCAAAGAATTGTGACCGCGGGAAGACGACTAGACCAAAAATTGCGAGATTGGTCCGTCTGCGCATTTTGCCGGTAGATATCGCGGCGGCTGCCAGCCCGTATCGGCTGGTCGATGAAACTCAGTTGTCCAAGCCATAACGCGCCGTCAGGTCGGCCAGCGGCACGGTATCGCCCTCGTCGCGGCGAAGCTCTTCCAAGCGCCTTTCGGCAAGATAGATATCTTCGAGGTCGTCGAGATGCGCGAGGATGGCTTGACGCACATAGAAGCTCTTGCTGCGGCCGGTACGCTTGGAAAGCTCAATCAGCCGCGCTTCGATATCAGGGGGCAACTGCAAGACCAGCATGATTTTTCTCCCGTCGATTATATACGGTATAGCAGACGGTTATTCAGAGGGGTATTTTGAATGCATTCTTTGACGAAGACTTTTCTCTATTACGTTTTTATTGCCTCTGTCGCATTGGCCACGAACGTCACGAGCGTGCTCGCCTCTGAAGACGGCGGTAATATTATTTTCAATCAGATGCTTAAATGTCTAAAGCTGCCAGCGGACGCGCCGACTGCTTATAGCTTCCTGATTGTGGCGGTCATCAAGGATGGATCTGCCGACTTTTTATCCATCAACTTCCGCACACCACCATCCGAATGGGAAAAAACGGCAGCCCCTTTGATCGCTGATGCGATCACCGAGTGCGAGCCTTATAGCTCGATCTCGGGCAGGATGGAATTTGCTGTTACCCGCGAACTTGTCCAAGCAGGATCAAGAAACTAAGCATGCGGCGATAGGGCGTCTTGCTCATCAGCGTTGATTCCCCCGCTTGCCCATCACCGCGGTCCCCAAGCGTTGGATTGCCTGGCGCAGCTTGTCGTTTTCGATGCCTTCCATCATGCCTTCGAGCTTGCGGGCGGCTTCGCCTTTCAGCGGCGGCGGGGTGCGGGAGCGGCGGATGGCTTGTGAGACCGGCTTTTGGACGATGCGGATCTGGTGGACGGCGGCGAAGCCGAAGAAGCTGTTGATGCGCTGAATGAGTTCGCCCTGGGCATGGGTCAGGAAAAGCGCGCGCGCGCCTTCGCAGGCGATTGTCAGCACGCCGGGGCGGAAGCCGCCGTCATCGCCGCCGCCGCGGGCCCAGGCGATCTTTTCCGGCCGGGTGCAATCGGCGAAATCCTCGCCGGCGATTTCGCTCCACGAACCGAGCAGCGCAGTGTTGATGCCGGCGCGGCGCGCCAGGACGGGATCGATCAGCCCGTTCGCCAGCTCGGAAATCTGCTTTGCACCTTTGCGTGGAGAACTCATCGAAACCCTTGGACACCTCTGCCAATCGCACAGGCAATTTGCATCACCGGCTTGATCGCGCGGCATTGCTTCGCCAAGTATAGGCACTTCCCCCGATCCCGGCAAATCATGACGATCACGACACCCGACACGCCCACCGCAAAACCCCTGCTCGACTGGTACGACCGCCACCACCGCGATCTGCCCTGGCGCATCTCGCCCGGCATGGCGGCCGGCGGCGCCAAACCCGATCCCTATCGTGTCTGGCTTTCGGAGGTTATGCTGCAGCAGACGACGGTGCAGGCGGTCAAACCCTATTTCGCCAAGTTTCTGCAGCGCTGGCCCGAGGTGACCGATCTTGCCGCTGCCGAAAACGATGCCGTGATGGCGGCTTGGGCCGGGCTCGGCTATTACGCGCGGGCCCGCAACCTGAAGAAATGCGCCGAAGCGGTGGCGAAAGAGCATGGCGGCGTCTTTCCCGATACCGAGGAAGGGCTGAAGTCGCTGCCGGGCATCGGCGATTATACGGCCGCCGCCGTCGCCGCCATTGCCTTCAACCGGCAGGCGGCCGTCATGGACGGCAATGTCGAGCGGGTGATCTCCAGGCTTTATGCGATCGAAACGCCGCTTCCGGTGGGAAAGCCGCTGATGAAGGAAAAGGTGGCGCGGCTGACACCCGCGACTCGTCCTGGCGATTTCGCCCAGGCGATGATGGATCTCGGGGCGACGATCTGCACCCCGAAGCGGCCGGCCTGTTCGCTCTGTCCATTCCGCGGCGCCTGCGCGGCGCTGAAGCATTCCGATCCCGAATTCTTCCCGGTCAAGGCGGCGAAGAAGGAGAAGCCGGTGCGGCAGGGTGCAGCCTTCGTCGCAGTCACCGCCGACGGCGAGATCCTGCTCAGGCGGCGCGCCGAAAGCGGCCTGCTCGGCGGCATGACCGAGGTGCCGACAACGGCCTGGACGGCGCGGCTCGACGGCGAGACCTCGGCTGCGGCCGCGCCCTTCGAGGCGGCCTGGCAGGCCTGCGGCACCGTCCTCCATGTCTTCACCCATTTCGAACTCCGGCTGTCGATCTGGCGCACGGCGATCGCCGGCAAGGTGGATGACCGCGCGAATGACGGATGGTGGGAGCCGGTTACAAATCTTGAAGCGCAGGCCCTGCCGACCATCATGAAAAAAGCGATCGCAGCGGCTATTCCTCTCGCGTTCAAAACATCCAAGGGA
>Ga0102593_1001530_pt1 | contig 22261 bp, 25 predicted proteins | sample AraplaCol_mMS_r2_2_FD_76862 | JGI IMG/M metagenome (GOLD analysis project Ga0102593, IMG submission 76862) | Arabidopsis root microbial communities from North Carolina, USA - plate scrape MF_Col_mMS_r2 (SPADES assembly) (version 2) | ecosystem: Host-associated > Plants > Roots > Endosphere...
CATCCGCGATGCGCTGGCGGCGGTCGCCCTGCCCTTCATCGAAGTCCACCTGTCCAACCCGCACCGCCGCGAGCCCTTCCGCCACACCAGCTACTTCAGCGATCTGGCGGTGGGCGTGGTGTGCGGCTTCGGCGCGGACAGCTACCGCTACGCACTCGACGCCGCGCTGGCCCGGATGGCCGCGCCCGCCGGGACACCCTGACACCTGCAACCTGAGGCCCGAACATGGACCTGCGCAAAATCAAGAAGCTGATCGACCTGCTCGAGGAATCCAATCTCGCCGAGATCGAGATCAAGGAAGGCGAAGAGTCGGTCCGCCTGGCCCGCACGCCCAAGGGCATCCAGGTCGCCGCGGCGCCGATCATGCAGGCCGCGCCGCAGCCGGCGCCGGTCATGCCGATGCACGGCCCGACCGAAGCGGCCAGCGGCGGCGCGCCCAAGCCCGCCGCGGACCTGCCGCCGGGCCACATCGTCCGCGCGCCGATGGTCGGCACCTTCTACGGCTCGCCCTCGCCCGACAAGCCGGCCTTCGTCACCGTCGGCCAGGCGGTCAAGACCGGCGACACGCTGGGCATCATCGAAGCGATGAAGATGTTCAACCCGATCGAGGCCGACGTCGCCGGCACCGTGTTGAAGGTGATGGTCGAGAACGGCCAGCCGATCGAGTTCGACCAGCCGCTGTTTGTGATCGGCTGATCCCCGGGAATAGGGAATGGAGAATCGGGAATCGTCAAAGCGGCCGCACCAGCGGCTCGAGGTCTGGCGCGATGCCATGGATCTCGTCGAGGCGATTTATCGATTTTCGTCCGTCTTTCCCGACACCGAGCGCTTTGCCCTAACCCAGCAGATCAGACGTTGCGCCGTGAGCATTCCGTCGAACATCGCCGAAGGTGCGGCCCGCCGCTCGCGGGCCGAGTACAAACGTTTCGTGTCGATTGCTCGCGGGTCCTTGTCTGAACTCGACACCCAGGTCCAGATCGCCGAACGACTGGGTTATGCGTACCCACAACCGATTCTCGTTGATCTGATCGAACGCTCGTTTGCCCGCCTGACAGCGCTGCTCAATGCGCTGGAAAGGCCGGAAGCATCGAAGCGCTGCCTTACCGATTCCCCATTCCCCATTCCCGACTCCCGGCCTTCCAATGCTCGATAAAGTCGTAATCGCCAACCGTGGTGAAATCGCGCTGCGCATCCTGCGCGCGTGCCACGCGCTGGGCATCCGCACGGTCGCGGTGCATTCCACCGTCGACCGCAACCTCAAGCACGTCGCGATGGCCGACGAATCGGTCTGCATCGGCCCGGCGCCGTCGACGGACAGCTACCTCAACATGGCCTCGATCATTGCCGCGGCCGAGGTGACCGACGCGCAGGCGATCCATCCCGGCTACGGCTTCCTGTCGGAGAACGCCGACTTCGCCGAGCGCGTGGAGCAGTCCGGCTTCATCTTCATCGGACCCAAGGCCGACACCATCCGTCTGATGGGCGACAAGGTCGAAGCCATCCGCGCGATGAAGTCCGCCGGCGTGCCCTGCGTGCCCGGCAGCGGCGGCCCGCTCGGCGACGACGCGGCGACCAACGTCAAGATCGCGCGCGAGATCGGCTACCCGGTCATCGTGAAGGCGGCCGGCGGCGGTGGCGGTCGTGGCATGCGCGTGGTGCATACCGAAGCGCACCTGACCGCGGCGATCCAGACCACCAAGTCCGAAGCCAAGGCCGCGTTCGGCAACGACATGGTCTACATGGAGAAGTTCCTGGAGAACCCGCGCCACGTGGAGATCCAGGTCCTCGCCGACGGCCAGGGCAGCGCGATCCACCTGGGCGAGCGCGACTGCTCGATGCAGCGCCGCCACCAGAAGGTCGTCGAGGAAGCGCCGGCACCGGACATCACGCCCGAGCAGCGCGCGGAGATCGGCAAGGTCTGCGTCGAAGCCTGCCTTCGCATCGGCTATCGCGGTGCGGGCACGTTCGAGTTCCTCTACGAGGACGGCCGCTTCTACTTCATCGAGATGAACACCCGCATCCAGGTGGAACATCCGGTTACCGAACTGGTCACCGGCATCGACCTGGTGCGCGAGCAGCTGATGATCGCCGCCGGCCACAAGCTGTCGATCAAGCAGAGCGACATCGTGCTGGAAGGCCACGCGATCGAGTGCCGCATCAACGCCGAGGACCCGGACACGTTCATGCCCTTCCCGGGCCTGATCCAGCATTTCCACGCACCGGGCGGCCCGGGCGTGCGCGTGGACAGCCACATCTACGAAGGCTACCGCGTGCCGCCGAACTACGACTCGATGATCGGCAAGCTGATCGTGCACGGGCCCGATCGCGAAACCGCCATCGCGCGCATGCGCGTGGCGCTGAGCGAGATGGTCGTGGACGGCATCAAGACCAACATCCCGCTGCAGCAACGGATCATGTCCGACGCCGGTTTCCAGCAGGGCGGCATGAACATCCACTACCTGGAAAAGCGCCTGAAGGAACAGAAGGAAAAGGCGCTCTCCATCGTGTGACCGAAAACCGCGGCCCAGGCCGCGGTTTTTGTTTGTATCGTCACTGTCGTACGCATTCCGCCACGGAGCCTGCATGTCCCCGCGTCTGCTCGTCATGCTCATGATCGGCCTGTCGTCGTTGCAGGTCGCGGCTGCGCCCAAATCCGCGGGAAAACAGCCGGCGCCGAAGCATGCCGCCGAAAAGCGCGCCAGCGTGAAAGCGCCGACCGACTGGCTCCAGGTCGAAACCGTCACAAGCGATGCCGACGTCGTCGCGCGCCTGTATCGCGAACAGCTGCTGTCCTGGTACCGCACCAGCGGCGCGATGGACGAGCGCGAACTGGCCGCCTTGCCGGACGCCGATTACTTCGCCTTCCGCCCCGACCTGACCAGCTTCTCGATCGACCGTGGCGATTCGGCTGGCCAATGGACGTTCGCGCCGCCGGAACAGGGCCGCTGGCCGGAAGCGGCGGTGCAGGTGATCGACCGCTCCGACGCCGCCACCTACCGCATCGTCGCGCGCGTGCATTGCGATCCGTCCTCCGCGTCCTGCCGCAAATTGCGCGCCGACACCGCCGCGATGCCGGCGCCGGAGCCGGCCACCCGCGAGGACTCGACGTCCTACCAGGCCTGGAGCCGGCTGATCGAGAAGGAAAGCTGCACGCCCGCGCCGAAGGACATGGCGGCGCCGCGCTATCCGGCCACGCTGGCGCGCCATGGCGACGGCGGCCGCGTCGAGCTGCGCCTGCTGGTGAATCCGTGCGGGGAAGTGCGTGCGGTGCGCCTGAGCGAGTCGTCGGGCTATCCGCAGCTGGACCAGTCGGCGATCAATGTCGCCTGGGGTTGGCGCATCCAGTCGGAGCGCCAGGAATCGGGAGCGGTGGTGCGGGTGCCGGTGGATTTCGTCCCGCCGCAGTTCGAAGCCGCGCCCGGTGGGCGCGCGGAGCGGGCGTCGCGCTGAGGGCGCCCGCGAACGGTCCTGCTCAGTTCAACGTTCGGCCGCCTGCGACGAAGCGTCGGCGGCGGCGTCTTCGGCGATGGGCTTCGCCGGCGTCTGCGTACCGGCCAGCGGATGCACGCCGGTGGTCGAGTTCGGGCTGACCACCATCACGTACTCGCTGGAGCCGTCGGGCCAGACCACCTTGAACGTGCTGCCGGCAGGAAGTGTCGAGAACGGCGCACCGCTGCTGGCGCGATACACCGCCGCGACCTGCGCCGCGCCCGACATCCGCATCTCCTCCGGCGAACGCACGGTGGTCACCGCGACGTTGGACAGGTGGCGGTACTCATCGGCGACCACGTCGATCATCACCCCGGCCGCGCCGACCGAATACGTGGCGAACAGCAGCACCCAGAAATAGCGGGTGACCTTGCCGACCAGCGGCCTCTTTGTGAACGGAAGACTTTTCATTTCATTTCCCTCTTCCCGCCCATGAGCGAGTCGACCATGTCATTGATGACGTCCACGCCCTGGCGGGGGACGGCGGCGTCGAAGACGAAACGTTCGAAATCCTGTCCTGGCACGCTGGAACAGATGCCGCCGTTCGCGCAGTACGACGTCATGAGCGCGCTGTCGGACGTGCAATCCATGCCCATGCGGCAAGCCGCGAGCTGCCAGGCCAATTCGGAGAACTGCGTACCGGCGACCGCACCGGTGTATTCGGTCTTGCCGCTGGCGGCGATGCCCATGGCAGGGGCCAGCGCGGAATAGGCTTCGGGGTCTTCGGACTTCTTCACGCGCTCGACCAGGTCGCGCTTGTATTCGGGCGTGTCCTTGACGGGCTCGCCGGAGGCCATCAGCGACGCCTCCGCGGCGACGCTGCCCGCCTCGGCCGCTTCCACGCGCTTGAGCACGATCATGCGCGGCGACAGGTCGTCCTGCGGGACGAAGCGCGCGCAGCGATCGCTCACGCGTTCGCGCGCGGCGACCATCGCCGCCGAGCCGCGCATGTTCATCTCGCCGATCGCGCGCGTGTCGCGATCGAACGCCGCCGGCGCCATCGCGAAGCCGGAGCAGTATTCGTACACGCGGCTGGTCATCCAGATCGCATCCGCGTCGCGCGCGCGCGCGGCCGGTTCCAGCGATTGCGCGTAGGCGAACAGGTCGGCTGAACTCTCGAATGCCTCGCGGATCGAGGAGGCGTGTGCGATGCCGCTGGTGCCCGAGGTGCCGATCGCGTTCGCACGGGGGCGATCGATCGGCTGGCGATCCACCCTGCTTTCCGGAACGCGCGCATCCACCGCCGTGGCGATGGCGACGCGCTCGACGGCACCGTGGTCCCCGCCTTGCACCCAGGCCGCCACCGACGCGACGACAAGCAGCACCAGCGTCGCCCAGGCGAGCGTGCGCGTGCCCGGCCACGAAGGCGATCGTCTGCTCATCCCGGTTTGCAGGGTGTCGGTCATCGGTGGGGGGGATCACCGGCTCGCGCCGGCGTTGCGCCATTCTAGGCCAAGCCGGGCAAAGTGCCTGTGGTGAAACGGCTGAATGCGCGGTTCCGAATGTAACTGCGTGACCGGGGCCCGCTTTACGACGCCCCCCGCCACGGCCCACCATGGCCGCCCGTCGTTTCCCGCACCGCGCCCATGCCATTCCTGGAACTCACCCTGCCCTGCACCGAAGCCCAGCAGCCGCGCTACGAGCGCGCGCTGGAAAACGTCGGCGCGCTGGCCGTGACCCTGGCGGACCAGCATGCCGACGCCCCCGACGAGCAGGCGATCTTCGAGCCCGGCGTCGGCGAGCAGCCGCTGTGGAACGAGATGCAGCTGACCGCGCTGTTCGAAGGCGGCACCTCGCCGGAGCTGCTGCTGTACGCGCTGGACGCGGCCGACGAGGGCCTGGACTGGTCGCGCGCCAGCTTCCGCGAGGTCGAGGACCAGGATTGGGAACGCGCCTGGATGGACCAGTACGAGCCGCTGCGCTTCGGCCGTCGCACCTGGATCGTGCCGTGGAACCATGACCTGCCCGACGGCGCCGACGCGCAGGACGCGGCCGTGGTCCGCCTCGACCCGGGCCTGGCGTTCGGTTCGGGCACGCACCCGACCACCGCCCTGTGCCTGCAATGGCTGGACGAGCTGGCCGACGAAGGCGCGTTGCAGGGCCAGCGCGTGCTCGATTTCGGCTGCGGCTCGGGCATCCTCGCGCTGGCCGCGCTGAAGCTCGGGGCCGCGCAGGCAATCGGTGTCGACAACGACCCGCAGGCGCTCACCGCCACCGACGACAACGCACAGCGCAACGGCGTGGCCGACCGGCTGGTGGCGTATTCGCCGGAGAACGAACCGGCCGACACCTACCCCGTCGTGGTCGCCAACATCCTCGCCTCGGCACTGGTGACGCTGGCCGACACGCTCGCCGCGCGCGTCGCGCCGGGCGGCCGCATCGCGATGTCGGGCATCCTCGCCGGGCAGGAAATCGAGGTCATCGAACGCTACCGCGCCGACTTCGACGACCTTCGCGCGCAGCAGCAGGAAGACTGGATGCGCGTCACAGGCGTACGCCGCCGATGACATCGGCGCGCGGCGTCATGTTTGAATAGCCGCCATGTTCGTTCCCTGCCCGCATTGCGGTTTCCTGGTCGCGCTCATCGTCCGCCCGGACGGTGCGCCGCAGCGTTGTCCGCGTTGCGATGGACTGGTGCAGGACGATCCGCCGCCGGTTGAACCAAACGAAGACAGCGCCGTCGCGGTTCCGGACGAACCCGCGCCGCTGGTGCCTGCGCCGTTCGAAGCGACAGCGACCGAAGTCGCTGCCGCCGAAGCCGTCGTGGAAGAACATCCGGATGCGATGGCACCCGCCGATGCATCGTCGATGGTTACGCACGCAACCAACGACGACGACACCGCGCTCCCGCACGACGCCGCAAGCGAAGCACCACCGGCAACGAGTTACGAAGACGCCATTGCCGCCGTCACCGTCGGCGCCACGGCCGCGCGTCCGGCCAAACGCGCGGCGCGTCCACGTCGCAAGGGTGCGCCGAGCTTCGCCCGCCACACCGTGCATCACGCGAGAACGCGCGCGCACTGGGGCTGGTATGCGGGCATCGCCGCGCTCGCGTTGTTGTTCGCATTGCAGTTGCTGCTGGCCCAGCGACACGAACTCGCCGCCGATCCGCGCTGGCGACCGTTCGTCGAAGGCGCATGCGGCGTGTTGCGCTGCGACGTGCCGGCGTGGCGCGAACCGGCGGCATTCACGATGCTCCAGCGCACCGTGCGCCCACAACCGGGCTCGGCGGGCGTGCTCGCGGTCGAGGCGAGTTTCCGCAACGACGCGCGTTGGCCGCAGCCTTGGCCGACATTGGTGTTGAGCCTGTCCGACGTCGATGGCCGACCCGTCGGCGTTCGCGCGTTCGCCCCATCTGAATACCGCGCCGCGCATCGCCCCGACGACCAGTTGTTGCCCGGTCAGAGCGCGAATGTGACGTTCCAGGTCATCGAACCGGCACCGCGCATCGTGGCGTTCACTTTCGACTTCCGCTGACGCTCGCGCATCATTGGCGCCTGCGACAGGCGCACGCTAGACTCGCCCTCCCGCCGACCCTGCACCGGGCAGGATCGACGGCTGACCGGGGATTCCGTTTGAACGCCGCAACTGATCGCACCGACATCGCACGTCCCACGCCGCGCGTTCCGCTGCGCGATCATGTGGCAACGTCGATCCGTCGTTTCCTGGGCGATCTCGACGGCCACGGCACCGAGAACCTGTACGAGATCGCACTGCGCGAACTCGAGATCCCGCTGTTCGTGGAAGTGCTGCAGCATTGCGACGGCAACCAGAGCCGCGCTGCATCGATGCTCGGCATCCATCGCGCCACGCTGCGCAAGAAACTGCGCGAGTACGGCCTCGACTGACGGCCGCGGGCCTTCCTCGTACCGGGCCCGAATCCGCTAGACTCCAATCGACCGGCTGGGGAGCTTCGACAGAAGCGGCCGGTCAATTCCATGCCGTGTGCCCGGCATCGTTTGCCAGGGATCGCGGCGCAGCCGGGGGAAGCTGTCCAATGCGAGTCGTCATGTCCTTGCCTGCGCGTATCGCGCCGGCACTGGTGCTGTTTGCGTCTGTCCTGCCTGCGGCCCACGCCGCGACGAGCAAAACCATTCCGATCGTTTCCAACTCGACCGAAATCGCGGTCTATGTACCGCCGTCGGCGTTGTCGGCGCGCACCTACGTGGCCGTCAGCAATCTCTGGATCGAGCCGGGCAAGGCGTTCGCCGACGCGCTCGACGAAGTGGGCAAGAAATATTTCCCGGCCATGCATCTCATCCCGGGCGATACGGACGCGCACTACGGCCTGATCGTGGACATGGCGCCGAAGTGGTCGCGCGAAACGGGCAAGCCGATGCTCACGGTGAAGTACAAGGTCTACGGCACCGACGGCAAGCAGTTGCTCGACGGCAGCGCGGAGCAGCCCATCCGCGGCGGAAATCTCAACGCCGGCGCGGCCACCGCGTCGGGTCTGGCAGTACAGCAGATCATGGCGACGGTGCAGCAGCGCCTGGCTCCGGATCCGACCAAATTCCCGGCCAGCGGCACGACCTCGACCATCGACCTGTCGCTGCTGGTGGATCGCGAAAAGCCGCTACGCACCGGCACGGCGTTCTTCGTCAACAAGACCGGCCAATTGCTCACCGCCGCACACGTCTCGCGCGATTGCGTGGTGATGGAAGCGCACCAGGACGGCAAGACGTTCGCGGTCAAGCCCAAGGCCTACAGCGATCTGCTCGACGTCGCCGTGCTCGATTCGGGTCTGCCGCGCGCGTCGTCCATCGCGCTGCGCCAGAACCAGGACATCGTGCTGGGCGAACCGGTCACCAGCGTCGGTTATCCGCTGCAGGGCCTGCTGGGCGATTCGCCCAACGTCACACGCGGAAACGTCAGCGCGAGCAAGGGCGTGCGCGGTTCGATGGGCATGTTCCAGTTCTCCGCGCCCATCCAGCCCGGCAACAGCGGCGGCCCCATCGTTTCGGACAACGGCGAACTGCTCGGCATGGCCGTGAGTACGCTCAACGTGACGTCGCTGGCCAACCTCGGGCAGATCCCGCAGAACGTGAACTTCGCCCTGGACGCGCGCTACGTCGCGATGTTCCTGCAGCGCGAGAAGGTGCCGTTCGAAGTGATCCAGCCCAAGGGCCCCGGTGGTCTGCAGGCGGCCAACCAGGCCGCGCTGACCAATACCGTCCAACTCAACTGCTATCAGTAAGGCGACGCCATGATCCGCGAATCGATGCTCGCACTGCTCCTGATCCCGCTGCACGCCATCGCCGCCGAACCGGCCACGGTCGCGCCTGCCGTTCCCGCGCCTGTCGTTCCCGCGCCGGCCGCTGTTGCGATCGCGCCGGCCGCGCAAGCGCCCGCCACCGTCACCGTGTTGCCGCCGATGAAGTTCCTGGCCTCGGTGGCCGAGGACGACATCCTCGGCGCGCTGAAGGCCGATCCCGCTTTCGCCAACCTCGACAAGGAACTGGTCGGCAGTCCGCTGTCGCTGGTGGTCACCCACACCGTGCGCCCGACCGCCGCCGGCACCGCCGCGGGCCTGCTCAGCGCGGTGCTCTCGGGCGGCACGCTGGGCATCCTGCCGATGGTCACCAACGACCGCCTGGTCGTGCGCTACGAAGTGATGCTCAACGGCAAGACCGTCACCGTCTACCACTTCGAGCGCACCGCCACGCGCGCGCAGAGCATCTGGACGGCCGGCTCCGACGGCACCGGCGGACTGGGCAAGGGCGGTCTGGAATGGGTGAAGTCCACCGCGGCCGAGGTCGCCGCGAAGATCCGTCAGGACCCCGCCCTGCTCGCCGTGCGCGACGAGATCCAGTTCTACTTCCCGACGCCGGCCACCTCGACCGCCGCGAACTGAGCCCGCGCCACGCGCCGGCCCCGGCAGGGGTCGGCGTATAATTCCGGGGCTTTCCGCTTCCTCAAGCCCCCCCCATGAACAACGATGCCGCCGCCACGCCGGTGAAACTCCGCCGCGCGCTGCTTTCCGTTTCCGACAAGACGGGCCTGATCGACCTGGCCCGCGCCCTCCACGCGCACGACGTGGAACTGCTCTCCACCGGCGGCACCGCCAAGGCGATCCGTGAGGCCGGCCTGCCGGTCAAGGACGTCAGCGACGTCACCGGCTTCCCCGAAATGATGGACGGCCGCGTCAAGACGCTGCATCCGATCGTGCACGGCGGCCTGCTCGGCCGCGCCGGCATCGACGAAGCGGTAATGGCGCAGCACGGCATCGGCGCGATCGACCTGCTGGTGCTGAACCTGTATCCGTTCGAGAAGGTCTCGGTCGATCCGTCCAGCACGATGGACGACATCATCGAGAACATCGACATCGGCGGCCCGGCGATGCTGCGGTCGGCCGCGAAGAACTTCGCGCGCGTGACGGTGGCGACCGATCCGGCGCAGTACGACGCGCTGGTCGCCGAATTGAACGAAAACAACGGCGCGATTTCCGGCAAGACGCGTTTTGCGATGTCGATCGCCGCGTTCAACCGCGTCGCGCAGTACGACGCGCGCATCAGCGATTACCTGTCGTCGATCAACGTCGAAGACGGCTCGCGCGCCGCGTTCTCCGCGCAGGCCAACGGCAGCTTCGTGAAGGTGATGGACCTGCGTTACGGCGAAAACCCGCACCAGGCCGGCGCGTTCTACCGCGACCTGTGGCCGGTGCCGGGCACGCTGGCGACGTTCACCCAGCTGCAGGGCAAGGAACTGAGCTACAACAACCTCGCCGATGCCGACGCCGCATGGGAATGCGTGCGCCAGTTCGAGCGTCCGGCGTGCGTGATCGTGAAGCACGCCAACCCCTGCGGCGTGGCCGAAGGCGTGGCCTGCGGCGATGCGTACGAACTCGCGTATGCGACCGATCCGACCTCCGCGTTCGGCGGCATCCTCGCGTTCAACACGACGCTGGATGCGGCCACCGCCAAGGCCATCCTCGATCGCCAGTTCGTCGAAGTGCTGATCGCACCGGATTACGAGGAGGGCGCGCTGGACTACGCCCGCAAGAAGGCGAACGTGCGCGTGCTGCGCATTCCGCATGGCGAAGGCCGCAACAACGTCGACGTGAAGCGCGTGGGCTCGGGCCTGCTGATGCAGACGGCCGACATCCGCGAAGTCACGCGCGATGAGCTGAAGGTCGTGACGAAGATCGCACCGACCAAGGAACAACTGGACGACCTGCTGTTCGCGTGGCGCGTGGCGAAGTTCGTGAAGTCCAATGCGATCGTCTATGCGAAGGACCATCGCACCATCGGCGTGGGCGCCGGCCAGATGAGCCGCGTGTATTCGGCGCGCATCGCCGGCATCAAGGCCACCGATGCGGGCCTGATCGTGCCGGGTTCGGTGATGGCGTCCGACGCGTTCTTCCCGTTCCGCGACGGCATCGATGCCGCGGCCGAAGCGGGGGTCAAGGCCGTCATCCAGCCGGGCGGCTCGATGCGCGACAGCGAAGTGATCGCCGCCGCCGACGAGCATGGCCTGGCGATGGTGTTCACGGGCGTTCGCCATTTCAGGCATTGAGGCCGGGATTCGGGATTCGGGATTCGGGATTCGGGATTCGATAAAGGTTTCCAGATCCCGTCATCCCGGCGAAGGCCGGGACCCAGGCCCGTAACACGCGGGCACTCCCACACTCGCCGCACTGACTCCGCCATAACCGCCCCCGGGCCACACTGCGCCCACACGCCCGGAGGCTTTATGTGGATCCGCACCGAAACCCAGGACGATCACCCCGCGATCCGCAAACTCCTCGGCGATGCCTTCGCCGATGCGGACGGCAACGGCAGGGTCGAGCAGCGCATCGTCGAAGCGCTGCGCGATGACGGCGCACTCAGCCTGTGCCTGGTGGCCGACATCGATGGCCGCATCGCCGGCGTGGCGGTGTTCTCGCCCGTCGCCATCCAGGACGCGAAGTCCTGGTACGGCCTGGGCCCGGTCGCGGTCGCACCGCGCGACCAGGGCCATGGCGTCGGCACCGCGCTGATCCGCGCCGGACTGGCCGAGATCGCCGACCAGGGGGCCGCCGGCTGCGTCGTGCTGGGCGAACCGGACTATTACCAGCGCTTCGGCTTCCGCAACGACGGAGAGCTGCGCTACGCCGACGCCCCGCCGCAGTATTTCCAGTCGCTCGCCTTCGGCGATGCCGACGCGAAGGGCGACGTTCGCTACCACCACTCGTTCTCCGCGACCTGATCGTGCCCGGGCGCCTCGCGCATGAACGCGGCCGATCGCCCCGCGCGGACGCGTTGGACTCCATGAGCCTCGCGGCTTGCGTAAAATCGCGATCCCACGTCGCGCGACAGGAGTAAGCATGAAAGTCCTCGTCATCGGATCCGGCGGTCGCGAGCACGCGCTGGCCTGGAAACTGGCGCAATCGCGCCGCGTGAGCGAGGTTCTCGTCGCCCCCGGCAACGCCGGCACCGCGACCGAAGCCAAATGCCGCAACGTGGACGTGGCCGCTTCCGATATCGACGGCCTGCTCGCGCTGGTCGAGCGCGAAGGCGTCAGCGTCACCGTCGTCGGTCCCGAAGGCCCGCTGGTGAACGGCGTGGTCGATCGCTTCCGCGAGAAGAAGCACCGCATCTTCGGCCCCACCGCCGCCGCCGCGCAGCTGGAAGGCAGCAAGGCGTACGCGAAGAACTTCCTCGCGCGCCACGGCATTCCCACCGCGCACTACGCGGTGTTCACCGAAGCCGACGCCGCACTCGAATACGTACAGGAGAAGGGCGCGCCCATCGTCATCAAGGCCGACGGCCTCGCAGCCGGCAAGGGCGTGATCGTCGCGATGACGCTGGCCGAAGCCGAAGCCGCCATCACCGACATGCTGTCCGACTACGCCTTCGGCGCAGCGGGCGCACGCGTGGTGATCGAGGAATTCCTCGATGGCGAGGAAGCCAGTTTCATCTCGATGGTCGACGGCAAGCACGCGCTGCCGATGGCGACCAGCCAGGACCACAAGCGCGTCGGCGATCGCGACACCGGCCCGAACACCGGCGGCATGGGCGCGTATTCACCCGCGCCTGTGGTAACGCCGGAAATACACGCGCGCATCATGCGTGAGGTCGTCGAACCCACCGTGCGCGGCATGCAGGCCGACGGCATTCCGTTCACCGGCTTCCTCTATGCCGGCCTGATGATCGACAAGAGCGGCGCGCCGAAGGTCATCGAATACAACGTGCGCTTCGGCGATCCGGAAACGCAGCCGGTGATGCTGCGCCTGCGCTCGGACCTGCTGGAACTGGTGGAAGCGGCGATCGACGAACGCCTGAACACCGTGACCGCGCAGTGGGACCCGCGCCCGTCGCTGGGCGTGGTGATGGCCGCGGAAGGCTACCCCGGCACGCCGCGCGCGGGCGACGTCATCGGCAGCTGGGACGCACCGGAAGTGGAGGACGTGAAGGTCTTCCACGCCGGCACGAAGCTGGAAGGCGAACACGTCGTCACCGCCGGTGGCCGCGTGCTGTGCGTGTGCGCGCTGGGCGACACCGTCGCCGATGCGCAGCACAAGGCCTACGAAGGCGTGGCCGGCATCTCGTGGCATGGCGAGTTCCATCGCCATGACATCGGCTGGCGTGCGATCGAGCGTGAGCGGGCGGCAGAGCCGGCCTAACGCTAAAGCCCCTCTCCCACCGGGAGAGGGGTTGGGTGAGAACACGCTGCTTGCGAACCACTGGTTCGCGCGGGTTCTAACACCGAACGCCATGCGTTCGGGCCGGGCGTAACGAAGCCATCGCGCTCGAACGCCCCCCACGCGTACAGCGCTGACATCCATACGCTTCAGCGCACGGACGCCTACGAGCCCTCTTCCTCCGGCGCAGGCGTCAACTTCACCACCACCTCTTCCAGCTCCGCGATCACGCGTTCCAGCGCATCGTAGAACTCGGCCTGCCGCGTCATCAGATCCTCGATGTTCCCGGCTTCCTTCAACTTCGCCAGCTCGCCATCGAACAGCAGCCACTGCGCGGTGAGCCGTTCCACGTTGCCCTTCGCGTAGTGCCGCATCTCCTTGAGCTGCTGCAGCGTGTCGTTGACATGATCCAGCGGCGACTTGGTTTCCGCAGTCATGGCGACCTCCTTTCGGGTGTGCTTCCGAGCCTACGAGCGCGAAGCTGGCTCGCGGGTGAAATGGGGGGATTTGCGTGGTGGGCTTGTGAAGTGGGCAGATGGGAGGCGCCCTCGCACCGCCCTGACAATCAATCTAAGTATTTGCATAAATATACAAATACCTATATTGTCCGCAAATGAAGACCCTGTACTGGCTCGGAAGCGCTCTCGACGATCTGAAAGAGTTTCCTGAGGACGCCCGCCGCGAAGCCGGTTACGACTTGCGCCGCATCCAGTCAGGCTTGGAACCACGCGACTGGAAGCCGATGAAAACCGTGGGCGCCGGTGTCCGCGAGATCCGGATCACCGAAACCTCGGGCGCGTTTCGGGTCTTCTACATAATCGAGCGATCGGACGCGGTCTACGTTCTGCACGCCTTCCAGAAAAAGGCACAGAAGACTGAGCAGAAGGACATCGACAAGGGCAAGGCCCGTTATCAACTCATCGAGTAAGGAGGCAATCATGGCTACCAGAAACCCGAAGAAGGCTTCCGAAATCGTCGCATCCAGCGGAAACGTTTTCGCCGATCTTGGATTCGAAAGCGCCGAAGCGCAGGTGCTCGCCATGCGCGCCGATCTGATGATCGAACTGGAAAAGCAACTGAAAGCCCAAGGGCTCACCCAGACCGCAGCAGCGAAGATTCTCGGCGTGAGTCAGTCGCGAGTTTCGGATCTGGTCCGAGGCAAGGCCGAGAACTTCAGTCTCGACATGCTGGTGACCTTCGCCGCTCGGATCGGCAAACCTGCGCGCATTGTGCTTTCGCCTTGATGCGCGTTGCACGTCACGAACTGTGACGTGACGCCACCACACCCGCGACACTCTCTTACGAAATCGCATTGATGCGCTGACGGTGCATCGGGAAACTTGCTTCCACGGAGTTTCAAACCTCCTTGGTCAGCGGAAGCCACCCCGTAACATCGGTGGCTCTTTTGTGTCTCATTGCGAGACACATCCGACGCAAGTGTTCTGCGTCGGGAGGGCGGCTAATACAACACCCGCAAGGGAAATACGCCCAGCCGTTGATCAAGGCGTTTGAACCTCCCGACAACCTCGCGCTGCAATCGTGCAGCGCGAGCGGCAGGACAGCCTGGAACCCAACATGCGAAACGGAACCCGCAAGACCGAACACCCTGAAACGCCCTACTACGCCCTCTCGATCGACATGTACGTTGCCCTGCAGCACACCCGCGAGGAACTGCGCCTGCTAGGCCGCCTGGCCGAACCTCGCAGCGAAGACGACCGTGACGAAGTGGTCGTCTCTACCGAAGCGTTGTCCGATTGCTTCCTCCGGATTGCGGAACAACTCGATAGCGCGCTGGCGGATGCGCGACGCGTCAGCGCATAGGGATGTATTGCATCTGCCCGGGCTTCCTCAGAGGGTCCGGGCACGACTACGCTGCGCACTGATCCTCCCTAGGATCAAGCCGGCCAATACATCCGCTTCAACGGCACCAGTCGCTTCGTCTCGGTATCGGTGCTGTCGTAATGATCCATCAGCGCGCGGACCAACTGGTCCAGCGTCCAAAGGGTTGTCGGAATGGGTGCGCGATCAGCTTCGTAGTACGCCTCGCGGCTGAAGCCGCCAGTGCTGACGTATAGACCGCGATCGTCCTTGTGGCGGCCGTTGATGAAGCTGCGGACTTCCTGGCTGCCCATCTTTTCCTGACGGTGCTTCACCTCCACGACGATGCGCGGATTCTCGAAGCCGAAGCCGTCGGGTGAGGCGACGATGTCCTTGCCGCGATCGGCGCCCGCTGGCGAGACCTGCGTCTTGTAGCCCATCGCGCGCAGGATGCCGGCGACCAGTTCCTGCATCTCCGCCCAGTCGAGCGCGCTGATGCGGTCTTTGATGCGCTCGGCTGCGGCAGCCTCGATGCCATCGAACGGGTCGGACTGTTCGTCATCCAGAACCAGTTCAAGGGGCGCAACTGCGGGCGCCGGTTTGCCCGTCGCCACGGCGGTCAGTTCCTTCGCGGCATTGGGCGGCACCTGGAAGACGGTAAGCGTGGAGCCCAGGCTGTTGCGTGTGGGCTGGCTGAGCACGTCGCGTTCGACTTCATGCCTCCAGTCCACCGCGCGGGCCAACACCATGTCGTCGGCGGCCCAGTCCGGCTTGTGAGTCGATTCGCCGGTGACGACTCCAATGAGGTAAGTGCGGTTGGACGGTGAGTACGTCACGACGGTATCGCCGATTGCAATCTCATTGATGAAGCGCCACACCTGCGAGGCGCCGGCCACGATCGCGCCTTGCCCAAGGTTCGGCGCCGCCTCGCGGAACATCGCGGCGAGATCCTTTCGCGACATGCCCTTGGTCGCCGTTCCCAACTCAGTCCAGCCAATGGCCGCCACCTTCCGCTCCCGGAAGTCCTCGTACAACCGTCCGCCATCGCCGCGGACCATCCACATGCCGGCCATTGCCGTTTTCCTGTTTTCCTACACCTGGTCGGGAATGATGCCGCGCGCGGACCCGCGGGGGGAGGCCGTGGGAGCCCTTTCATCCGAATCGCGTGTTTTTCGCGGTCGTTCGGGCCGTGGCCGGGCTCTGCCGGAGTGGGATGTGCCCTACGGAGGGGCGCGTGTCCTCCGGCGATGGAGGCGGACCTTCCTTCGCCACGCCATGCCGCGCGAGGACCAAACGGGAGGGCTAACCAATGCGAGAGGATCTTAATCCGGATTTGCTAGTCTCCCGCGAACCTCCAGCCCCAACGTTGAGTGCATGGCACACAGTCAGTTCGACCTGCTGCGGCAGCGGCGCTTCCTGCCGTTCTTCGTGACCCAGTGCCTGGGGGCGTTCAACGACAACGTGTACCGGCAGGCGATCATCGGGCTGCTGTTCTGGCTCGGGGTCAACGAGCAGGAGCGCACGCTCTACACCAACCTCGCGCCGGCGTTGTTCATCCTGCCCTACTTCCTGTTCTCCGCCACGGCCGGGCAGATCGCCGAGAAGCTGGAGAAGTCGAAGCTCATCCGCATCACGACCACGATGGAAATCGTGATCATGTCGCTGGCGGCGGTGGGTTTCCTCACGCAGAACATGGTCGTGCTGCTCGTCGCGCTGTTCTGCACGGGCGTGCAGTCCACGCTGTTCGGACCGGTGAAGTATTCGATCCTGCCCTCGGTGCTGAAGCCCGAGGAACTCACCGGCGGCAACGGGCTGGTCGAGATGGGCACGTCGATGTCCATCCTCATCGGCATGATCTTCGGCGGCCTGATCTTCGAGCTTGCCGGCACGCACGGGCCGGTGGTGGCGGCCACGGCGATCATCGCGCTCGCGGTGGGCGGCAATATCGTCAGCCGCTTCATTCCGCGCGCGGAGGCCGGCGCGCCGGATCTGAAGATCAACTGGAATCCCATTCCCGAATCGCTCGCCGTGCTGAAGCTGGCGAAGCGGCAGGTGGCGGTGCGCAATTCGGTGCTGGGCATTTCGTGGTTCTGGTTCATCGGCACGGTGCTGACCTCGCAGCTGCCCAGCTACGCCGTCGAGAACCTGGGCGGCAGCCAGACGCTGTACATCTTCGCGCTGGCGCTGTTCTCCATCGGCACGGGCGTGGGGTCGATGCTGTGCGAGAAGCTGTCGGCGCGCACGGTGGAAATCGGCCTGGTGCCGATGGGCGCGTTCGGCATGAGCGCCTTCATGCTCGACCTGTACTTCGCGCGCAGCGGCGAGGCGACCGTCGCGGGGCTAAGCGTCGGCGCGTTCCTGCAGCAGCCGGGCAGCTGGCGCATCGCGATGGACCTTACGGGCATCGGCCTTTTCGCGGGTTTCTTCGCAGTGCCGCTGTTCGCGCTGATCCAGAGCCGCACGCCGCGCAGCGAGATCTCGCGCGTGATCGCCGGCATGAACATCCAGAACGCGGGCTTCATCGTGCTGGCGGCGGTGCTGGGCATCGTGGTGCAACGCTTCTTCGGATGGACGATCCCGCAGGTGTTCCTGGCGCTGGCGATCGCGAACGTGTTCGTGGCGATCTACATCTTCACGCTGGTGCCCGAATTCATGATGCGCTTCCTGAGCTGGGTGCTGGTGCGCGTGCTGTACCGCATGCGGCCGCACGGCATCGAACAGCACGTGCCGGACGAAGGCGCGGCGCTGATCGTGTGCAACCACGTCAGCTACATGGATGCGCTGATCCTGTCGGCGAGCGTGCCGCGGCCGATCCGCTTCGTCATGTACTACAAGATTTTCCGGATACCGGTGATGAGCTGGATCTTCCGCACCGCCAAGGCCATCCCGATTGCCGGCGCGAAGGAAGACCCGGAGCTGATGCGCAAGGCGTTCGACGAGATCGACGCGGCGCTGGCCGAGGGCGAACTGGTCGGCATCTTCCCCGAAGGCGCGTTGACCAAGGACGGGCAGATCGCGCCGTTCAAGTCGGGCGTGGAGCACATTCTGGAACGCGCCGCAGCGCGCGGGCAGGTCGTGCCGGTGGTGCCGATGGCGCTGCGGAACATGTGGACGAGCATGTGGAGCCGCCGCGATACCCGGCTGGGGCAGATGCGCGTGCCGCGCCGTTTCCGCGCGCCCGTGGAGGTGATGGCGCAGGCGCCCATCGTCGATGCATCGGTGGACGCGCAGACGCTGGAGGCGAAAGTGCGGGCGATGCGCGGCGACGCGGCCTGAGCCATCACGGCGGGACCATGGTGCGCCGCCTAGGATCGGGTCGCCGCGGCGTCGCGGCGCACCCGAAGGACCGCCATGAACGTGCCGCCTCCCGTCCCGCCGCCGTCGCCGCTGGCGACGCATGTTCCGAGTTACATGGCCTGGGCGATCCTCATCACCATCGCCTCGGTGCTGTTCTGCTGCATCATCGGCACGATTCCCGGCGTCATTGCGATCGTGTTCGCCGGCCAGGTCAACACGAAGCTGCGCATGGGCGATGAAGCCGGCGCGTGGATCGCGTCGCGTCGCGCGAAGTTGTGGTGCTGGATCACCACGGGCCTGACGATCCTCGGTCTGTGCTGGTCGATCTGGTTCTTCAGTACCGGCGGCATGGCGCGTTACCAGCAGATGATGCAGGAACTGGAAAACGTGCAGCGCACGCAGCAGTGAACGCCCTGGTTTCCCGCGCGCCTTCGCCTCGTTTTGAAACGCGCACCGCCGTGGTGGGTGCCACGGCGGTGTGCGCATCGCTTGGCGTTGCGGTGTTGCGTGTGTTCGATGCGAATGCGCTGTGGCCGTGTGCGTTCCACGCCTTGACCGGATTGCACTGCCCCGGTTGCGGGCTCACGCGCATGTTGCATGCACTGGTGCATGGCGATGTGGCGCGTGCGTGGTCGATGAATCCGCTGGCGATGATCGCGCTGCCGCTGCTGGCGATGATGCTGATGCAGTGGTGGCTGGCGAAACCGCTGCTGCCGGCATGGATGAATCGATACGCGCACGATGGGCGCGTGTGGATCGTCGCGCTGTTGCTGTTTGGCGTGCTGCGGAATCTGCCGTTCGCGGCGTTCGCGTGGATGGCGCCGGGGTGAGCGTTCGCCTTGCCTTCGTAGGCCGCGTAAGCGGAGCTTACCCGGGCTACGAAAGCGATATAGGCGACCGGCTCAGCTCACCCAGCCCGCAATCACGAACAACGCCAGCACCGCCAGCCACACGAGCAGGCTGCGCCAGACCAGGCTCATCGCATCGCGCAGTTCGGGCACTTCGCCGGTGAACACCGGCACGGGCGGCGGCGGGACGAGACCGGCATCGCCGGCTTCCATGCCGCTGCCGATATCGGCGTAATCGGCGGCTTCGTCGGCCAGTTCGCATTTCACGCTGGCACGCGCGACGGCGCCGAGGAACGGACGACGCACGTCGAACGATGCACCGCCGGCATCGCGCCACGCACCGAGCACGGTGTCGAAGTTACCGACCAGCGCGAGCGAAAGCGTCATCAGCTGCGCGACGGGCCAGTCGAGGATCGCGAACAGATAGCGCGCGCCTTCGCGGGTTTCGTTCGGCAATGCGGTGGACGCCTCGCCTTCGGCCGACACCGCCGTGAGGCGATAGAGCAGCGCGCCGAACGGGCCCAGCATCAGGAACCAGAACAGCACGCCGAACCATCGGTGCTGCGCGTTGCGGAAGACGGCTTCGACCAGGCTGCCGCCGTCGAGCGTCGCCGGCATGCCGCCTTCGGGCCACAGGCGCATGGCGGCGGCGCGTCGCGCGGCGGGATCGGGTGCGTTGGCGACAGCGTCGACATCGACGTCGAGATCGCGCGGGCCCCATGCATAGAACAGCACGGCGACGCCGAAGATCAGGCTCGCCAGGCCGAAGAAGGAATCGTGCAGCGCGAGCTGGAACAGGGTGACCAGCAACGAGATCGGTGCGAGCGCCAGCACGATGCCCCACCGGGTGCGCCAGAAGCTGCCTTCGGGAAAGCGCGAATCGAGCCAGCGCAGCCAGTCGCGATACCAGCCGTAGTGGCGGACCGACGCGGCGAACGACGGCGCCATGTGTCCGAGCACCAACGCGACGACAACGGCGATCAGGGTGGCGGACATTGCGCGGTGGGCTCCGGCTCGCGAAGGGGCTGGGGGGATTCTAGCGCCCCGTCATTCCCGTGAAGGCGGCCGTATGGGAGGGCCCGAAACGGTGCCGGCCTGGGTCCCTGCTTTCGCAGGGATGACGGTGAAAGGAAGCGTTGGAAAGCGAAGCGGGAAAAGCCGAATGGGTTCCGGCTTTCGCTGGAATGACGGTGGAGGGTCTTATGCCCCGTCCTGCTCGGCCAGCCACTGTTCGATCAACCATCGCGAGATCGAAATGCTCGGCGAGAGCACCGGACCTTCGCCGTCGTCCTGCGTGCTGCCCCATTCGCCGCGCTGGCGTGCGAGACGCACGTCGTCGGCGGTGAACCAGCGCGCTTCTTCCAGTTCGTCGCCGACCTGCGGCGCATCCGGTTCGGCTTCCGCGCGGAAGCCCAGCATCAGCGATCCGGGAAACGGCCACGGCTGCGAGGCGAGATAACGGCAACGGCGCACGCGCACGCCGGTTTCTTCCAGCACTTCGCGCGCGACCGTCTGCTCCAGCGTTTCGCCCGGTTCGACGAAGCCGGCGAGCACCGAGTAACGCCGCGCGGGCCACGCGGCCTGTCGGCCGAGCAGCAATCGCGAACCGTCGGTCACCGACACGATCACCGCCGGATCGGTGCGCGGGTAATGTTCGGCGCCGCACTTGATGCACTTGCCCTGCCAGCCCGCGCGCGACAGCGCGACTTCACCGCCGCAAACACCGCAGTAGCGATGTCGGCTGCGCCAGTGCTGCAGCGCGCGCGCCTGCGCGAACACGCTCGCATCGAACGCTGGCCACAACGCAGCGGCGCTGCGCAGGTCCATGCGGCGCGGCGCATCGAATGAAACGAGCGCGCCTTCCAGCGCGAACCATGCGGTGCCCTGCGGATCCAGCCCAAGGAACACGGCGGCACCCACGCCACCGGGACCTTCGCTGATCTGCTGGCCGTCCGGTGCGAGCAGATGGCCGTCACCGTCGGCGTACGCGTTGCCCTTCTCGTCGAGCAGGATCACGCGCGAGGTGGGCCAGCGCGTTTTCAGTGCATCGGGATCGTCGCGCAGCGCATCGGCGCGATCGAGCGCGCCACGGCATGCGGTGTCGCTGCCGGCTTCGACGAAGGCGAACGGTGCCGGCGTGTCGCTCACGCCGAGAACGAGGAGCCGCAGCCGCAGGTGGTCTTCGCGTTCGGATTGCGGATCACGAACTGCGCGCCGTGCAGGCTCTCGGTGTAATCGACCTCGGCGCCCATCAGGTACTGCAGGCTCAACGGATCGACCAGCAGCGTGACACCGTCGGTCTGCACGGCGAGGTCGTCCTCGGCCTGCTGTTCGTCGAACTCGAAGCCGTACTGGAAGCCGGAGCAGCCGCCGCCCTGGATGTAGACGCGCAGCTTCAGGGCGTCGTTGCCCTCCTCCGCGATCAGCTCGCGCACCTTGTTGGCGGCGGCCGAGGAGAACTGGAGGGGGCGATCGAGGGACTGGTAGTCCGGCGTGGCGGAAACGGTGGGCAATTCCATGCGAAAAATGATGGGGCGCGCGGCCCCGATGTTCAAGGCGCGCGGCAGGTCGCTGCGTCCTGCGGGCGGCGGATTACGGGTTGCGGGGCCGGGTTCGGGGTGGAAATCAGGGCGTCGCCGTGGCCGGTGCGATGTCGCGGGTGGCGTCGGCCCAGGTGAACGACTGCTCGATCGCCGCCCCGGAACGCGGGGCCAGCCGCACCGCGACCCGGACCGGGGTGAAGTCGGCCGGCAGGAAGACGTCGCCTTCGATCTGCTGGAAGTACTTGAACGAGTACGTCAGCCCCGGCGCATTGGCCTGCTGGCGCAGGACGGGCCAGGTCAGCTTTTCGAGCTTGCCCGCGCGCGTGCCTTCGATCGCCAGCGTGAGCTGCCCGGTGCTGACGGCGCCACGGTTGAGGTTCTGGGTGAGCGTGCCGGTGAAGTGCCAGGCGGTGTCGTTCTGCGGCTGCAGCCTCAGCGAATGCACCGCCAGGCCGCGGCGCTGCGCGGTGCTGCCGACCAGGCGCTCGTAGAAGGCGACATCGGCGCGCAGGCCGGCGATTTCCTCATCGCGCTCGGCCAGCGTGCTTTGCAGGTCGCGGTTGGCGTCGCGGCTGATCTGGTCGGAGCGGCCCAGCGTGGTGACGCGCTGCTGGAGCTGCTCGATCTGACGGCGCTGGCCACGC